>VSSL01000415.1_pt1 | contig 12752 bp, 9 predicted proteins | sample 4557531 | NCBI WGS metagenome assembly VSSL01 (sample SAMN10986726, study PRJNA523729) | hot springs metagenome | isolation source: hot springs | place: India:Timba, Gujarat | collected 2018-05-31 | reverse complement strand
CTGCGGCTCAGGCTCAAACCCGAAGCCCGTCCCTTGGGCCTCACCGTAGATGACTTGGCACGCCAAATCTACGCCGGTTACTTCGGTGAAGAAGCCTTGCGGATCCAACGCGGCCGGGACGACATCCGCATCAAGGTCCGGTACACGGAAGGGGAACGTCGAGATTTGTCCCGGCTGGATCAGGTTCGCATCCATACCCCGAGCGGCGCCCGAGTGCCGTTGCGTTCCGTGGCATCCGTTGAATACGCCCCGGGCTATTCGGTCATCACCCGAACGGACGGGGCGCGCCGGGTGGCGGTCAGTGCCGCCGTGGACAGTGACCGGGCCAACGCCAATGAAATCTTTCAAGAGCTTTCCTCCACGTTCTTCCCGGAACTGGAGAAACGCTATCCGGGCCTTCGCATCGCGCTGCAAGGGGAAAAGAAGAAGATGCGGGAATCCCTGGAGAGTCTCAAGGTGGGCTTTCCGCTGGCGCTTCTCGGCATTTTCGTGATCATGGCCACCATTTTCCGCTCTTACATCCAACCCCTCATCATCATGGTCACCATCCCTTTCGGGCTCATCGGTGCCGTGGTCGGACATTTGATCATGGGGTTCGATGTTTCCATCATGAGCCTTTTCGGCATGGTGGCCCTCACCGGCGTGGTCGTCAACGACGCCATCGTGCTCATCGAAAGGGTCAACGAAAACCTGGCGGAGGGGATGCGCTTCTTCGAGGCGATCCTCGAAGCCGGCCGGCGTCGGTTCCGAGCGGTCATCTTGACCACGGTGACCACCGTGGGCGGCCTCATGCCCATGATCCTGGAAACGGACTTTCAGGCGCGGTTCCTTATCCCCATGGCGGTGACTCTGGCCGCGGGCGTGGGCTTCGCCACGGCCCTGACCTTGGTGCTCATCCCGAGCCTCTACGCCATCATGAACGATGTGCGGCTGCTCATCCACCGCATAAGGCACGGCCGATGGCCGCGTCGCCGCGAAGACGTAGAACCGGCGCGCCAGCGCCGAAACAACGGCCAGGACGAAGAACTCCGCCGGACGCCCGACGTCCTGGCCGCCTGAGGTGGTGACGGGCAAGAGCGGTGTGTGCGGCCCCTTCTTGCATCCATGCGGGGGTGATGTGAAAACGACCATGACCATGAAAGAACCCCTCGAACCTTGTCGGGGCGGATGCGCTCCTGGGGTGATCCTCTTTGTGTTCTTGATCCTTGCGATTCTCTTCACCCCCCGGGCGCAAGCAGGCGGATCGGCGGCCGGGTCAGAACCGTCGAGTGCCCCAGGCGTTGCATCTCCTCCGATCCCCGCGCTCTTGGATCTCAAGACGGCCCAGCGCATCGCCCTGGAGACCAACCCTTCCCTGCAGGCCGCCCAAGCGAGAGCGGCCCAGGCCCGGGAAAGGGTCCGCCAAGCCTGGTCGCGGTACTTACCCCGTGTGGAAGGCTCCGCGAACGCCGCCCATGTGCGTTACCCGAAGAACCGAGGGACTTCTCTGTCGGCTTTGAGCTTCTCTTCCTTCCCTTTGGGCTCGATCCCGGGAGATCGGGAGGACGTCTACACCGCCGCCGTGAACGCCACCCTGACGCTCTTTGACGGATTCCAGAGGGAATTCGCCCTGGCGGCGACCCGATTCAGTGAACACGGAAGCCAAGCCGCCTACCGGGAGGCCCAACGGGTGCTCCTGGCCGCCGTGGCCGACGGCTTTTTCCATGCCCAACTCTCCCGGGAACGGATGACCATCGCCGAGGCGGACGAAGCCTTCAACCTCCGACAGCTCAAGGATGCCCAAGCCCGGGAAGCGCTGGGGGTCGGTTCCCTAAGCGATGTGCTGAATTTTCAGGTGCAGGTGAACCTGGCCCGGTCTCAAAGGATTCAATCGGAACAGGAATATCGCGTTGCCCTGGCGGGCCTTGCAGCCCTCATGGGGCTTCCCGAAGGAGCCTTCCCGGACGGAACTTCCCTCGCTCCCCTGGCCGAGCCTGATCCTTCCCTTTTCGCCAAACCCTCCGTCGCCGAAGCCGTGGCCTATGCGTTGAATCAGCGACCCGACCTTGTGCAGGCCCGTTCCGCCGTCCGTGTGGCCCAGGCCGGTGTGGGTTCCGCCAAATCCCGTTTCTCTCCCTCGGTGAACCTTTTCGCCACCCTGGAAGGCTCCCGCGCCCATGACGGCCGCATGGAACAGGACGATTTCGGCTCATCCGTCGGCATTGCCCTGATAGTCCCCCTCTTTTCCGGCGGCGAGGACATCTTCAGGGTTCGCGAAGCGCACGAATCCAAACGGGAGGCCGAAAAAAACGCGGACAAGGCCGCCGTGGAAGCCGCTTCCCAAGTGCGCACGGCCGTCGAGCAAATCCTGGGAGCCCAAGAACAGTTCCGACTTCAGAAGGAAAACGCCGCCTTGGTCCGGCAAAACCGGGACTTGGTGGAAAAGGAATACGCCGCCGGTCAGACGTCCCTGGTGCGCCTCACCCAGGCCCAGCGCGACCTGGTGCAGGCCCAAAGCCAGCTGGCGCTGGCTCGGATTGCCTTGGAAAACGCCTGGGGCCGCCTCCATGCCGCCACAGGACGTCTCCTCGAAGATTTTTGATGACCCTCCAAACGGCACCCACCTCACCGCAACGGTTCCGCCCTGAATCGGGCCCGGCATCGCCGCTTCACCAGCACTAAATCCGCCTTCCGAATGTTAATTTCCTGCCTCACTGGTCGAACCCTTCGGTAAAAGGATGGGGGAATCCTTGCGTGAACGGGGCCAATGCCGGGCAAGGGAGCAATATCCCAACGTTGCCGGAAAGCTTCGCAAGTAGGACAGGGGCAATTGGCGTTTCGAATGAAACGACCAACGGAATCCCCCGTCCAAAAGTAGGGGGGAAATCGTTTATCAGGGGCCTTGGGAAGAAATTCTCTTGACAGGTATCCGGTTGCTGTTCTTTAGTGCAGGCTTTGAATCCGGGGTTGTCCGTCCCCGGTGCTTTCCCCTCCGGGGCCACAGGGGGAAGGTTTCCGAAACCGGCCATGGAAACACAAAGGATCCGTTCGATGAAGTTCTGGCGTACTCCTTTGGACGTGCACGAAATCCCCGTGACCCGGGGCATGGTTTTGATCATCGAGGACCGATGCAAGGGATGCGGGTACTGCATCGCTTTCTGCCCTCGGGACGTGCTGCAGGAATCCAAGCGGTTCAACGCCAAAGGCTATCATCCGCCGGAAGTGAAGCAGCCGGAAGCCTGCGTCAACTGCCACTATTGTGAAATCATTTGTCCGGACCTGGCCATTTTTTCCGTGGAAATCCCGTCGTCGGCTCCAGATGCGGCGGTCCCTGAGGAAAACCTCGGCCAGGGCGGGGCGTGACCCACTCGGAGGGTTGTCCATGAAGGGAGCGGTGTGGACCGGCGAGCATTTCATGACGGGCGATACGGCATGCGCCGAAGGGGCTTTGGCCGCCGGCTGCCGTTTTTTTGCCGGCTACCCCATCACCCCGGCCACAGAAATCGCCGAACACATGTCGGCCAGGCTGCCTGATGTGGGCGGCACCTACATCCAGATGGAAGACGAAATCGCCGCCATGGCCGCGGTTCTCGGAGCGTCGTCTGCCGGGGTGAAGAGCATGACGGCCACTTCGGGGCCGGGATTCAGCCTCATGATGGAAAACATCGGCCTCGGGATCTGCACGGAAACCCCGTGCGTCGTGGTGAACGTTCAACGGGCCGGCCCTTCCACGGGGCTTCCCACCTTAGGGGCACAAGGGGACATGATGCAGGCGCGCTGGGGATCGCACGGCCACTATGAGATCATCGCCCTGGCGCCGGCATCCCCTCAGGAAATGTTTTATCAGACCGTCACGGCCTTCAACTTGAGCGAAAAATATCGTTTACCGGTGCTCATCATGGCTGATGAAGTCGTCGGGCATCTGAGCGAACGGGTTGTGATACCCGAGCCGTCGGCCATTCACACGGTTTCGAGGCGCCGGCCCAAGGGACGCAAGGATAGGTTCAAGCCGTTTTGCCCCGGTCCGGACGGCGTCGCCCCCATGGCCGACGCCGGCGAAGGCTACCGCATCCATGTCACGGGTCTGACCCACGATGAACGTGGCTATCCGGTCATGACGGCGGACTGTCATGCGGCAATGGTCGCCCGCATTACCGGCAAGATCCGGCGCAATCGGGGAGACATCATTCAGACGGAATCCTACCGCCTGGAAGACGCCGACGTGGCGGTCATATCCTATGGGGTGTCGGCCCGAAGCAGCCTGGCGGCGGTGGATGAAGCCCGGGAGCTGGGCATCAAGGCGGGCCTTTTTCGACTCATCACGGTGTGGCCTTTTCCGGAAGAGGCGGTGGCCGATCTCGCCCGGAAAGTCAAGGCCGTTCTGACCGTCGAGATCAATTTGGGGCAAATCCACCTGGAAGTGGAACGATGCATCAAGGGCAGGGTTCCCTGTCATTTGGTGGGACATGCGGGCGGGACCGTGATTCCTCCGGAACGGATCGTCCAAGCCATGAAGGATTCCGTATGAAAAAAAGCAAGGCGTCGTTGAGTCATCCTCTGGATCCCCTGGTGCGCACGGATCGCGTGCCGCATATCTGGTGTCCGGGATGCGGCATCGGCACGGCTTTTTCGGCCTGCCTCACAGCCTTGACCCTCAGCGGTCTGGACCTGGACAAAGCCGTTATGGTGTCGGGCATCGGCTGCTCGGGCCGGGCCGCCGGCTACACGCGGCTGGATTCCTATCACACGACCCACGGTCGGGCCATCCCCTTTGCCACGGGCCTGAAACTGGCCAAGCCGGAATTGCAGGTGATCGTTTTCAGCGGCGACGGAGATCTTTTCGCCATCGGAGGCAATCACATCATTCATGCCGCCCGCCGAAACATCGATTTGACGGTGCTCTGCGTGAACAATTTGAACTACGGCATGACCGGCGGTCAGGTGGCCGCCACGACCCCGCCCTTGGCCAAGACCACGACCACGCCTCGAGGAAACCCCGAACAACCCTTCAATCTGCCGCTGCTCGTTTATGCGGCCGGCGCCACCTACGTGGCCCGTTGGACCATCCTCCACACCCGGGACCTCACCCAGTCGATCCAAGAAGCTCTCCATCACAAGGGATTCGCCTTCATCGAGGTTCTCGCGCCGTGCCCCACGGGATACGGCCGTCGCAACAAGGAACGTCCTTTGGATACCCTCAAGCTGTACCAGAACCGCACCTTGATCAAAAACGGGGCCAATCCGGCGGAAGCCGTCATGGACTTTGAACGGGGAATTGTCTTGGGCAAATTTGTGGAAGAACATCGCCCCACCTGCATTGAAATGTACGACCGGACCTGCAGGCTTCTTCCCGACTCGGCCGCCGGTTGAACAAACCTGTCTGGATGAAACCCGACCCGGAGCATGCCATGCACAAGGAGATTCTTTTTACGGGGTTCGGCGGTCAGGGCATCGTCCTGGCCGGCATGATCGTCGGGCGGGCGGCGAGCCTAGGGGATCACCGAGAAAGCACGCTGACGCAGTCCTACGGCCCCGAGGCGCGAGGTGGAGCGTGCAGCGCCCAGGTGATCATCGCCGACCGGCCGATTCACTACCCGTATGTGCGGCGCCCCGACATCCTCGTCTGTCTGTCGCAAGGCGGCTACGAAAAATACGTCCCCTTGCTCAAGGACGACGGCACCCTGCTTTTGGACCAGGATTTGGTGCGCCCCCACGGGACATGGAAAGGCGAGACCTTCAGCGTGCCGGCCACACGGTTCGCAGAGGAGCTGGGGCGGCGCATGATGGCCAACATCGTCATGGTGGGGTTTTTTACGGCCATCTCGCAGGTCGTCTCGCCGCAGGCGGCTCGGGACACCGTCCAGGCCGTGGTCCCCAAGGGCACGGAAAAGATGAACCTGGCCGCCTTCGACAAGGGCTATGAATACGGGCTGGCCGTCCTGAAGGGACGGCGCAAGAAGGAGTCCGGGGAGAAAGACGTGGCATGAAGGAAGGCGCCAAGGACCGTCTATACAAGGTGCTGGTCATCGGGGCGAACCCGGCGGGGCTTGCCGCCGCCAATAAGCTGGGGGAATTGGGCGTTCCCGTCACGTTGGTGGATCCCGATCCGGATCTGAACACCAAGCTGGCTCGGGACGAATGGCGCTTGGCCTCCGGCCTGCCCCTGAACTTCGCCCATCGCCCCGGCTTGCTTCGGATCTTCAGAAATCCTCAGATCCGCTGCCTCCTTCCCGGACGGGTCACGACCTTGAAGCATTCCGCCCAAGGGTTTTCGGTACGCGTGCTCGTCGAACCCACCTATGTGGACCCGGAGCGGTGTACGTTGTGCGGTCGCTGTGTGGAGATCTGTCCCGTGACGGACGCCGACGGATCGAAGCCCGTCCAGGCGGGGAGCCGATATCGGCTTCCCGGAAGGGCCGTGATCGACAAACGGCGGCGCCCCCTATGCCAAGAAGCGTGCCCCTTGGGGGTCAACGTGCAGGGGTACATGGCGCTCACCCGGGCCGGCCGGTATGCCGAAGCCCTGGAACTCATCCGACGGGACAACGTGCTGCCCGCTATTTGCGGCCGGGTGTGCACCCATCCATGTGAAGCGGCCTGTCGACGCTCGGATCTGGACGGGGCGGTGGCCATTCGAGACATCAAACGGTTTCTCGCCGACCATGCTCAACCGGACCCTCCCAGGCCTCAGGCACCGAAACGCACGGAGAAAGTCGCCGTGATCGGCTCCGGCCCGGCGGGGTTAGCCGCCGCGGCCGATTTGGCCCGGCTGGGCTACGGGGTGACGGTTTTCGAAAAAGAAGCCGCGCCCGGGGGATTTCTTCGCTACGGCATCGGCCCGCACCGACTGCGCCCGGACGTTCTGGATCGGGAGCTTCGGGAGATCGAAGCGCTCGGGGTGGACATCCGGACGAGCCATCCCGTCGATCTCACCCGTTTGGACGTCCTCCGGCGGGACTTCCAAGCCGTGATCGTCGCGGTGGGCACGTGGAAGGACCGGAAATTGGGCGTTCCCGGGGAAGACCTGGACGGTGTGGAAGGCTGCGTGGCTTTTCTCAGCACGGTCTATCGAGGAAACGTTTCGGCCGTTTCGGAAGACGTGGCGGTCATCGGGGACGGCAACGCCGCTTTCGACCTTGCGCGTGTCCTTGTGCGCCTGGGCGCCGGGTGACGCTCCTTTCCTGGTTTCCCGAAGAGCTCATCCCCGCGGACCCGGAGGAAGTCCAGGAAGCCCGGCTGGAAGGCATCCGCATTGTGGATCGCACCCGGGTCACGGCTTTTCTTGGGGAACACGGCCACCTGACGCACCTTCGGTGCGTGGAAACCATCCCTGGTCCTCCGGACGCCAAAGGCATTCCGTGGCCCGTGACCAAGCCCGGCGCGGAACCCTATGTCGTGCCGTGCCGGCGGGCTTTCGTGGCCATCGGGCAACAGGGAGACCCCGCCCTGTTCGGAACCGCAGGGACTTCAGCAATCCTCACTCCTCAAGGCCTCGTCTCAGTCGACACGAACGCCCGCACCTCCATCCCGGGGGTCTATGCGGCCGGGGACGTGGTGAGCGGTCCTTCGTCGGTGGTTCACGCCATGGCGTCGGGACGGCGCGCTGCTTTCGCCGTTCATCGGGATTTGAGCGGTGAGGATATCACGCCCGCGGCGGTGCGTCCCGAAAATCGGCAATTGCGCCCTATCCCGGAAAACCTGGTTTTTTGCCGCCGACCCGTTCCGGCTCAGGCGGATCCGGCACGCCGCACCTGCGGGTTTACGGAAGTGTGCCTGGGGCTTTCCGAAAATCAGGTGCATGCGGAAGCCGAACGGTGCCTTCAGTGCGGGGTCTGTTCGGAATGCTTCCAGTGCGTGGACGCCGGGACGGACTGCGGGGCCGTAAACCATCGGCAAAGCCCCCTGGAGATCGCAGAACAAGCCGGTGTCGTCATCTTGGCCGATCCGGAATCGGCGCCGCCCATCCGCGGCGAGGACGTGCTTCGAGCCTACAGCACCAAAGGATCCGGTCGGGAAGACGTCTACGCCATGATGCTTCGAGGGTTCGCCGCCGCCGGCGAAGCCATGATTCTTCTGGGAGAAAAGGCGCAGCGCATGAAAGGGCACGGGTTGTCTTTCCCGCCGCCGGATCCGCCCTTGTCGCCCGAAGTTCGCATCGGGGTTTTTGTATGCCGGTGCCACGATTCCCTCGGCTGGTCCCCGGCCATGACGGATTCGGTGGCATCGCTCCTCGGCCGACCCGACGTGGTTCATACGGAAGTCCTGCCTTCGGCCTGTAGCCCGGAAGGATCCCGGAACCTGGTCCAAACCATCCGGGAAAAAGGCCTCACCCGGGTCGTTCTCGCCTCCTGCGTGTGCTGTCCCCTGGATTTTGTGTGCAGCGCCTGCACGGATCAGCGCAGCCGCCTGAAGACGGCCCTCTTCAACGGCACCGGCATCAGTCGGGCGATGGTGGAAACGTGCAACCTCCGCGGGGAGGCGCTCCGGTTCTTCGCCCATGACGAAGCGATCGCATTGGAACGGTTTCGAGGCCTCCTGGAGCGATCCATCGGCCGCGTGCGGAAATTGAAAAGCATGCCCGCTCCGGCACGCCCGTACAACTTCACGACGGCGGTCATCGGCGTTTCCGAGGCGGCCCTTAAGAGCGCCGTGACCCTGGCCCAGTCCGGCATGGATGTTTTTCTGTTCACGGGAACCCAGGACCCTGCACCGCCCATCCCGGCCCATCCCAACATCCAGGTGTTTCCACGGGCGGAAATCGTCGGATTGCGCGGCACGGTCGGCGCCTTTGAACTCTTGGCCTCCATCGACGGTTCCACGCAGATAATCCACGCCGGCGCGGTCATTCTCGGGGAACGGTCCCGACGGGCGATTCCTTACGTTCCTTACGAAAACCTCCCGCCCCGCCGTGTGGAATGGACCATGCAGCAACGTGGCAAGACGGGCGTTCCTTTTTTCTACCCCGGCGCCACATCGGTGCCCGGGCTCTTCTTGGCCGCTCCGCCTGAAATCCACGTCTCCCAGAGGATCAAGGGTGCGGCGGCGGCGGTCCTTGCAGCGGCCGTCATGCCGAGGCGGCCCCGCCACAGTAAAGGCTATACCGTCACCGTGGATGCTTCGAAGTGCCGAGGCTGCGGTCGGTGCGCCCAGGTGTGCCCACATCAGGCCGTGAGCTTTCGCCGAAACGAGTGGGGATACGGCACCGCGGTGGTAGATGAAGCCTTGTGTAAAGGATGCGGCAACTGCATCGCCATCTGCCCGTCCAACGCCGCGGACAGCCCTTATCGGGATCGCGCCGTTTTGGAACAGATGATTCGGGAAATCATGGTGTAGGCCCATCGCCGTCAGCCCTTGAAAGAGGCGGTCGGGCGCCGCTCTTTGCGCCGTGGATGGGGGCGGAATGGCCATGGACGTTAGGATGATCCGGTATGAATAGACTCAAGGTGGTTCTGTTTTTGTGCAACTGGGCCCCACGCCGCCTTCCAGACCCTTCAAGACGGGAAGAATCCCATCCCCGAAGAAATCCGCATGGTCCGCGTGCCCTGCACGGGCCGGGTCACCCGGGCTTTAATCCTGAAGAGTTTTGAAATGGGAGCGGACGGGGTTCTGATCGCCGGCTGCGAACCCGGCTCATGCCGGTACGGCGCCGGCAATGCGGCGGCCGTGACCCGTATCGACGGCATGCGCGGCATCCTGCGCACCCTAGGAATCGGTGAGGAACGGGTGCGCTGGGGCGGTTTTCTTCCTGACGACGCCCCAGGAATGCTCCGCTTTTTGGAGGATTTCTGTCAAGACATCCGAAAGCTGGGGAAGACGCCGGTTGCCCCGCCCGAACCCGTGCCCGAATACCCCGTCAGCGAAGCCGCCGTAGCCGGGCTTCTCAGACGGCACGACATTTACGCCTGCCAGGACTGCGGCAAATGCAGTTCCGCCTGCCCGCTTACCCTGACCGGAAAGCCCTTCTCCCCGCGAGGCCTGGCGACACAGCTCATGACCGGTGCGGTCAACGCCCCGGAAGTGCTGAACGACCTGTGGGGATGCATCACCTGCGGACTCTGTGATGACCGCTGCCCTTCCGGCGTCCACTTTCCCGATTTCATTCGGGATCTTCGAGCCTTGCACCTTTCGGGAAACGGGCCTGGCCCGCAGGCCCACGGCGGTTTTTTTCAGTCCCTCATGCGCACCATGACCTCTCCGGCGCTCAAACCCCAACGCTGGGCCGATCTGGAAGCGGGCATCCGGATCAATCCGGAAAGTCCCATCCTATTTTTCGGGGGATGCGCCCCTTATTTCGACGCGTATTTCACACGGTTCCCGGATCTGAGCACCCAGGAAATCCTCCACGACGCCTTGCGCCTTTTGAACTTTTTCGATATCCACCCCCGCGTTCTTTCTGAGGAGCGCTGCTGCGGCCATGATCTTTTGTGGTCCGGAGACCGGGACAACTTCGTCAAATTGGCCCGGCTCAATGCGGAAGCGTTCCACGCCGCGGGAATCGAAGAAATCGTGACGGCCTGTCCCGAGTGCTACCACACCCTGGCCCGCCATTATCCCGAACACGGCGTGGCCCTGCGGTGCCGCGTGACCCATCTTTTCCACGTGGCCGACCGGGAAATCTCCAAAGGCGCCATCGGTTTTAAGCCCCTCGGTCGGAAGGCCACCTTTCAGGATCCCTGCCGGCTGAGTCGCCTCGAAAAGAGCGCGGATCTTCCCCGGAAGCTTCTTCAAAGACTATCGCTCAAAGGCTTTGAAGAAATGAGCGACCGTGGCGTTTCGGCCCTGTGTTGCGGCAACTGCGCCTGGACGGGATGCGACCGCTATACCAAGGCGCTGCAGCTCAAGCGCTTGCGGCAGGCACGTGAAACGGGGAGCGACCTCTTGGTGACGGCCTGCCCTAAATGCCAAATCCACCTTCGGTGCGCCATGGAAGATCCCTTCCACGGGGATACTCTCTCCATGGACATGGCGGACCTGACCTCGCTCTTAGCCCAAACGATTCAATGGGAGTAACAAGGAGAAGACCTTCCATGGATGCTTCCGGCTTTCTGTCCTCCCCACCGCGTGTCGGCGTCTATGTGTGCCATTGCGGCTTGAACATCGCCCGAGTCGTGGACTGCGCCGCCGTGGTTCGCGGTGTTCAGGACATGGACAACGTGGTGGTGGCCCGAGAAGTCCCCTACGCCTGTTCCGAACCCGGCCAACAGGTCATGAAACAGGACATCGAGGAGCTGGGCCTGAACCGGATCGTGGTAGCCTCTTGCTCCCCGAGGCTTCACGAAACCACCTTCCGGCAGATGATGCGGGATGCGGGACTCAACCCTTTCCTGCTGGAAATGGCCAACCTGCGGGAACAATGCAGCTGGGTGCACATGCATGATCCGCAGGCCGCGACAAAGAAAGCCACGGATTTGGCACGGATGGCCGTCTCGCGCGTGCGTCGGCTGTCCCCTTTGCATTCTCAGCGGCTGCCCCTGACCAAAAAAACGCTGGTCATCGGCGGAGGGGTGGCGGGCATTCAGGCGGCGTTGGATTTGGCAGACAGCGGCTATGAGGTCGTTCTGGTGGAGAAAAGGCCCTCCATAGGGGGCATGATGGCCCAACTGGACAAGACCTTTCCCACGATGGACTGTTCCATCTGAATTCTTGGGCCGAAAATGGCGGATGCCGGTCGGCATCCTCGAATCACGCTGTTGACCCTCAGCGAAGTCACCGACATCAAGGGCTACGTGGGCAACTTCCGCGTCAAGATCCTGAAAAAAGCGCGCTACGTGGATGAAAAGGCCTGCACGGCCTGCGGCGAATGCGCACGCGTGTGCCCCGTGGTGCGCCCGGACGAATTCAACCAGGGTTTATCCTCACGCAAAGCCATTTATTCCCCGTTTCCTCAGGCCGTGCCATCGGCTTACGTGCTGAACGCCGGAGAGTGCCTGGGGCATAATCCGGCGGTGTGCGCCAAGTGTGTGGCCGTGTGCGAAAAGGGCTGCATCAACTTCCACATGTCGGATGAAGAAATCGACGTCACCGTGGGCACCATCATCGTCGCCACAGGCATGGAAAGCTACGATCCCACGGAACTGGACGAATACGGCTACACCCGTTTCCCCAACGTGCTCACCAGTCTGGAATTCGAACGGCTTATCAACGCGGGCGGGCCCACCAAGGGGGAAGTCCTGCGGCTGTCGGACCGCAAGCCGCCCCGCTCGGTGGGATTCATCCAATGCGTCGGCTCCCGTTCGGCCCGAAAAGGGCACTCGTATTGTTCCAACGTCTGCTGCATGAACACCATCAAGAGCACGCTGGTGCTCAAGGAACACGACCCGGCTTTGGACATTAAGGTTTTTTACATCGACATCCGCGCCTATGGAAAAGGGTTTGAAGACCTGTATGCACGAAGCCGCCGCTTGGGGGTTCGCTACATTCGGGGCCTCCCCGGCACCGTGGAGGAACGTCCCGACGGGAGTCTTCGGGTTGCGGTGGAAAACGCCGCCACGGGACGGGTGGAATTTCATGACCTGGACATGCTCGTGCTGGCCGTGGGGATCCAGCCCTCGGAAAGCACGCGGAAGCTTCAGGAAATGCTGGGGCTGCAGCTCACTTCGGACGGGTTCTTCCTGGAAGCCCATCCCAAGCTCCAGCCGGTGGATGCGGCAACGCGCGGGATCTTTTTCGCCGGCTGCGCCGAAGGCCCCAAGGACATCAAGGACAGCGTGACCCAGGCGTCCGCCGCGGCGGCCCGCGCCATGCGGCTCATGCAATGGGGAGAAATCCTCACG
>VSSL01000413.1_pt1 | contig 12789 bp, 10 predicted proteins | sample 4557531 | NCBI WGS metagenome assembly VSSL01 (sample SAMN10986726, study PRJNA523729) | hot springs metagenome | isolation source: hot springs | place: India:Timba, Gujarat | collected 2018-05-31 | reverse complement strand
AAAAGCACTCGAATTATATGAACAAAATCCACAATTGGCAATTGAATATTTAACTGAATATTCCTGCGCAAAAGGAGCTCAAACATTTACTGTATGGAAAGAATTATATAAGCACTTATTTACAAAGTTTATGGACGGTAATATAAAAACTGTTGTACCCGGTCAAAGGAATCCAAAAGTATCTCAACCTGGTTATGGTAGTGAGTGGTATAAATTAATTGTAAAAGAAACTGGCAATAAATTCAAAGTATTAGGTGAATCAGGTCACTAATCTATAGAAATTATAAATAAAAAACTGTAATCTTTTATGAGTTCCGAGTTAGAGAAATTTTTTGAACCTTTTAGAAACAATACAATTGGTCATCATAAGGAATATAGAACCCCTTACGGAATTGTAAAAATGATATATGCTGACTGGGTTGCAAGTGGAAGACTCTATAGACCAATAGAAGAAAGGATCACAAATGAGATTGGTCCTTTTGTTGCTAATACTCATTCTGAGACAAGTGAAACAGGTACTTTAATGACCAGGGCATATCAATACTCTCATAAAAAAATAAAAGAACATGTAAATGCAGGTCCAGAAGATGTAATAATTACAGCGGGCTTTGGTATGACAGCAGTTGTAAATAAATTCCAAAGGATTCTTGGTTTAAAGATGTGCGATAAATTAATTTATAAACAATGTAAAAAAGAGCCCGAACGCCCTGTTGTTTTCTTAACTCATATGGAACATCATTCGAATCATACAACATGGTTTGAAACAGTTGCTGATGTTGTTGTATTGCAACCAGATAAAGATTTGCTTATTGATTTAAACGAACTGGAAAAACAACTTGAGAAATATAAAAACAGAAAATTAAAATTTGGTTCTTTCACTGCAGCCTCAAATGTGACAGGTATTGAAACACCTTATCATAAAATGGCAAAGTTGATGCATCAGTATGGAGGGTATTGCTTTATTGATTGTGCTATGTGTGCCCCGTATGTAAAAATAGATATGCACCCTGAAGATCCGGAAGAACGGCTTGATGCTGTATTTTTTTCTCCTCATAAATTTCTTGGTGGTCCTGGAAGTGCTGGAGTTATTGTGTTTAATTCAAATTTATATAGAAGATTTAGTCCGGATCAACCTGGCGGTGGAACTGTGTATTGGACAAATCCCTGGGGTGAATACAGATATTATGAAGATATTGAATTAAGAGAAGATGGAGGTACACCAGGATTTTTACAATCAATCAAAGCGTTACTTGCAATTGAACTAAAAATGCAAATGGGGTTAGAAAATATGCGAAAAAGAGAAGATGAACTCTTAAAAATTGCTTTTGAAGAACTTCGAACAATTAATAATTTGCATATCCTTGCTGATAATGTTGAAGAAAGATTAGGTGTTATTTCTTTCTACATTGATAATATTCATTATAATTTAATTGTGAGAATTTTGAGTGATAGATTTGGTGTGCAGGTCAGGGGTGGATGTGCCTGTGCTGGCACTTATGGACATTATCTATTAAATGTTGATTATGAAAAATCACATCAAATTACCAGTCTCATTGATCAGGGAGATTTATCCGCAAAGCCTGGTTGGGTACGACTTTCATTACATCCTTCTATGACAGATGAAGATTTATATTTTACTATAGATGCAATTAAGCAAATAAAGAAAAATATTGACAGATGGGCTTTAGATTATGAATACGATAAACATACCAACGAATTTTATAACAAAAGAATCTCAGGAGAGGGAACGATTGATTATAATTATTGGTTTAGGGATTTATAATGCACGAACTGTCTATAGCACAAAATATTGTTGATTTAGTTTTAGAAAATATAGCTGAAGAGCAAAGAAAAGTTATTGCTGTTAATATTAAACTTGGGGAAATTTCAGGTGTAATACCCGAATCACTTGAGTTTTGTTTTGATGTTATTACAAAAGATACTAAACTTCAGGGCGCTAAACTTAATATTGAAAGAGTTTCCGCTACTGCTTATTGTAATCAGTGTGATAAAACCTATCAAATTGAGCATCTTTTGTTTTCCTGTCCTTTTTGTTTTGGAAGTGATATAAAAATATTGACGGGAAATGAACTTTTAATTTCGGAAATTATATTAAGTGATTAGTTGAATATTTAATAATTTTTAATAAATAAATATAAAAATGGATATAATTAAAATTGAAAGAAAAATTCTTGAAAAAAATGATGAAATAGCAGAAAAAAACAGAAAGATTTTTAAAGAACATAATCTTTTTGTAATTAACATGGTTAGTTCTCCGGGAGCGGGAAAAACAAGCATCCTCGAAAACACTATAAGGGTTTTAAAACCTAAATTTAACATTTCAGTAATTGAAGGAGATGTACAGACTGATTTAGATGCTATCAGAGTTGCAAAGTATGATGTACCTGTTGTGCAAATTGTTACAAATGGTGCCTGTCATCTTGAGGCTAAACTTGTCAATGATGCAATAGCAAACTTAAATTTTGAAAATACGGATCTCCTTTTTATTGAAAATGTTGGAAATCTTGTTTGCCCCGCTGGCTATGATTTAGGAGAAGATTTAAAGACAGTAGTTGTTAGTACCACCGAAGGTGATGATAAACCTCTTAAGTACCCGAGAATGTTTTTAAATTCAAAATACCTTATTATAAATAAAATAGATTTGCTTCCTTATATTAATTGTGATATAAGTTTACTTAAAAAGAATGCACTTCAGATAAATCCTAAACTTGAAATATTTGAAACTTCCTGTACTACGGGTGAAGGTATTGATAGATGGTGTGAAAAATTAGAATCTCTGCTAAATCAAAAAAATAAGGTATAAATAGATTTGAAAATCTGTTTTATATAGTAAAGATGTTAGATGAATTATATAAGGCAACTATTTTAATTTCTGGGGCAGTACAGGGGGTAGGTTTCAGACCTTTCGTTTTTAAACTTGCAAAAAGTCTTGGTATTAAGGGTTATGTATTAAATTCTTCTGTAGGAGTTGAAATTGTTGCTATTTCTACTCAAGCAGTATTAAAAGATTTTATTGCTCGCTTACAAAACGAGAAACCTGATATATCATATATAAGGAATTTTAATTTTGATATTACTCCTTTTAGTAATGATGTAACCTTTGAAGAATTTAAAATTATCCACAGTGATGAGAGTAGAGAGCCAACAACATATATTATGCCTGATATAGCAACCTGTGATGATTGCCTGAAAGAAATTTTTAATCCTGAAGACAGAAGATATCTTTATCCTTTTACTAATTGTACTAATTGTGGACCAAGATATACTATTATTGAAAAATTGCCCTATGACAGAGAAAATACTACTATGAAAAATTTTATTATGTGTGAAGAGTGCAGGAAAGAATATGAAAGTCCTGAGAATAGAAGATTTCATGCTCAACCAAATGCATGTCCTAAATGCGGTCCAAAAGTTTTTCTGTGGGATTCTAATGGAAAAACTATTGCGGAAGAGGGAAAAGCTATTGAACTTGTTGTTAAGGAAATTCTAAATGGGAAAATTATTGCTGTAAAAGGACTTGGGGGCTTTCATTTGTTTGTTAATCCATTTAATAGAGATTCTATAAAAGAATTGAGAAAAAGAAAGCATCGCAATGAAAAACCTTTTGCTCTTATGTTTCCCGATTTGCAAATTGTAGAAAAATATTGTACCGTTTCTAATGAAGAAAGAAAACTACTTACATCACAAAAGAAGCCTATTGTTCTTCTTAAATTAAAAGAGAAAATTTACAGGCAAGAAAACAGTGGAAATATTCCTTTCTTTAAAGATTGTGTAGGGGAAAATTCTAATAATCCTTATCTTGGGGTTTTACTTCCTTACACTCCTTTACATCATATTTTAATGAGAATATTGAGAATTCCAATTATTGCAACAAGTGGAAATATCTCTGATGAACCAATTTGTATTGATGAGTATGAAGCATTAGAGCGTTTAAATGGAATTGCAGATTTTTATCTTGTTCATAATAGACCCATCTTAAGATATGTTGATGATTCTATTATAAAGGTTATTGCAGGAGAAGAATTTATTCTAAGAAGAGCAAGAGGATACGCACCGTTACCTATTTCACTCGATTTAGTATCTAATACTTCTGAAACCCAGAATAGTGATGTTATTGCAACTGGTGCTTTTTTAAAAAACACAGTTGCCTTGACAAAAGGAAATGAAGTTTTTATTAGTCAGCATATAGGAGATCTTGATAATCTTGAATCAATTAATTCTTTTGAAAAAACAATTACCTATCTATCGGAAATATACAGGATTAAACCATCAAAAATTATTTGTGATTATCATCCCGATTATCCTTCTACAAAATATGCTGAAGAAAAATCTAACACTGATAATATTGAATTAATGAAAGTTCAACACCATGTCGCACATATTTATTCCTGCATTGCAGAAAATAAAATTGACTTGCCGGTACTTGGGGTTGCATGGGATGGTACGGGGTTTGGGTTGGATAAAAATATATGGGGTGGCGAATTTTTCTTAATTAACTCTGAAGTCAAAAGAGTTGCTCATTTAAAATATTTTAGATTACCAGGTGGAGAAGAATCTATAAAAAAAGTTAACAGAATTGCAGCGGGAATTCTTCTCGATTTTCAGGATGAATTGGCTATTGCAGAAAATATTTCTGATTTAATTAATATTTCTGATAAAGAATTGAAACTGATAAAATTAATTTTGAAACAGAGGATTAACTCTCCCCTTACTTCAAGTATGGGAAGATTATTTGATGCTGTTTCTTCTATTGTAAATGTTAAACAATATTCTTCTTTTGAAGGGCAGGCTGCTATGGAACTCGAGTTTATAGCGTATTCTGCATTAGACGAAGAAGGATTTTATAATTTTGAAGTAAATACAAAGTCAGAAATGTTTGAAATAGACTTCATTCCAATTATTAAAGGTATTATAAAAGATAAAATAAACAATGTTCCCAAAAGTATTATTTCCATTAAGTTTCACAACACACTGGTTGAATTAATTCTTGCTATATCAAAGAAAATTAATGTTAAAAACATTGCTTTAAGTGGTGGGTGTTTTCAAAATTCTATTTTACTTGAAAATTCAATTAAAATACTTAAACAAAATAACTTCATTCCCTACTGGCAAAAAAAGATTCCCATCAATGATGGGGGAATTTCGCTTGGACAGGTAATGTATTCTAAATTCTTTAGAGTATAAGGTGTAATTGTGATTTTTTTATCAATTATTTCTTTTTATTTGGGTAGTAATATATATTTTAATGGAACATAACCTTTGCTTAGAAATAAATGTTTTTAAGTTTTCATTTCAAGCTTATGCAAACAAATAAACGAATATTATTAATTACAATCTTAAGGTTTAATTTATTCAACATTTAGTTAAAATATACTGAAAACAAAATATTTTATAATCGAAGCAGTTTTCCTATGAAAGAATACAAAATCATATTTCACGATTGTCTTCCCTTTATTGAGGAAAATGGTAATATTATTTTAATTGATACTGGCTCCTTCCAAACAATTCACAGGGCGGAAAACCTTATTTTCAATTCAAAAAATTATAAATCCACTATTAATCATTATGGAACAACTATTGACTATATTTCGAAAATGGTTAGAAAAAACTTTACTACTTTGCTTGGTATGGATGTGCTTTCTAATTATTATGTTTTGTTTGATTATCGGAAAAATATTGTGAAATTCAGTGAAGAAGAAATAGATATTGATGGTAAGGAAATTAAATTTATAGAATCTTTTTCTCCCCATTCAGAAATTATTCCTCCTATTATTGAATTCAAAGTAGATAATATGCCTCTAAATTTATTTATAGATACGGGTAGTAAAATTTCTTACATAGATAAAGAACTTTCTAAAAATCATAAAAGTATAGAAGTTATAGAAGATTTTTTTCTTGAATATGGAAAATTCAAAACTAATTGTTATCAAATTATTACATATTTACAGGATGAGCAATTTTTTGTTAAATATGGTAATTTTCCTGATGACCTTTATTTATTTATTGATGTACCAATGATAATAGGTTATGATTTATTTAATAATTTTTTACTTTTATTTGATTTTAAAAATAAAAAATTAAAGTTTAAAAAATATTAACAAAAGCAAATATTAGTATTTTTATTTTTTTAAAAAAAACACTGTTAATCCATTTTAAAAAGAAACTAAATAATTATCACTTATTCATCTCGTTAAGGTATTGAATTCAAAATAAGGAGAAGGTATATTTAAATAAAAAAACGCGCATGAAAAAATTTTACATCTTATTATTAATTGTTCTTTCCTTCTTTGGATTTGCTCTTGCACAACAGGACAATCCGTACCTTGATCAGGTTCCCATTCATTTAAGGAGTGTAATTCCTCCTTATGCTGAACCTATGGCAATTGTATCTTCAGATGGGTATGAAAATTTTTTCCTCGGGATTGATTTCGCTGAACCACATATCTCTTGGAATATGAAAAATCCCCTGCAATATTTTTGTGCCTTCAATATTAACGCAACGCATTATACACTCAATGGAATTGATTGGTTTTCAAATAACCCGCCTTTACCATCACCTCAAGGAGACCCTGTGACTGCTTACGATAGTATTGGGAATCTTTATTATATGAATATGACAGGTAATCCAATTGTTGGTTGCTATATTGTAAAGTCTACTGATAACGGGCAAACCTGGTCGGCTCCAATCTTTTGTATCAGTGGGAATGACAAAAACTGGGTCGCTTGCGACCAGACTGGTGGTCCCTATGCAAATTATGTTTATTGCACTATGACTGCCGGTAGTGGATACGGTTCATTTTCCAGAAGTACTGACCACGGTGCAACCTTCCAAACTACTTTTACACCCAATACTCAGTCTTTACCTGGTATGATGGTTTGTGTAGGACCGTATAAAGTTGGCTCTACTGATATACCTGGTGGGTGTGTTTATGTGGTTACTAATTCTGGTAGTGCTATTTCTCCCGTCTATACATTTTACAGGTCAACCGATGGTGGGGTATCCTGGGGATATATGTCTGCACAAATTTTTGCCGGGTATTTAGGAACTTTTGTAAATAATAGACCATCAATTGAAAATATGCGGACAAGACCCTATCCTTTTATTGCAGCTGATAACAGTTATGGACCATATAGAGGGCGACTTTATCTTGTGTATGCAACAAATACTCCTAATGTTAATGGTGCAAAGCCTGACATATTTTGCAGATATTCAACTGATCAGGGGGCTTCCTGGTCAGCTGCAACTAAAATTAATGACGACCCCAATAGTGAGAATAATCATCAATGGCATCCATCAATATGGTGTGATAAATTTAATGGAACTCTTTATGTTAAATGGTTTGATACCAGAAACTGCCCAACGAGTGATAGTGCGGAAGTATATGCTTCTTACTCAACTAATGGTGGGGTTTCTTTTGTAACAAATCAAAAAATTGGAAATGCAAAATTCCGCATTAACTGCACAAGTTGTGGGGGTGGAGGAACACCTATGTATTTAGGGGACTATGATGCTATTGTTTCTAATGGCTCTGTTGCTTTATTAAATTGGTGTGATTTTAGAAATGGATACTTCGGTAGTTATACTGCTTATTTCCCGGACTTTGCTATGACTACTAATCCTAATAGTGTGCAATTAGTTAATAATGATAGTACATTTGTTACTGTTAAAGTTCCTTCTGTAAAGTTATATACAGACAAAGTAAAATTTACTGTTTCTCTTGATAGTACTCCTGTTCAGGGAACAATTTCTCTTTCTTTTGTAGGAAAAGATTCTTTACTTTCTTATCCTGATTCTGTCAAACTTAGAATTAAAGCAATTGGATCTGTAACACCGAGAGTTTATAAAGTTAATATTGTAGGGGCTGGTAGTAATGGTACGCCTGTTCACAGAAGAACAGTCGACTTACTTATGAATGTGAGTTATCTTGATGTTGCTAATAATCGTACGGGAGTTGTACCATTTTATGTTAACAATGTACAATATATGAATCCTGTTAGGTTATATTTTGCAAACGGTTCAAATGTTACTGTGTATGCTCCCTACTACTATGGTACCGGAGGTACTCGATACAGATTCCTTAACTGGTCTAATAATGGTGACACACTCCAACAAATTACAATTAATTCAAATATGAGTTTGTTTGCAACTTATAAAGTGCAATATAGACTTGTAATTAATTCAGTTATACCAAACACATTTGGAGCAGGGTATAGTGATTCTGCAGTTTCTACTACTTTTGGAGTGCTTTCAAGATATTATCAAAGCGGTAATTCTCATTATTACTTTAGGGGGTGGACTGGTTCCGGTCCCGGTTCCTATACTTCCCCTGATAGTAGTGGTAATGATAGTGCCGTTACAATTTCACTATTTAATCCAATTGTTGAAACCGCAAGATGGCAGGTAATAGTTGGTGTGAAAAACATAGGTACTGAAATTCCAACAGAATTTAAATTGTATGATAATTATCCAAATCCATTTAACCCTGAAACAATTATAAAATTTGATATACCTAATGCAAGTTTTGTTAACATCACAATTTATGATATGCTCGGAAGAGAGGTTGCAACCCTTGTAAATGAATTTATCAAACCAGGCAGATATGAAACGCGCTTTGATGCCTCAGGACTTGAAAGTGGTATATATATGTGTAGAATTAAAACAGAGTCGTATGTTGCAACAAAAAGAATGGTAGTATTGAAATAAAATTAAATTAGTTAAATTTTAAATCAGCCCAATCTCCTTTTCCAGAGGAGATTGGTATTTATGGAAAATAAAAATTAAAATTATTATGAAAAACTTAATAATCCTTTTAATTATTTTAGTTATTACAACTTTTGCCTTTTCTCAACCTAAAATTTCTTTTGAAGAGTTACTTTTGCAAGTAGAGTTAAATCCTTCAATTGCTTTTGAAGCTGAGAAAGTAGCTATTGAACAAAAGTTACCCGTAAATATTTATATTAAAGATCAGGCATTAATAGATGCAAGATATGTTGAAAATGGAAAGGTAGTTTATACTGTTATTACTAATTTTCTACATCCTTTTAAGGATGGATACAATGCTTATTATGAAGATATATTAAGTAAATTTGATTTGTCTATTGCGAGAATTAATTATGGGAAAGGAAATGTGATTGACAATACAGGTGAGGAAATTAAATTACATCCCCGAACCTCTGATAAGCTTTTAATGATTCCTGATTGGACTTATGATAGAGTTTACGCTTTTGATTATATTACAGGAGACCTTGTAGATACAGCATTTATACATTCCAATTATCCTAATTTACAAAGTCCTAAACATGCATTGCAGAGAACAAGAACTCGCATTCTTGTTTCAGACCAGGTTGCTGATGCTGTTCAGGAGTATGATACCAATGGTCTTTTTGTTAGAACATTTACTCAGGGCAACGTTCTTGATAATATTCGCGGAATTGCTTTTCGACCAAATAATAATTTACTTGTTACAGTTGCAAGTGGAACAAATCAAAATACGATACAGCAATTTGATACTGCAGGTGTTTCCTTGGGGGCTTTTATAAATACAAATCTTAACAGTCCATTTGCGATTTTATATAGAGCGGGCGATATTCTTGTTACTAATTCAAGTGGTTCCGAAGATGTTAATAAATTTAATTTCTCAGGTACTTTTATTAGTAGTTTTATTTATGGCCAGCTAAATTTTCCTCAGCAGATAATAGAATTACCCAATGGAATTCTAGCATTATGTGAATTTAGTAATCCGGGTTCCGGAGTTAAAATTTATGATAGTACAGGAACTCTTTTATCAACTCTTTCTGGTGTAACTGGAAATAGAGGTGTATATCGATTACCCAATGGCAACTATCTTACAACGAACTCAACTGGTGTTCATGAAATTGACGATACTACCGGAGCACTGGTACAAACGAAAGCTACCGGTTCAAATTTTCAATACATTTCAATCTTTGATCCCAATTTTACAGTATCTATTGGAAATCAGCAAAATGAATTACCAGGCGAATATAAACTTTACAATAATTATCCAAATCCATTCAACCCAACTACAAAAATAAAATTTTCTGTTCCAAAATCAGAGTTTGTTTCTTTGAATGTTTATGACATTCTTGGTAGAAAAGTTGCAACACTTGTAAACACGAAACTGTCTTCTGGTAGTTATGAGGTTACATTTACGGCTGATAACTTATCAAGTGGTGTTTATTTCTATACCATTCAAGCAGGAGAGTTCTCTGATTCTAAAATTATGGTGTTGATGAAGTAGAAATCTCTAAAAAGATTTTTTTGTGGAAGAAATAATAAGGAGGAATTAATATTCTTTTTTTAAGGGAACTTACTGTATTTCTATAAGTTTAAAAAATACTTAACAAAAAAATTATGAGAGTAAAAATTGTTTATTTAGTAATTTTATTATTTTCTGTAATGTTACTTTTCTCCTGTGATAAAGAGAAAAATACCTCTACCAATAAATCGGATGAAAATGTTGATGTGGTTGTGCCCCAATCTAAAGAGGAGGTTTCTACTAAAAGAGCAGGAGAGGAAAGTAAAGATTTTAACAAACAAAAATTGGAAGAAAGTAAAAATGAAGATATAAAAGTTTCGGAAAGATTAGTGGTAAAAAGTGGTAATATTACTCTTGAAATAGAAAATTATGATGAAGCAATGAATAAAATATCGGAAATTACTAATAATTACAAAGGGTATATTGCTTCTTCCAATACAAAAGTTGTTGCATGGGGAAAAAAGCAAGGGATTATTACAATCAGAGTACCTGCTGATAAGTTTGAAGCATTGTTTTCTGAAATATCTGGAATTGGAAAGCTTATTTCAGAAAATATAACGACAAATGATATTACTGAAGAATATATTGACCTTGAAGCAAGACAAAAAACGCAAAAGCAGTTAGAAGAGAGATTACTTAAATTACTGTCCGAAAGAACTGCCTACCTTTCTGATATTCTTGCAGTGGAAGATAAATTATCTTCTGTTCGACAAAAGATTGAAAGTGTAGAAGGAAAAATGAAGTACTTGAAAAGTCAGGCAGCCTATTCTACTTTAACAATTTCTTTGAATGAACCGAATTTACTCGATTCTTCTTCTGGTAATGGTGGTTTCTTTTATGAGTTAGGGCAAGCAATTAAAACTGGCTTAAAAGGATTGATGAAAGTCCTTATTTTTCTTATTACTGCAATTATTGTATTAATACCATTTATAGTAATTGCCTTGATTGTAATTTTCATAATTAAAAAGAGAAGAAAAAAAGAGTCAACTTCTAAACAAAATTAATAAAATAAGATAGGTAAATCAAAAAAATTGTTTAATAGGTTTATTAGATTTTCTCAAGCATAACTGCTGTTCCATAAGCAAGAACTTCTGTAACTCCTCCCATTACTTCTGTTGCGTCGTATCTAATTCCTATAATAGCATTTGCTCCAATTTCTTCTGCATGTTTTACCATTAATTCAAATGCCTCGCTTCTGGTCTTTTCGCACAATTCTGTGAAAAGAGTAATATTTCCACCAACAATTGTTTGAAATGCCGCTCCTATGTTTGCAAAAATATTTCTTGAACGTACTACTATTCCTCTGACTACCCCAAGATTTTTTGTTATTCTATATCCATCAATGGTAAATGCTGTTGTTATTAAATTGTGGTCCATATTTTAATATTAAGTTTGATAAAATTTTCATAAATTATATAATATATAATTAATGTAAAATATTAAAAAATTGTCTTTAAAAATTAGAGTAAATTCTTTTAGTTATATATATGGAAGTATTCCTGTTGATGAAACAGGAAATGGTGGCGGTTTTGTTTTTGATTGTAGGTTTATTATTAATCCCGGCAAATTGAAAAATTCTGGAATTTAACTGGTAAAGATAAAGAAGTAATTGACTTCCTTGATATGCAGGAAGATATGCAGGAGTTCCTACGAAATGTTTTCAACATAATCGGGAAAGCAATCAAAAATTATAAAGATAAGGGGTTTACTGATTTAATGGTTTCGTTTGGATGTACTGGAGGTATGCATCGCTCTGTTTATGCTGCAGAAAGGACTGCTGAATTTATTAGAGATAAATTTCCTGATGTTGAAGTTGTAGTTAATCACAATGAATTCCCTGGCTTATAATTTGAATCACTTCTTAAATATGCTAATATCCAATACTAAAAAATTAATATTGATAATAATTTTCTTTTTACTCTGTGATAAGCTTCTTTCACAGCACATCCCTATAATAATAAACTATGATACAACATTAACAAATACGCAAGCAACTAAAAATTTTTATTTAAAAAATCCTTCTTTAAAACCTATTTTAATAACTGCATTTCGTACTACCACATCAAAGTTCTTTTTTAATTTTTCCCCTTTTATAATTAACGCTTTTGATAGTGTACTTGTTAGTGTTTACTTTAAGACAAATCAGAATATAACATATCGTGATTTTTTAATTTTTGAAAACATAGGTTTAAATTATCCAATTATAAATTATTCAATTGCAACGGCAGTTTATCCTGATACAATTTATAAATTTACTCAAGGTTTATTTGATGAGAGCTTGAAATCCGCTTTATTAAGTTTTACACAACAGAATTATTTTTCTCTCGGATACAATCTTGCAAGGGATAAAATGTTTGAGTATATTGATGATTATAATAATGATGATACAATTGAATGTGTTTATACCGGTGTAAAAATAAAAGCTGCAAATAGAACAGAAGCGCAAAATCAGGGATTTGATACTGAACATACCTGGCCTCAGAGTTTTTTT
>VSSL01000412.1_pt1 | contig 12791 bp, 16 predicted proteins | sample 4557531 | NCBI WGS metagenome assembly VSSL01 (sample SAMN10986726, study PRJNA523729) | hot springs metagenome | isolation source: hot springs | place: India:Timba, Gujarat | collected 2018-05-31 | reverse complement strand
GGGGATTTTGTTCAGTATAGAGGACCGGCGTATCCAACGCTTGCAGGCCCTTCACGAAACGTACGACATTCTCGGCAAGATCGGCGGCATTGTACATTGCGGCCGTCAGCTTTTCCTGCACATCTATCAACACCAAAAAAGTGTTCCCTAGACCGAGCAAGAGACTCTCCTTGCCGCGCCTCAGCGCGGACGTTGTTTCATACGCGTTCTTTACGCGAGGCGACGCTGATGACGCAATGCTGTCATCAAACGTGACGCTCCGACATGGCAGTAGGATGTGGCAGTAATTAAGCGGCGACTTGCAGTCTATTGCATCTTGCTACAATGAGAGAAAGAAAATGTCAAAGAAAAAATCCCCGTTGCGAAGCTCAGTCATTGGCCGACGTATGCCCGGGTTCAGGCCCTAGGAAGTTCAGCGGCGATTTTACCTCGCCTTCCAGGCCAGTGACATATCCGAATTCTTCCTCGATGATCTTTGCCACGCCCTTATACAGGGTTCTGAGCGGGATCTCTGCCGGGCACGCCTCGGTGCAGAGGTTGCAATCGATGCAGCGACCTGCCATGTGCACGGCCCGGGTGAGATGAAACATAGGATTTTCTGGGGGCAGTTCACCCGTGTGGATCAAGGCGTCTTGCTCCAACGTGCAGACGTTGCAAAAACACACGGGGCATACGTTTCTGCAGCCATAACACTTGATGCAGCGATCGAATTCCTTGAGCCAGTACTCGAGGCGACTGGGGAGGTCTTTAGCTTGAATCTCTTGAACTGACAAATACGAGGCGGGTTCGGCTTTCTCGCCCGCGATATATTCAGCCGGAAACGGCCTACGACACTCGTGAGACACGGCTAGTTCGGAAGGGCACGCTATGCCGACCCGAAACAATCGTTGAGGGGACTTGATTTGGTTCCACCGTAAAAGCTCGTTCAACGCGCGGTCGTCGCATCCCCGGACCAACATACCGTACCCGGCGTCGGGGTCTTCAGCGAGGATGCTCATCATTATGGAAGCCAAGGGGTACCGAGAATCCCCAGCTCCCTCGCCGTCTCCTATGCTGAAACCATCGTTCAATTCTTCCGAACTGTGATACAGATGCGGGACTATATTGCCTTCGCAGCTTCGAAGAGCGAGAAAACCTCTGATTTTCCCTTCGTCGAAGAGCGTCTTCACGTGATTTTTCACCAGGTCAATCATCTATCCATCCATGTCTTGAACGACCTCACGGCCGCAGCTATGCTACCCGTTGTCAACTCCCGCTGGGGTCTCGAGGTGATCTCTTTGCCGAGCGAGAGGGGAAGGGCCGAGCTTCTTGATCTTTTCCACGAACTCGGTTACCACCTGCGCAAAACGCGGACCTTCTGCAGAAGAGACCCATTTCAGACAGAGCCTCTCGCTGTCTATCCCTGAAAACTCGAGCAGCTTCTTCATGAATGCCACCCGCTTCACCGTCATGTAATTACCATACAGGTAATGACAATCCCCGATGTGTCAGCCGCCCACAAAGACGCCGTCAGCCCCTTTTTGAAAGGCTTTCAATATCTGGTGAGGACCAACGGTCGCGGAGCACAAGGTTCTGATAGTCCTCATGTTCGGAGGATACTGCAACCGACTCACGCCTGCGAGGTCAGCCCCAGCGTAGGCGCACCAGTTGCACAAAAAACCTATTATCGTGGGTTCAAATTGTTCAGCAGCCATGTCGTTTCCTTAAAGCAAAAGGTTTCAGCCGCCATCGGGATCATGCATCATACGGTCGTGACGCAACCACCCGATGAAATCGCGCAATTCAACCAGCGAGAGCCTGTTCGATCTGGGCATAGATCTGTTCATTGGAGAATCCGTCAAGCCGGGCGCTCCCCGAAGGACATGTCGCTGCGCAGCCGCCGCAACCCTTGCAAAGCACCTTGTTGACTTGACATATTCCCCTGTCCTCGAAATAGTTGATCGCCCCGTAAGGGCACACCTGAACGCATCCTAAACAGCCGCAGCAGGTCTCCGGATTGATGTCCGCCACGATGCCGCTGGTGTAAAGGGCCTCCTTGGAAAGCACGCCCGCGGCTCTGGCCGCAACCCCAAGCCCTTGGGCGATGGCCTCCCGTATGGTTGAAGGAAAGCGGGCGTTGCCGCAGAGATAAACCCCATCTGTCGCGAAATCCAATGGTTTGAGCTTTACGTGGCCCTCCAGGAAGAAACCGTTCTCGTTGACCGGCACTTTGAGCAAACTGGAAAGTTCCAAAGCGTCTTCATTTGCCACCAAAGGCGTTGACAGCACCGTCAGGTCAGATGGCAGGGCGATTTCCTTGCCCATGCGAAGGTGGTACACCCGCACCACGCCGTCTGAAACCATAGGCGGCCTCGCCGGATCATAGGTGACGTAACGGACCCCCATCTCTTTGGATTTGCGAAACAGTTCCTCGTTCTCGACGCCATACATCTGAATGTCTCGATACAGTATGGTAACGTTGACCGATGGATCCGCCTCCTTGAGGAGCACCGCATTTTTGACGGAAGTCATGCAACAGATTCTTGAGCAGTAAGTCCGTTCGTCGCATCGAGATCCGACGCACTGGATCATCACCACATTGCGCGGGGATATGGCCCCTTGGCCCAGCATGCGCTCGAGCTCCAAATGGGTGATGACCGATTTCCCGTTATATCCGTACAGTCCTTCCGGGATCAGCACTCTCGCGCCTATGGCAACGACGATGACGCCCGTCTTGATCTTTGTTTCGCCGCCATTTTCTGCGATGGTCGCGACGTAGTTGCCGACGTACCCTTCGACAGCTTTCAGCGTTGCATTCAAGTGAATGTTGATATTCGGGTTGGCCTGCAGCCTTTCTGTCAGATCGGATATGGAGTGTTGCGGCGGTTCGTGCGCGGGTAAATGAGGTTGAGTTCGTTGAGCAGTCCGCCAAGCCGAGTCTGTCTTTTCGATTAAATCGACTTCGTAGCCCATGTTCCCAAGCGCCATCGCGGCTGACATGCCGGAGACCCCGCCGCCCACAATAACGGCTCGGTGCGTCAAACCAAGCTTGATCCGGCTCAATTCCCGCAACCTAGCGGCCTTTGCCACCGCCATACCTATTTGGGCCTTGGCCCTTTCGGTGCCTTGTTCCCTTGCTCCCATGTGCACCCAAGAACACTGATCCCTGATGTTGGCCATCTCGAACAGATAAGGATTCAATCCCGCCTCTTCACAGGCGCTCATGAACAACGGTTCGTGAGTGCGTGGGGTGCAGGACGCGACCACCACTCGGGTGAGTTTTTCCCGTGGTATCGCCTGTTTGATCTCGTTGATGCCGCCTTCCGAGCAGGTGTAAAGGTTTTCCTGCACAAAGACCACATTGGGGAGGGTTTTGGCGTGCTCCACCAGCTCCTTCATGTTCAAGTAACCTGCGATATTCGATCCGCAATCGCAGATAAAAACGCCTACACGGACCTCTGATGTTCCCATATCTTTCAAGATTATCGCTCCATTATACCGCCACTGCCCTGCCGCCCGTCATGACCACTTCGGCGGCTTTCGCAGCAGCGCTGCTTGCCTGCGCCACAGACTCAGGAATGTCCAAAGGCCCTTGGGCGCATCCGCACGTGAATATACCAGGAACGCTGGTATCCAAGGGTCTATTGGGATGCGTCTTCACAAAGTGATTTTCGTCGAGTTCAAGTCCCAGCATGCGCGCAAGGTTGACAATGCCCTTGGGCGCAGAGCATGCATTGGCAAGTATCACCATATCCAACGTGAGGCTGACGACCTTTCTCTGTTCTGTGTCTTCGTAATACACAACTGGATTCAAATCCTTGTCTTGGAGAATCTCCGCGACTCGACCACGAATGTAACGCAATCCAGATACCTTCGCCCCGCGCACCTTGTATTCTTCAAAACCTTTGCCCACGGTTCTCAGGTCCATATTAAAAGAGGTACGACTCCGTCTCCGGCTCGTGTTCCCTCGCGATGATTGGCTTCCTTGATGGAATGCATGCAGCAGTTAACTCGAACAATATTGTGGAACGAAAATCTCGAGACCCCATCACATTGAATAAAGCCGAGTTTTTTAGCTGTATGATACCGCTGCACATGGTCCTCTAACCATTCTTGTTCCTTTTTCAAGGCGGTCAGCTCGTCAGCGTTCTCGGCCTTCTCTGCCTTTTTGATCAACTTCTGCAATTCCTTCAATCTGGCCTCGCCGTGTATGACCGAAGGTCTCGTCAAATGCCCCTTGGTCGGACCGCCCGCGCTCAGGAGGCGTTCCATCTCCAGCGAGCTTATCACGTTGGGCAATCTGCCGTACCCATATTCCGAGATCTGAGTGGCGTCAAACAACTCATACCCCGTGGACACGATCACTGACGCCACGTTCAGTTCCACTTCCGTGTCCTTCTGCTCGTAGTCGATGGCCTTTGCCTGGCAGACCTTTGCACATACGCCGCATTTTCCGCCCGTGAGCACTTTGCAGTGCTGCGGGTCTATGGTGTACACCGAAGGTATCCCCTGCGCGTAGTCCTTGTAAATCGCCTTGCGCATGTCGAGCCCGAAATTGAATTCATTGGGCACCTTCGTGGGACATTTCTCCGCGCACGCGCCGCACGCTGTGCAACGAGAAGGATCCACATACCGCGCTTTTTGTCGCACCTTCACCCGGAAATCTCCGACGTGTCCGGAGAAGTCAACTATCTCGCTGTAAGCCAACAGATTAATCTTCGGATGCCGACCGACATCCAGCAGCTTAGGCGAGAGAATTCATATCGTGCAATCGTTCGTGGGAAAGGTCTTATCCAGTTGCGCCATCTTTCCCCCGATGCTGGGGTTTTTTTCCACAAGATGCACCTGGATTCCCATCTCTCCCAGGTCGAGGGCAGCCTGCATCCCCGCGATGCCCCCGCCGATGATCAACACTTCTCGTGACGCCATATGTCACCGTCCTTTGTGATAACTCATTTCCAGCGTATGGATGAGTTCGCTAACCTCTCTTGGAATGGCGTTCCCGTGCAAGGTCCCGTAATCAGGCACTCAACGCCTGAGCCAACAACTCGTTAATGTCGGTAATCCGCAAATCGAGCTCCATATCCCGCAGAGCGCAGTTGAGATGCACCCGACACTTGGGGCACGCCGTAATGATTTGTTCCGCGCCGGTGGCAACCGCCTCCATCAATCTGGTCTTCTGAATCTCCTTGGAACAAGACGAACAGTTCATCCACGCGCTGGTTCCGCAGCACAGACCGTTCTCTCTGTTATGCTCCATTTCACGAAGCTCTATGCCTGGTATGGCGTTTATGAGGTGACGTGGCGGATCATAGATCCCTGCTTGACGTCCCAGCCGACAAGGATCGTGATACGTCACCACGCCGCCCCCTGCCGCGGACAGAGACAATCTCCCTTCGCGCAAGTAATCGGCCAGCAATTCATAGAAATGCACGATTTCGAAGCCAAGTTCTCCGACCACTTCCGGATAGTATTTCTTGAAAGTCACGTACCCCTCTGGGCAGTGGAACACGACCCTTTTGCATCCGAGGTCTCGAATGAGCCGGACGTTTCGCTCGGCCAAGTGCGCAAAATGCTCTCTGTCGCCGTTCCATAGGAGGTCATGCCCGCAGCACCGTTCGTCGTCGTGAATCACCGGCGTGACGCCCGCCGCGTTGAGGAGACGCAAAGCTCCCTTGGGGCCTGCCATGACATCCAGGTTCCAATCGTCGCGAAACTCGACATCAAAAAAACGGCGAACACCCCACGAAAAAGTACGTGTCCCCCGATTCCGCAATCTGACCAGCCTCCCTGGCCCAGTCTGTCTTGTTTTGCCTGACGTCCAAGGTCTGAAGACGCATGATCGCCTGAAACAACCCCCTGTGCGCCGGCGCGCCGCCTATGCCCTGACGCACAGCCTCTTCCCTCACCATGCGCACGAATTCAGGATAATCGATCCGGGAAGGGCATCGCCTGCTGCATTGGCCGCACGACAAACACGACCATATGTTGATGTCCTCGAGTGGATTTTCCTCCTGATCCATCAATACCTTTTCCACCATGAGTCGCGGGGAAAAATCTTGCGTCACACGAGACACTGGACAGCTCCCAGTGCAAATCCCGCAGTCAAGACAGTAGTAGGCTTGGGTACAATTCACAATCTCTTGTAGAGTCATGCCGCGTTCTCTTTCTTCAGGAGCGGATTGGGGCCCAGCTTCTTGATCTCCTCTGTGAACTCTCGCACCGTTTGAGCAAACTTGGAACCCTCAGACGCAGAAATCCATTCTCTCCTCAATCGACCGTCTTCTATGCCGAGGAGCTTCATTATCTTGCGAGTCTTCTCGATTATCTTCACAGCCTTCTCATTACCTTCCAGGTAATGACACTCGCCAAGGTGTCAACCGGTAACCAGGACGCCGTCTGCTCCTCTTTCGAAGGCCTTGAGTATGTATGACGGCGTCAACATGCCCGAACACATGAGGCGAATCAGCCTGATGCTCGGCGGATACTGCATGCGGCCCACACCCGCCAAATCTGCCCCAGCATAAGAACACCAGTTACAGGCAAATGCTATGATCTTGGGATTGAATTCTTCATTCATGGCATCTCCGGATCGAATCAAATTCAAATGCGTAAGTCTTCCAAACCTAATACAATCAGCTTTGCACGCGATGTTCCATGGCTTTAGGAAGCTATGGCAACTTCTATCATGTCTCCTATCTGTTCGTCCTTGAAATGTCGGACTTGCGCCGCGCCTGTGGGGCAAGCCACTGCGCACGCCCCGCATCCCTTGCACAGGGCAGGATTGATCTCAGATTTCATAACGCCGGGCGCCGCTTCCTTGAGCTCCGGCGCGTGGAATGGGCACACCTCCACGCAACGGCCGCAGCCGCGGCACAAAAAGGCATCCACCACAGACGCCATGCCGGGGGCGTCTATGTAACCCCGAGCGAGCACCTGCGCAGCGTGAGAACCCGCAGCTTCCGCCTGTGCAATAGTCTCATCCAAAGGTTTGGGATAGTGGGCCAAGCCGGCCAAAAAAACCCCGTCAGATGGCAAAGTCCACCGGTCGAAGTTTCATATGCGCTTCCAAGAAATATCCATCTTCGTTGGTCGAAACTTTGAACAGTCGAGCGATATCTTTATTCTTGTCGCTGGGAGTGATGGCCGCGGCCAATACGACGCTATCGGCGTGGAGAGTTATGGCGCCCCCCAACACGAGATCTCGAGCCGCAACAGTTATCTTTTCACCGACCTGCACCTCTGGCGGATGCTGTGGGTCGTATCGAGCGAAAATCACCCCCAAACGCCTCGCCTTTTCATAATAGGGCTCGTTTAATCCATATGTTCTGATGTCGCGATAAAAAACGAAAACGTTTCCTTGTGGATTCGCCTCCTTTATGGCAATAGCGTCCTTCACTGTATGATTGCAACATACCTTACTGCACCAGGGCCGCTCATCGCACCGTGAGCCGACGCATTGAATGAACACCGTCACTTGGGCGTCCAGAACACTCGAGTCTTTTGCATGAAGGGCCTCGGTAAACTCCAGTTGCGTTCTAATTCGATGGTCATGTCCATATCCGTACACATTGGGCTTCCATTCAGACGCGCCTATCGCGATAACCGCCACGCCATGCTCGATGACAAAGGGTTGGTCTGCGCTTGTTGCGGAGATTGTTGACTTGAAATTGCCAATGAATCCCTGAACGTCATGGATTTCGGCTCCGTAGTACACCTTGATCCGGTCGTGGGTCTCGACGGACCTTATGAGGTTTTCGAGAAATGGTTTTACCGGCTCCCCTTTGATGGTTTCAGGGAGGCGCCACGCGTTGCCGCCCAACTTGTCCGTAGATTCGAGGAGATGGACATGAAAGCCTTGATCAGCAATATTGATGGCCGCGGTCATACCCGCAACGCCGCCGCCGATGACCAACGCATCCTGGTTCATCGGCAGCCGCTGGTCTTGCACCTGCTCCAAATCGGCCGACCGAGCCGTCGCCATTCGGATTAAATCCACGGCTTTCTTGGTTGCTTGTTCCTTTTCCTGCATGTGAACCCAGGAACAGTGCTCACGGATATTGGCCATTTCCACCAGGTACTTGTTCAAGCCAGCTTCGCGCGCCGTCTCTTGAAATAGAGGGAGGTGAGTCCTCGGCGTGCATGATGCAACGATCACTCTATTCAGGTCATGTTCTTTAATCGCATTTTTTATGATAATCTGCGCGTCTTGCGAGCAGGTAAACAAATTCTCGGTCGCATATACCACTCCGGGCAATTCCCGCACCCGCTCAGTCACCTCCGTCACATTCACCGTCGAGGCGATGTTGATGCCGCATCTGCACACAAACACGCCTATGCGAGGCGCTTGTCCTGAGACGTCCTTTTCCGGTGGGAGCTCCTTCTTTGTCGTCAGAGTGTTCCGGCTCTCCGACAGCATTCGCATGGCGACTCCTGCCGCAGCCGACGCCTCCATTACGGTTTGGGGAATATCCTTCGGGGCTTGAAACGCCCCTGCCACGAAAATTCCCTCCCGCGAGGTAGCCACGGGGGAAAACGTCTGAGTAAGACAAAAATGGTTCTCCTCCAGATGAACGCCCATTATTTCAGCCGTCCTGAGCGTCTTTTCCGAGGGTTTGATCCCAACGGCCAGCACCACCATATCGAACTGTTCAGTGACGATGCGATTGTCTTCAGTAAGATAAGTGATCTCCAAGTCATTGGTAAGCGGATCTTCAACCACTCGACTTACCATCGAGCGTATGAAACGAACGCCGCTCTCGTTCTTGGCCTTCTCGTAATATTTGTCAAAATCCTTTCCATAGGCGCGGATGTCCATGTAAAAAATGGTGGGCTCGATCGCCGCGTCGTGTTCTTTGGCGATCACGGCCTCTTTAATGGATGCCATGCAGCACACCGAACTACAGTGCGGCATTCCCTTCCTTCTGTCCCTGGATGCGACGCATTGTATCCACGCAATTTTGCGGGGGTGTCTTCCATCCGAGGGCCTTTGCACCACGCCTTCAAATGGCCCAGAGGCGCTCAGGATCCGTTCCATCTCCAAGTTCGTGACCACGTTCGGCATGCGGCCGTGTCCAAATTCTGAAATCAATTGAGTATTGAAGAGCTCATACCCGGGGGCGAGGATCACAGACCCCACATGATATTGGACGATTTCATCCTGCTGCTCGTAATCCACGGCGCCCGCGGGACACACTTTCTTGCACACTCCGCATTTTTTTGCCCTGGAAAATTCTGCAATGCGCGGGATCTATGGTGTACACCGCGGGGATGCCCTGCGCGTAATCTTTATAGATCGCCTTGCGCATGTCATGGCCATAGTTGTATTCGTTGGGTACCTTGGTGGGGCATTTTTCTGCGCAGGCGCCGCATGACGTACACTTCGCGGGATCAACGTACCGCGCCTTCTTCCGGACTGTCACGGTAAAATTCCCCGCTGATCCTTCTATGGCCTCAATAGTACTATAGGCGATAATTTCGATGTTCGGATTCTGCGCGAGCGTCTGCAACTTTGGCGAGAATATGCAAGCTGAACAATCATTGGTGGGAAAGGTCTTGTCCAGTTGCGCCATGACGCCGCCGATGCACGGCTTTTCCTCGACGAGATACACCCGAAAACCTGATTCAGCGAGATCCAGCGAAGCCTGTACGCCTCCAATCCCGCCTCCAACCGTCATTATTGCCCCTATACCTGGTCCAGGCACTGTTAAACTCCATATTTCAAATTGTTTCTCACATGCCCCTCGGGTTGCCTTCTCGCCTGATCGAGGCGCCGTGGCGCCCGCGATTCTCTAGTTCAACCCAACGAAACGGCGCCGAATGGTCTAAATAAGTCCTTTGCTCGCCAATATTTCTTTCGGCGAGACCATGTGCTTGTCGAACCACGAGGGCGCGCGCTGATCTCTCATGGCGAGACCCATAAGTTCTGTGAGAAAGATAATAGGAACCCGGTACACTTTTCCGGTCTGCTTTGACAAATCTGCCTGCCGCGTATCCAGGTTGGCCTGACACATGGGGCACAGGGTGACAATCGCGTCGGCCTTTACCGCCATAGCCATGTCCAGGAGCTTCCCGGAAAGTTTGAGGACCAAGTCCGTCCTGGTGAGCGCCAAGGAGCCTCCGCAGCAGTCTGTTTTATACGGCCAATTGACAACCTCCACCCCCAGAAGCTGCAGAATCCGATCCATCTGCATGGGGTTTTCCGGATCCTCAGGCTCCACGACATCCACGGGCCGCACCGCCAAACAGCCATAGTAAGGCACTACTCGCAACCCCTCCAATGGCTTTTCGATTCTTTCCTTGAGACGGAGCCTTAACTCCGTAAGATCGAGCATATCCATCCCTGACATGACTTTTATGTCCCCTTTGAACGGGAAGCGGTCGCTCAAGGATTTGTCCTGCAAGATCTTTTTCGAGGCGGCCTTCATGCGGACGTGGCAGCCTGCGCAGGGAGCTATGACATCGTTGCCCATGCGTTCTGCCGTGAGCAAGTCGCGCGCCGGTAAAGCGGCTTCGAGAAACGCGTCCACCATGTGGGCTGACGAAGCTCCGCAACAAGTCCAGTCAGGTATCTCGGTGAGAGTCACCCCTAGACTGTTGCACACGCTGCGGAAAGATTCGTCGAGTTCCTGCGCTGAACCTTTCAGAGTACATCCGGGGTAATAACTGAATTTCATGTTCGATCCTTTGCTGATTAGATATGGCTTTCCATGCTGGCGTCCGTCTTCCGCGGCTGGCGAGCTCACTGTCAACCGTCAGGCTCGCCGCTTGTGGAAAGCGTCCGCTGGAGATACTCTCTGTTTTCGAGTTGCCCTATTGTCCGGCGCCGAGCCGACTGTTGTGTGGGCTACGCGCTCCTTCCGCGCGCAGACACTCTATCAGCGGCGACTCAGAATATGTGAAACCCAATACTAAGCTTGCGCCCCGTGCATGTCAAGCGCAGATTCTAGGCGACATGTCAAGGGCGGATGCGTGCGTCTGAAGGAGCGAAAATGACGCCGATCGAGGCCTCTGCGCTTGACACATTCATTTGACGCATTTACAAGCTTGCCCAGTGTGCGCAAGGCAAAGAAGATTACTCTCGGCCTATGACGCGTCGTATTCGGAACTTGTATTGGAAAGGTTGGCCACGACTGCACGAGGAGAGACCGCGCGAAGGAGAACATTCATGTTGAGAACATTTGACGTCGCCGCGCTTGCGGCAACCCAAGGGGGCGAATATGTCCTGGGCATGAAAGACCTCTATACCCATGCCTGTTACATGATTTACGGGATCATGCAGCCGGGCGAAGGCCAAAGGCTGGTCAAGCCCGGGGATGGCCATGAGGAAATCCTCTGCGCGGTTGACGGCGACCTCGAGATTCATAGCGAAAAAGGGGATTTTGTCCTACGTCGCGGTCATGCGACGCACATCAAGGAAGACCAATCCTTCTTTCTTGCGAACCCTTCGGACAAAACAGTGGTCTATATTATGGCAGGCGGCCACTGTCGGCCTCACCACCATTGACGGAGAAATCACGGGCAGCAGTTGAAAGCGAGGACAAAACTGCTATACTGTGGCGCAAAGCGACGTCGTCCCTTCCGGCCTGAGTGGTGGAATGGGTAGACACAAGGGACTTAAAATCCCTTGGGGCTTGTCCCCGTGACGGTTCGAGTCCGTCCTCAGGCACCAAGATCACTCGCTCACATGTGGCAGCGCCCTGTGAAGCGATCCGAGAACATCCCGGCGCGATCACAGGCGACGCGATAATCGCCGCACGTCTCCTGAACAGAAAAAGACCCGACCATGAGACGAGGATTCCAGTGGAAAACCCAGCGCACTTTGTTTGGCCTTCCCCTCGTGTGTATTGCCTTTGGGAGAGATGAAAAGGGAAAGATACGCGTCGCCCGCGGCGTCGTCGCCGTGGGACAGGTGGCAATAGGCGCGGTGGCCATTGGGCAATTCGGCGTGGGCGTCATTTTCTCTTGTGGTCAGGCGGTGTGCGGGCTTTTCGCCCTTGGCCAGCTTGCGGCGGGCTTTGGCGCGGTGGGTCAAATCGCGCTCGGCTATTTAGCTTTGGGTCAAATCGCGCTGGGCGTGTACGCCATGGCCCAGATCGGTTGGGGGACATTTCTCTGGTCTGGCGACCGTCAAGATATGGAGGTCCTGTCAGTCTTTTACACCATTAAGATGATTCTCACCGGCCAATTTGACCTCGCTTCAAAGATTTGGACGTGGTGTACGGAGACCCTGCAAGACCTCTTGGCGCCGACCTCTGACTGAAATAATCCCGCGTGCACCCCGTTGTCCAAAATAATCAAGAAATGCGCTGTGGTCCTGCTGCATGTCATTCCCACGAAAGTGGGAATCCATGACGAACTTCCTTGGCGCCGGATCGAGGCGGGCTCGTGGAATCGGCAAATTCTTTTGAAAACCGCTGCGGCCCACGGAGAGCAGGACTCCTGTTGTTTCGTAGGGAGGGGGGTCGATCGAAGTCAGCGCCGCCGCCGGTATGTCATTCGAAGGAGCCTTGCGACTGAGAAATCTTGGCGTTGGAGGAAAGATTTCTCGCTGCGCTCGAAATGACAGAACGGAAAACGCTCAAAATGAGAAAGGGCGGGGAAGCGCTCGAACTCCCATGAAAAAAGGGGTAGCATCGGGACATGAAAATACCGTTCTGACTAGAACTATGGCATTTTAATGACAAAACGGCTCACAGCCCGAAATGACTTTTGTCTCGCAGCGGTTCGCGAGAGTGGCCTGGCAATTGGACAGCGGTCTGTTTACTCGATCGAGGTGAGCGGCGATTGCGTCTTTGCCTTTGCCCCCTCGC
>VSSL01000411.1_pt1 | contig 12798 bp, 14 predicted proteins | sample 4557531 | NCBI WGS metagenome assembly VSSL01 (sample SAMN10986726, study PRJNA523729) | hot springs metagenome | isolation source: hot springs | place: India:Timba, Gujarat | collected 2018-05-31 | reverse complement strand
GGGGGGTTATCTCCATCCTGTAATTTCGGGGGTGCACCTCCTCCAGCGTTAAGCGACCAACTCGTGGCTCTTGCCAGTAGGGAGGAACAACCACCAGCAGTTCCTCGACGTCAGACTGGTCGGCGATGTGCTCATACTGTCTGTGGTAAACAGCACGTACGGCAGCTTTAGAGAAGAGCAATACGCGCATACCAGTCTCCTGGGGAGGGCGAGGCTCCTGCCGAGCCATTCTCCATTATTTTGTTCTTCTGAGCGTCAGCGAAGCACCTCAGCGTAACGGTAAAGCCAGCCTCTTCGCTGAGCTCAGAAGAACAGGCAGGCGGAGCTACCCGCCAATATCCACACAATCTGAAAGACAGGCAGCCTTCCCCTATCGCGGCGCAGGACCTCCGGGCGGCGCTTGCATCTGTCTCTCTTTTGCTCCAGCCGGTGGCTTGAACGCAAATACCGAGTCCGGCAGATTAGGGTTGATCTGCTGGGAGGCAAAAGTGACGCTAACGGTCTGCACTGCCTTCTGCGTGCCCTGGCTCTGGATAGCTTCCAGGCTGAGCTGGCGTAGCATGTAGGTCGCCTTATCAATGAAGGCGGTCGCCGTCATTTGGAACGAACTCTTGCCGTCCTGTGACTGCCCCGTCCGGGTGGACTGGAGAACGAATACACGCTTGCCGCCAACGGTTCGGTCTGGCAACTTCTTTCCGCCCGTGCCGAAAATTGCCTGCAGTTGAGCACCAATCTGCGAAGGGTCACCCGAAGAAAGTCCGCCCATACCACCTGGCTGCGCGAAGGAAGCCGGGGCGGGCATCTTCATGTACTCCTTGGTCTTCGGGGAGTAGATGTACATCGTCTTGCCGTCGCTGTACATCTGTACGTTATCGCTGCCCTGAACGATAGTCACCATTTTGTTTGGCGCCTTGTACTTCGTGGAGATAGTGCTTGAGCGCTTCTGTTGCTGTCCGCCTATCTGCCGGGTTTCGGTCACCGATGCCTGTGCCTGATAGCTCTTCGCATTTTTGTAGGCAGCGGTTACTTTGCTCAGAATGGTTTGTACGTCCTGCGCGGAGCCGGGCAAGCTTGCGAACAGCAAGCCTACCGCCACCAAGCAGGCGAAAAGCTTTGTTCTCATGGAACCGTACTCCTTCCGGTTGTTGCTATAGAAGTATACGCATTTTGGCGACAGAATGTCAAACTCCTCTATCGCACGATGATGGGTCGCCGTCCGCCGCCGCCCGGTCGTTGAGCAGGAGGGTCTATGGGAACCTGTACCTGTATACCGTCCGACACTCCCACCGCGCTGGTCAAACCCGCTCCGTTCACTGCCCTGACGGCGACATAGTAGGTTTTGCCATGCGCGAGGCTCACGTTGAACGCGGCTTCCGTGCGCACGCCCACGCTCGTCCAGCCCATCACGTCGGTGCCGCCGGGCGTACTACCGATGGCTACCTCGTAACGGAAGATGCCTGTCTCCAGATCACGGCTCCACCAGCGAGCGTGCAGTGTGGTCAGGCTGCTCTGCACCGCACCGTCGTCCCAGACCTGCGGTGTTTCCGGCGGTGTGATGTCGGGCTGCATATCCACCGGACCCAGGCAGAAGTCCACCCCCGGAGTATCCGCACCGGCAACCACTTCCACCCATTCAAACTCCTTACTGTAACCAAAAGCGGTCGCTTTCACCCTGTAGTATCCCGGCGGCAGATTGGGAATACGCCATAGTCCGTAGTTCTGAGCGGTAGTCACTTTGCGCGTGCTGCCGGACATCGCACGCGCTTCAATCTGCGCCCCCTGCACGGGCGTGCCGTTAAAGTACACCTGTCCTGACAAGCAGCCCACCGTGGCGTTGCGGGCATTAAGCTCCAACAGCGTATTGCGCACGTTGATGCGCCCGAAGCCGTAGCTGGGCGTCCAGCCTCCATCAGCACGACCCTGTGCATTGTCCGCACCGCGCTGGATGGCTCGCCATATCGCGAGGTTACCGCCGGGAGTGTTCACGGTGTATCCCCTGTACTCCGCGTACAGCGCCGCAAGCCCTGATACGTGAGGAGTCGCCATCGAGGTGCCAATCTGGTACCCATACATATAGAACTCCTCACCGAAGGCGTCGGGTAAGGGCACGTCGTAGCTCGGCGCGGTCGAATAGATAACGAACGCCTCGGGCCACAGGTTGCCATCGTCGTCTTCCACCCAGAGCAAGCTGCCACCGGGCGCACTCACACCGATGTAGTCACCCGTACCGGCATAGAGCGCCTCTGGAAAGTCGTCCAGAATCCCTGTCGGCGAAACCGCCAGCACCTTGCTGTGGGCGGCGGGGTAGATGTTGCCGATATTCCCACCGCCGTTGCCCGATTCGTTCGCCGCCGCGATAAGGATGCATCCCTTATAATAGGCGTAGTTCACCGCATCGGCGAGGATTTGGGGATAGCTGGTGGTACCCAGGCTCATGTTAATTACGGGGATGCCATTATCCGCGCAGTAGATGATGGCTTCCACCAGGTCGGTATCTTCTCCCGTGCCTGTCGCGTCCACGATCTTAATAGGCACAATCTGCGCGTTGTATGCTACACCGAAAACGCCTTCGCCGTTGTTTGCTGCCGCCACGGCGATGCCCGCCACATGCGTGCCGTGCCCTAACTCATCGGCAAAGTCGGGGTCATACACACCGCCGAAAATGCTGCAACCCAGTGTCCAGTCTATCTGCCCGCCGTAGCGCGAGTCGGTGCTGGTTCCGCCCGCGTTCTTGAAGTCCGGGTGGTATGGGTCTACCCCGCTGTCGATAATCGCTATTCGGATAGCGTTGCGCGGCTTGTTGGCGGCGGTGTAGTAGCGATTCGGATAAATCTGCCAGCCCTCATACGCCTGAATAATCAGCATGTCCCAGAGATAGGGATAGAGATTGGGAATGCCGGATATTTTGCCTGTGTCGTACTCATGAAACCTTGGGTCGTTCGGCTCGGGAACCAGGGGACGCACGATATAGTTCGGCTCTGCGTAGAGTACTTCCGGCTGTTTTTTGAGCAGTTCGACCGCGCGCGCAACCGAAACTCCCCTGGGCAAACGCACTACCGCCCAGCCGATGCGCTCGATGGTGCGCTCCACACGCGCCCCAGCCAGCTCGGGGATGCGCTCGATAACCGGCTGTACCGCTAACGCCACAGCGGAACGCATCGCCGCCGGAGATAGAGTGCTTTGCATCGTCTGCACAAACTGCGGGCGCAGTTTTACCAGCACCTGTCCGTCCCGGTATTCCTGCCGTGCTGTTGCCTGTTTGACGGCAGGCGTGTAGGGGAGCCTCAGAGGCGCGGAGTAAGCATTTATAAACAGGAAAGCTATCAATGCGAAGACATGCCATATTGTGCGAACACGCATGAGCGGGAACCTCCTGTGAAATCTTTCAGATACATCATAGACGGACGGGGCGCGATTGTCAATAGGATGCATGGAAACAATTGCAGGTAAGGAGAGCGAACCTTTAACGTCACGTCCAGCTCACCCGAAGTAAACCCTCTTTTGCACAGAGTTGATAACAGGCTCTATTGCCGGATTTCCGTCTCCCCGGGCAGAGGCGGCTGCTCCTTAGTGGGGTCATACGGGTCCACGTGAATGACTACCTGAGCGGGGGCTAATTCATCGGCGATGCGTTTTTCGAGCTCGTCCGCCACCTGATGTGCCTCCAGCAGGGTAGCGTCGTTGCGGAAAACGATGTGCAGATCAATATGACGTGTGCTACCGGATTTGCGTGTACGCAGGTTATGCCACGAATGGATTCGCGCTTCGCCGTTGAGGATGTCCTCGATCCGCGATACTTCAGCCACGGGCAGCTGGGCATCCATCAAGTGGTGCAACGACTTCATTGTCAGGCTCAAGCCGATACGCAGTATCAGCATCGCCACGCCGATAGCCACCAGGGGGTCTATGACGTGCCAGCCAGTGAACCAGGTTATCACCAGACCAACGACCACTCCCAGTGAGGTATACACGTCGGTCGCCAGGTGGTGAGCATCGGCTTCCAGGGCGGGGGAGTCCTCTTCGCGAGCGACACGGAACAGATAGCGCGACACCAGAGTGTTTAACACCACCGATACGCCCATGACGGCGGTGCCCAGTCCGAGATGTTCCACAGGCTCCGGCTTCAGGATTTTCCGAACAGCTTCCACCACTATCCACACCGCCGCGCCAACAATCAAAATCGCCTCTGCAGCTGCGGAGATGCTCTCTGCCTTACCGTGTCCGTACGGGTGTTCTCTGTCCGGGGGAAGTTCGGAGATGCGTACTGAAATAAACGCAATAAGCGCAGCGACCAGGTCATTTGCCGAGTGAATGCCCTCAGCAATAATACTTACAGAGCCAGACAAAAAGCCTACCACCAGTTTCAGCACCACGAGCGTGCTGTTCGAGACGACCGATACAGCGGCTGCCAGCATTTTGCGGGACAACTGCGCAGTACCTCCTCAGCCGCGAGCGCTACAGTTTGCTTTCTTCCGCGAGCCGCGATTGCAGACTAACGAGGTCCTCTGTAGAAGCAGAGGCGGCGTTCAGGTTCTCCTGACGTATCTGCTCATAAATCTCTTTGCGGTGTACGGCTATTGTTCGGGGTGCACGTACGCCAATGCGAACCTGTTCACCTCGTACCTCCAGCACGACTACCTCAATGTCATCACCAATCACGATGCTCTGATTCACCTTGCGCGTGAGTACCAGCATCGGTGCCCTCCCTGGCTTCGGGTTGCCCTTTCATCAGTTCTTGCAGGATACTGTGTTTGGTGGAGTAGCATTCATCCTCCACAATCACCTGGCGAGCGATGTGCGTCGCCGCGTTGATCAGGATAGGTCCCATCAGGTTGGCGGTCATCTGCTCGGGCTTACCTGGTGGAATAGTTACAATCACAAACGTCAAATAGGGCGTTTCCGCATCCAGTCCCAGAGCTTCGGCGTCGGCGTCGGAAATGGTCGGCGAATAGTCTGGCATAAAGTGGCGCGGCTCGATAATCACAAACGCCAGATTTGGGTCTTCCAGGCTTTGCAGCCAGCGGAAGGGGCTTTTCTCGTCCAGGCATAACACGACGAACCGCCGATGCTCTTCGAAACCGAACAAGCCCTGCGGGAAGGTGATAACCGCCTCCTCGTCAACTTCAATTCTACCGAAACGAGTGCTATCGATGCAAGTCTTTGTCATCCCTATCCCTCATCTCAGAAAATCCAGCAGGCTTAAATTGCCCAATCGTGCCATCGTTGCCAGCGTTACCTGATAGGTGGTTTCCGCCATCTTCAGTTTGGTGATGGCGTCCGTGATATCGGCGTCCTCGATGCCGCTGAGCAATTCGGTGAAATCCAGATGCCTTTTGTCTAAGCGCTGTTGAATCATCTCTACCTGTTGCACCTTGCTTCCTACCACTGCGCGCGTACGCAACAGGTTATCCAGCTGGTTTTGCAGTTCCTGCAAACCTTCTTTGGACAGTCCCTCGATGTCGCTGGTTTCCACGTAGTGCTGGATCCTCGCTATGGCGTTATAGATGCCCGTAATCAGGGGATCACCGTGCACGTTCACGCTCATCACCACGGCCGGGCTGACCTCGATATTCAGATCGCCCTGATCACCATGATAGACGAGCGCGCCGTTGGACACACTGAACGGAGCGGAAAGAGTCTGCAGTCCCCCAAAGATGAAGCGGTCTCCATAGGTGGTGTTATTACCGATGCTGACAATCTCCGCCAGAATCTGCCCTATCTGTTGGGCGATAGCAGCGCGCCCCTCCGGAGTCTGCGTGTCGGTTGCCGCTTGTATCGCAAGGCTTTTCGTCTGCCGCATCAAGTCGTTCAGGTTCTCCAGAGCCACATCGGTGATAGAGAGGAAGTTTTTGGCGGTTTTGAGATTGCGCTGATACTGCTCGCTCTCCTGCAACAGGCGATGAAGGGTAATACCCAGCGACGCGCCGAACGGGTCATCGGATGGACGCTGAATACGCTTGCCGGTGACCACCGTTTGCTGCGCCAGATGGTACCGCTCGTAGTTGCGCTCCATCACCTGTTGCATCGCGTTAAGCATCTGTGCCGTGCTGATACGCATGGTCACTCATCTCCTGTTATCATTATCGGCGGCCAACGAAGGCGGCTATCAGGTCGGCAATGGTGGCATCCATCACGCTGACCAACTGCGCCGCCGCCTGATAGCTGCGCTGATAGCGCAGCAGGTTAGACATCTCCTCATCCATGTTTACCCCGGAAACCGCCTCGCGTTCGGCTTGCAGGTTCTGGAGGATAATCTTCTGGTTTTCCTGCCCGGTGGATGCCGCGCGGGCGTGTTCTCCCAGTTCTGCGACCAGTGCACTGTAGAAGTCCGGGATGGTCTTGTTGTCCAGGCTGGCCAGGGTTTGCTGCCGCAGACGAGCTAGTTCCAGCGCCTTGTTGCCGTCGCCCGGGGCAGGGGTTACTCCCGCCGCAATGCGGTTGATGTCGGCGACATCGTCGCTCACGCGAATGCTGAGCGCATCACTACCTTCCAGCAAGCGGTAGCCGGTGCTCCCGTCCAGCCCATAGCCGGACTGGTGAATGGCGTTGGCTGCGCTAATCAGTTCGCTGGCGAGCCTGTCCAGCCGTTCGCGATAGCTGCGGACGTACTGCATGGCATCCATAAGCCCGCGAACGCTCCCGCCGTTGATATACGCCTGCACGTTTGCGCCATCGGTAAGCAACTTGCTTACAAAATCCACCTCGCCAGGCAAGGGGTTTGTCCGTTCGGCTTCTACCAGAACGAATTCACCGAGCGATAATCGCACCGTGCCATCGGGCATTTCCGTGGTACGGACCTCGACGTATTCTGAAAGTTTCTCTATCAGACTGGTGCGTTTGTCCAGCAGGTCGCTCGGCGTTGTGCCCAATGCCTTGTTATAGCGTATCTTCACATTAAGGTCGGCGATACTCTGAGCGATAGAATTGATCTCGCTGACTGTCGTCTGTACCCGCTGTTGCATTTCTGTAAAGATTTCGTCCAGGCGAGCTGCCAGCTGCCGGAAGGTGCGCGTCATGCCGTCCACTTGCTGGTATACGCTGGCGCGTACTCCAACGTTCTCCGGGTTAGCAGACAGCTCTTGAAAAGCGTTGAAGAAGGCGACAATCTGACGTGATAACCCAGCGTCCGTTGGCTCGCTGAAAACATCCTCCACCTGAGTGAGACGCTGGTAGAGAGTGTTCAGCCGATGGTACTGGCTAGTGGTATTGGAAACGCGCCCATCGAGAAACATATCCCGAATGCGCTGAATGCTTTCCACACGCACACCGCTACCCAGAAATAGCGTTCGGACGCCCTCAAGCACCTGAGGCTCTGTGGTGGTCAGGTTAACCCTCTGACGCGAGTAGCCGGGTGTGTTCACGTTTGCCAGATTGTGACCTGTGGTATTCATCGCAATCTGCATCGATTGCAGGGCGCGCGACGCCAGCTCCAACCCGAAGAATGTCCAGGGCATACTATTACACCTCCGTGTTCAGCACGACGGCTACTCCCGTGCTGGTCTGTGGGTGGTAGCTCGCCTGGTTGTGGGCAGCGTTCACTACCAGCGCCAGCCAGGCGTTCACTGTTTCCGCCGCGTGGTTCACGAGCGTGCGATTGCGTTCATTCAGTGTCTGCAGCTGGCGAACGTCCTGAAGCAACTCGCGCTGGAGCCATTTCAGGGTACGAGAGACGTGTTCGGGCGCTATCTGAGCGCAGTCTGAAAGGGACGGGGGCTCTGCATGTAACCCTAAGCTCTTGCCCACACGGCGAACAATCTCCTTGCGCTGGTGTTCCAACACGTCTATCCCATCGAGATGTTCAGCCTGCTGTCGGGTAATTTCCGCCAGACGTTCCACGTCCGCCTCCGCCAATGTACGCGTCTGTTCTCGGCTCAGGGCGATCAGCGCGTGTACATGTCTGCGCTGTTCCCTCAAGTTGAGTATCAGTTCGCGCCATAAGCTGCTATCCTGTTTGTTCATGGTCGGCACCTCCTGAACCCCTCTCAGAGGTCTGCACATACGGGCTGAGTTTCTCGTAGAGCAATCTGCCCAGCCCGAACCGCTCGCTTTGCGCCAGCTGCTGCGCCAGCGCCTCGTCCATCATGTCGGTGTACATCTGGGTAGCGTAGCTGGACTGTGTCGTGGAAATGGTGCGACGCATCGCGCGCAACAGCTGGTGTAAAAACTGTGCCTCCATCTGGCGTGCAGCTTCGCGCAGTTGCCATCGCTGAGCGTCCAATCCGTCGCGTGGCTGTACCCGCATTACTGCACCTCCACCTCTGCATGGAGCGCACCTGCCGTCTTCAGCGCCTGCAGAATAGACATCAGGTCGCGAGGGCTGACTCCCAGCGTGTTGAGTGCTTTGACGAGCTGGTCCACTGTCACTGCTTCGGGCAAAGCAACCAGTCGCTCCGCCTGCTCGGTAATCTTGACATCGCGGCGCATGGTGGTCGCTGTGGTACCGCCCGACAGGGGCGCGGGTTGGGATACCTGGGGTTTGGCTTCAATGCGTACCGTCAGGTTGCCATGTGCCACTGCAGCGGGGCTGAGGGTAACGTTGCCGCCCAGCACCACCGTGCCCGTGCGCTCGTTAATGACAACCCGCGCAGGGGTGTCCGGCTGAACGGTAATATCCTGCAGCGCCGCAATGAGCGTGACGGTATCCTCTCTATCCTCGCCGCTCAGGTCTACTTTGATGGTAGCGGCGTCCAGAGCGCGGGGCAGGGTCTGTGGAAACTTCTGCCGAATGGCGGATGCCACCCGCGCCGCGGTGGTGAAGTCGGGCGTGTTTAGAGTAATCAACACGCTGTTGTCTTTCACCACGCTGGCGGGTACTTCGCGCTCCACAATCGCTCCCGCTGGTATCCGACCAACGGTAAGGTGGTTTTTCTGTTGAGACGAGCCGCCTGACGATGCGCCGAACCCGCCTACTGAAATCGGTCCTTGCGCTACCGCGTACACGTTGCCGTCTGCCCCCATGAGCGGAGTCTGCAGTAGTGTGCCGCCTTGCAAAGAACGGGCGTCGCCGATGGAGGAGACCACGACATCGATTCGGCTTCCCTCCCTGGCGAAGGGCGGCAGATCGGCAGTGACCATGACAGCGGCGATATTCTTGACCTTCATCTGACCGGCAGGGACGCTGATGCCGAATCGCTGTAGCATGTTCGCCACAGACTGCGTGGTAAACAGCGTGCCCTTACTGTCGCCGGTACCTTCCAGTCCTACCACCAACCCGTAACCAATCAGCTGATTTCCACGCGCACCCTGCACCTGCGCGATGTCCTTTAAGCGCACATCAGGTGTTGCCGATGCCAGCACGGCGCAGGTTAACAAGCCTGTAACGATTGCTACCGTCGATTTCATCTCTTCACCTCTCAGGTGCTTTGTCAAGCCTCTCCTGGGGAGGGCGAGGCTCTTGCCGAATGACAACCACGTCTTGTCATGCTGGGCGCAAGCGAAGCATCTCACGATAGCGATACAACGAGATTCTTCGCTTCGCTCAGGATGACAGATACATGAAGACACTTTGTCCATGAGCCATCTGATCATCTTAGAAAAGCCACTTGAGCAGCTTGGTCAACAAACCCTCGCGTTGTTTACTGCCGACGGGTCCTTTGCCTTCATAATGAATCTCCGCCTCGGCGATGGCGGTAGAGGCGATGGTGTTCTCCGCCGATACATCCTCCGGTCGCACGATGCCCGTCAGCACGATTTTTTCCTTCTCGCCATTTACTCCGACGCTGCGCGTGCCCTCTACCTTCAGGTTGCCGTTGGGCAGTACCTCTTTGACCAAGACGCTAATCTTGCCGACCAGCGTACCGCTGCGTGTCGTGCTGCCCGAAGCCTGTGAACCGGTCTTACCGCTGACCGACCACTCCGGCAACAGGCTGAGTAGCGGTCCCACGCCCGGTTTGGTGGATGCCGAGTCGCTCTTGCTGGTCTTGGTATCGGCGCGGCTCGATGCAGTAGTGCTTTCGTAAATCAAAACCGTCAGTACATCGCCTTCTTTGATCGCTTTGCGGTCGGCGTAAAGGCTCCAGTTGCCGTCCTTCCACAGCGAGTCTGCCAGAGCGTAACCGCAGAGCAGAACGCTAAGTACTGCTATCGCTAAAACCCTCATGGTGATACCTCCATCTCATCACATGTCCACTGTGACTGTCTCTGCATCCGCCACAGTAGCCAGCAGGGTCTTGCGCGTGTCGGTAACCTGCACGCGGATACGAGCGCCTGCCTTTCCATCCTGCAAAGCAACCCCGCTCGTTTCTATCACGGCTCCATCGAGCTGAACGAGCAGTTTCACATTCTGACCGCGTCGTATCAGAGCGGGTTCATCTATTGCCGGCCGCTTCACCGGCTGGCCGACAGCAATCGGACGACGCGCAACCTTGCCCACTACCTCTGCCGGGTCTGTAAGCAGCTCCGGGTCTTCCGAATTGAAGGCAATCCGCTGAAGGATTACCATATCGCTGTTTATCGCTTCGCCGGTGTGTATTGCCCGTCGGGCTACCAGCACCTCGCGCCACTGGCTGACGCGCAGGCGCACGTTGAGCGTTACTGGCGGCGCCCCCTCGCACATCACCTGCACCGGAACCAGATACAATCCTGCTCCTAACCCACGTGGTTCGCCTGCCGAGACCTGCACGCTGCTGTTCGGCAGAGAGAAGTCGCGCGGAGGCGTCTCGCAGACTACCTGAGCGTCATCTCCCAACAACACCGTTTCGCGCAGCTTCTGGACAGCTGTTTCCACCACTTGCTGTGCTCGAAAAAGATGTGCCTCCCGTCGCACCGCAATCTTTGCCGGAGCAACAATCTCAAACCCCTCCGGGCGAAAACCGTGCTGACGCAGGCGGGTAACAATCTGTTCGATAGTCATGATACGCTCCAACCCGGGCAGGGGAGAGGTACCCAGCACGACGCCAGCCAGACGCGCCTGCGTTTGGGTATCCACCCCGCTGAAGGTTGCCACGTCGCCCAGGGTGAACTGAGCGCTTTTCACGACGCTCAGGTCACGCACCTCGATGCGCGGTTGCTGGGCGCACCAGACGCCTGTTGCCAGTGTTACAACCAGGACAGGGATGACCCGTCTCATCGCCTTTCACCCTTACCGCCGCAGGTTGTTGGCGATATTCAGCATCTCATCGGAAGTCTGAATGGCTTTCGCGCTGATTTCGTAGGCGCGTTGGGCGATAATCATCGCTACCATCTCGTCCACGATTTGCACGTTGGACATCTCCAGCATGTTCTGGGCAATCGTGCCAAAGCCTTGCTCACCGGGCGCGCCCTCTACCGGGTCGCCGGAGGCAGCAGTAGGTCTGTACAGGTTCTGACCCAGGTGCTGTAGACCGCTGGGGTTGACGAATCGCGCCAGCTGGATTTGCCCCACTTCATCCGGGGTTGTCTGCCCTGCCCGCAGCACCGATACCGTGCCGTCCTTACCGATAGTGATAGTTTGCGCATCCTGCGGGATAATGATTTCCGGCTCCAGTGGATAGCCGTCGGAGGTGACAAGCCGTCCCTGCACATCCAGCTTGAACGCACCATCGCGCGTATACGCCACCGTACCGTCGGGCAGAAGCACTTTGAAGAAGCCGTCGCCTTCTATCGCCAGGTCGGTGGGGTTGTCGGTCTTCTGGAGCGTGCCCGTGGTGAAGATGGTGGCAGTAGAGACAGGGCGCACGCCCAGTCCAACGTTGAGTCCCGTAGGCACCTGTGCGCCGCGAGCGGCGGTAGTGCCCGCAGGACGAAGCGTTTGATACAGAAGGTCCTGAAAGTCCGCTCGGCTACGCTTGAAGCCAACGGTGTTGACGTTCGCCAGGTTGTTGGCGATAACGTCCAGATGCAATTGCTGTGCAGCCATGCCGGTCGCCGATGTGAAAAGCGCCCGCATCATTTTGGACCAAACCTCCTCCGCATATTCCGGTTATCGTGTGTGCCCCCTCAGTCGGTCAGGGGCGTTCATCGGCTTCCGTGCCTGGCGCACGCACGGTCCAGCCGAAAACCTGAAGCTATACTTTACCGACATCGTTCACCGCTTTCTGCAATGTTTCGTCATGCGCCAGAACCGCGCGGTGAGACGCCTCGTATGCACGCATTGCTACAATCATATCCACCATTGCCTGCACGACGGACACGTTTGAGCGTTCCAGCGCGCCCACCTGCAGGTTGAACTGTTGCAGAGGTTGCGCGTTACCGGCAAAGCGGTTTGCGCCCTCTTTCGATGCGTTACGCAGTTGCACAATGCGCAGACGGTCTATCACCTGCCCGTTTGCCAGCACGTCGCCGTTGGGCGCAATACTCAGGGGAGCGCTGGCACTGCGAATCGCGCCGCGCTTTCCCATGACGGGCATCCCATCAGCGGTCACCAGCGTGCCGTCCGCCGCTTGATGGAACGCGCCATCGCGGGTATATCGTTCGCCCTGAGGTGTGTTCACCACGAAGAACCCCTCGCCATCGATAGCAACGTCCAGTGGACGTCCTGTGAGCGCGATGGGTCCTGGACGCAGGTCAGCTACCACATCGTCCACCTCTGCGCCGAACGACAGCGTACCCACTTGAGGTGTTGGTGCGCCTTTCTGCGGGTCACGATGTCGCCAGATTGCCGCGTCCAGAGCGGTGCGAAACACCACCGTGTCCGCCTTGTATCCGGTAGTATCGGCGTTGGCGAGGTTGTTGGTAACCGTTTCGTGCCGCACCTGTTGCGCCAGCATCCCCGACGCTGCGATATGCAGTCCGCGTAACATAGAGCCTTCTTCCACCTGTAAATCTCAAGTGCTGTGTGAGATACCGGTATGGATTATCGGTTAGGGGAGCGCGGTTCTT
>VSSL01000410.1_pt1 | contig 12810 bp, 10 predicted proteins | sample 4557531 | NCBI WGS metagenome assembly VSSL01 (sample SAMN10986726, study PRJNA523729) | hot springs metagenome | isolation source: hot springs | place: India:Timba, Gujarat | collected 2018-05-31 | reverse complement strand
GCTGGCGGTCAAGGAGCCGGTCAATTCCGAAGCCGGCAAGGACACAGATGGAAAAGCCGGCTAAAAAGAAGATCATGCCGGGTCCGCGGAATTTGCTCAACCCGGGCAGGAGATAATAGGGCAGACGGTAAAAAGGGGTGTTGCCGCCCCATGCCATCAGCAGGGCGATGATGAGGGTGAAAAAGAAGAAGCGGGTGCGGGGGTTTTTCCAGGTGCGGACCAGTCCGAGCAGGGCAAAGAGGAGTGGCAGGATGCCCAGATACTCACTGTGCAGTTTGAACGGGTTTCTGCTCCAGTAGTTTTCCAGTCCACCCGAGAAGCGGGGAGTGAGCAGGTCAAAAATTTCGGCAATCGGCATCGACCAGGAGGTGGCAAACTCATAGCCCCGTTCCGCACCACGGGCACCATAAGGCAGGTTGCCGTAGATCGGCAGATACTGGACCGCTGCCAGGCCGAAGGCAAAGAGCATGGTCAGCACAAAGTATCCGGCAAGGCGCAAACCAAGCCCGGTATTTTTCTCCTGACGGAGGGTGCGGATAAAGCAGAAAATAAACCAGGCGAGGAGAATCAAACCCGTGTAATAGACCTTCTGAATGTGACCGGAGAGCAGTTGCAGTCCCAGGGTCATGCCGGTGAGGGCGAACCAGATAAGCTGGCGCCGGTTGATGCCGCGGGTGATGAAAAAGAGCGCCAGCGGCATCAGTGAGGAGCCGATCAGTCTGCCGTCATGGCCCGCAAGGGCAAGGGTGAGCAGTGAGCCGGAGAACATATAGGCAACACCGGCGAGGAAGGCGGCAAGGGTGTGCAGTTTCAGTTCCCGGAGAAACAGGTAGGTGCCGAGTCCGGCAATGAAGGTCTGAAGGAAGAAGGTCCAAGCCCAGACCACATGGACCGGCAGAAAGAGCCGCAGGAGCATCGTGGGATAGAACAGGTCGCCAAAGAAGGCGGCAACCGTGGGCTGGCCCGAGAGAATCTGAGGCACGTCGAGACAGGCACACGAGGGATGAGCGATGTATCTGCCATGAACTGGTGGGCGGCATAGCCACCACCGCCGATGAAATCGGTGCCAAACATCATCACCGTGCCGGAGAGAAATCTGCCGAAAAAGACCAGCGGCAGAATAAAAAGGAGGGCGACCGCATAACGGTGCAGCCGGTTTTCCGGGACCGGCCCGGAGCGGTTCCGGTCCGCACCTCCTGCGGGCGTTTTCCCGGGCGGTGAAACTTTCTGCGGATGGTGCTTCTTTGCCATTTTATTACCTCCGGAGTTTATCCGTTTTTTCATCCTTCAGTCTGCGGCTCAGAACCGGCAGACAGAGAAGTGCCATTGCCAGTTCGGCGGTGCTCATCCAGATTCTGGTGATCAACGCTGATATGATAGCAACTGTTTCCGGCATTACCAGTTTGAGTATGTAAGTATAGATCCCTTCGCGGATGCCGAGTCCGGCCGGGGCAATCAGGATGACAAATCCCAGAATCCAGGAGATGGCGTACCCGCCCAGCAGAATCGGCAGCCGGGAAAGGGGCAGGGGATAAAAGGAGTTGAAGAGCACAAAACAGCCCAGACCCTGAACAAACCAGTCCAAGACATAGACGCCAAGAATAAGCAGTAACCGGGGGTAGGAAATCCGGAGTTCAAATAGGGGCTGCCGGAACAGTCGGAGCAGCGGTTTGAGGATGCGGTTGAGAATCGGGGGATAGGTGACCAGCAGAGTGAGAGGTGCAAGGAGGAATGAGTAATAAATGGTGCGCGGGACAACGGTGCGGGGCAGGAGCAGGATGGCAAAGGCGAACAGGAATACCGCGGCGAGCAGGAGAAAACCGGTTTCAATGACCACACTGGCGAGGCTCCGGGCTTCCGGAACACCTTCCCGGCGGGCAAAGGACATTCTGCCGAGCGTAAACCAGACCTTGCCGGGTGCATATTTTCCCAGCTGGGTGACAGTGAGAATCGCGAGTGCCCGTCCGAACGGGAGCCGGGCGTCCAGACCGGCAAGGAGCAGCTGCCAGCCCCAGGCACCGAGCGGGAAATGAAACAGAAGCAGGATGAGATAGGAGAGGATCAGGAGTCCGGGCTGAAAGCGGATACGGTCAAATGGAATCTGGTGCCAGTCGCGGATGAGCCGGCTGAGGAGAAAATAGAATGAGATGACGACGATGAGCGTGCCCAGCGTATATCGGAGCCAGTTGAGCTTTTTCTGCGGGCGGTCCGGACCGGTGTTCATTTTCCCGAGCCGGCGGGCTGAAGCTGGTGATAAAGGCTGATCAGCCGGTCAATGATCGCAGGCCAGGAGTAGTTGCGCTGGATGTGTTCGTAGCCGCCCTCTGCCAGGTTACGGGCAAGTCCGGGATTTTCCAGCAGGCGGACAATTGCCCGGGCAAGCGCCTCCGGGTCCGCGGGCGGAACCGTCAGTCCGGTTTTGCCGTCAATTACCAGATCGGTGATCCCGCCCACTGCCGAGGCAACTACCGGTTTTTTACAGGTCATCGCCTCAATGAGCACAACCCCCAGCCCTTCAGTGTCGCCCTTGGCATCAATTACCGCCGGCAGAACAAACAGATCACAGCGGGCATAAAGTTCCTCCAGCTGTGCCTGCGGTACTGAGCCGTGAAACCGGACCGTCCCTTCCAGTCCGAGTTCCGCGGTCAGTTTCTGGAGTGCGGAAAGCTCCGGACCGGAGCCGACAATGTCAATGATCACCGGCATTTTTTGCCGGAGGAGCGCTGCCGCCTGAATCAGATACCGGACCCCCTTGCGCTCCACCAGCCTGCCGACAAACAGAATATGTCTTTCACCGTTGACACCGGATTCAGGCGAACGGGCCGGTTCCCCCACCGTGGCGCCGAACGGGATGATGTCCACCTGCCGGTTGAAGATCTCCTGGATCGCCCGGACCGTATGGGTGGAGTTGGCGGTTACCCGGTCTGCACCGCTGATCGCCCAGCGGAGAAACGGACGCAGAAACCGGAACTTGTGCCGGACCGCCATCAGCTCCGCACCGTGAAAGCTGATGACAATCGGCGCACCGCAGGCTTTTGCCCCTGCCCAGCCGAAAAGAAAGTGGGGCAGGGGCCAGTGGACATGGATGATGTCAAATTTCTCCTTCCGGCAGAGCCGCCAGCAGGCAACCGTGCCGAAGAAAAGATAAAAGACCGCCAGCAGTTTGTTTAAGAGCCCCTTCTGCACCCGGTCAATTGCGGTCTCATCGTGAGTCAATCTTTCCCAGCGGGCGAAAAAGTAACGGAAACGTCTGACCGGTGTGCCGAAGATGACCTGGTCCCCCAGACCGGCATAGGCGGAGGTGAACATCGTGATCTGCAGGCCGGCGGCCTGGAGGCGCCGGACCGTCTCCACGAGCCAGGGTGTTATGATGTCCTGTTCCGAGCGCGGGTAGGCGGTGGCGATGTATAGTATCTTCATCTGCCATCCCTGCCGCAAGCCGGAGTGCGGGCGCCTGTGAGTCGGTTAACGGAGATATGAGATCGCCTTCATCAGGCGCGACTTGAGCCGGCTGGCGGTATTCGGGTGAATGATGCGGTTCTTGGCAGAACGGTCAATTACCGACTGAGCGGTGATGAACGCCTTCAGCGCCTCCTCTTTCGTCCGGGCAGAACGCACCGCCTTGACCGCCTTCTTCAGTGCCAGACGGCGGGTGCGGTTGAGCTGCCGGCGCCGCTCATTTTTTCTCGCCTGTCTCAGAACCGAAATGCTTCTTTTTGCCAAACAGCCTCCATTTGTGTTAAACAAAACTAATGCCGGGACACAGAATCGAACTGTGGACACCAGGATTTTCAGTCCTGTGCTCTACCAACTGAGCTATCCCGGCACGCACTCAAATTTTAAGCATCAGAAACCGCTTGTCAATTCCGGAGCCGGGGGCAGCAGAAATCAGAGTCGGTCGGCAGGAGCCGGCAGTTAATGACGGGGAATGCGGGTGCCGGCACTGGCAACTGCAGGAGCGGATGCGGTCGCCGGATGAGCACGGGGCAGGGGTGTAAAGGCAGATCCGGGATGATAATCGGTATGAGGGTGATAAATGTTATCCTGCCCAGCGTAAAGGATAGGGTCAGGGGAACTGCCCCCGGACCAGAGAAAAAACGGGTAATAAATCCGTAACCATTTATAAAACAGTCAGTTAGGTTATCAGGCATAAAAACGGGGTGTGAATTTTTCTTTTTTGCAGACTCTAATTATATATGGAGTGCAGGATGGCGGGGTCTTAGCGCTTGACTCCGGGCGGTAATAAACTATTTTAAGCGGATGAACAGGCGACAGCGCAGAGCAGTTTTTCTGCTTTTAACCGGGCTGGTGCTGGTGGCTGTGATTCTGGTGCTGGTGGTGAGGCGCTGGGGTTATGTTTTCAGCAGTCCGGAAGAGCTGCGCCGGCTGGTTCACTCCTGGGGGGTCTGGGCACCGCTGGGCACAATTCTGCTCCAGCTGGTGCAGATTGTGCTCGCACCCCTGCCGGGAAACCTGCTGGCGTTTGCTGCCGGTTATGCCCTTGGTTTCTGGCCCACAATTGTCTGGCTCATGATCGGAGTGCTGGGCGGTGCGACCCTCGCCTTTCTGCTCAGCCGGGCGCTGGGCAGAAGGCTGCTCAGGGTTTTTGTGCCCGGACCGGCGCTGGAACGGTTTGACCGTCAGGTGATTGAACGGGGCACATTTTACCTGTTTCTTCTTCTGCTGGTGCCGAATCCGATCGGCGACTGGGTTTACTATCTTGCCGGGCTGACCCGTATTCCCCTGCCCTTTTTTCTCCTGCTGGTTCTGCTTGCCCGCCTGCCGAGTAACATCATTGAGTGCGGGATTGGTGCCAGCGCAATCCGGTTCGGGTTGCGGGAGTGGCTGATTTTCGGGCTGGTGGTTGTGCTGCTTACCGCCGGCTACCTGCTCAATCAGCACCGGATTGAACATTTGCTTCTGCGGCTTGTCCGGCTCCGGGATGGTAATTGACAGTGCTGGGGGAGCCGATATCCTGAATGAACAATGCTGAAAAAGGTGCTGGTTGCCAACCGGGGTGAGATTGCCCTGAGGATCATCCGGGCGTGCCGGGATCTGGGAGTCAGGTCGGTGATCGCCTATTCGGAGGCGGACCGGGATTCGCTGCCGGTAAAACTGGCGGATGAGCGGGTATGTATCGGTCCGGCACCTGCCCAGCTTTCCTATCTCAATGTCTCCCGGGTGATTGCGGCGGCTCTGGTGAAGGGTTGTGATGCGGTTCATCCCGGCTACGGATTTCTCTCCGAGAATGCCGATTTCGCCGAGGCGGTAACTGAATCGGGATTGATATTCATCGGTCCGAAACCGGAGACGATCCGGCTCTTGGGCGACAAGGTGACCGCCCGGGCGCGGATGCAGGGTGCCGGTGTGCCGGTGGTGCCCGGTTCGGAGGGGGCAATTGACAATGTCAAGGATGCGGCAAAAATCGCCCGGGAGATCGGTTATCCGGTGATCCTGAAGGCGGCGGCTGGTGGCGGCGGTAAGGGAATGCGGGTGATCCGGGAGGAGGCGGAGCTGGAGACCGGCTGGAACCTGTGTCAGGCTGAGGCGCACCGCTCGTTTGATGACAGCCGGCTCTATCTGGAAAAGTATCTCGCTGACTCCCGGCACATCGAGGTCCAGATTCTGGCGGATTCCAAAGGGAACTGCATCAGCCTGGGGGAGCGGGACTGTTCAGCCCAGCGCCGGCACCAGAAGCTATTGGAGGAGAGTCCGGCACCGGGGATAACCGCTGAGCTCCGGGTCCGGCTTTCGGAGTGGGCAAAGTCGGCAGCCCGGGCAGCAGGTTATCTGAATGCCGGAACCGTGGAGTTCATCTGCGACCGGGAGGGGAACTGCTACTTCATGGAGATGAACGCAAGGCTGCAGGTTGAGCATCCGGTCACCGAACTGGTTACCGGCGTGGACATCGTCTGCGAGCAGTTGAAGATCGCCGGGGGCGAGAGGCTGGAGATCAGGGAAAATCCGGACTGGCCCTGGGGCCATGCGCTGGAATGCCGGATTTATGCGGAGGACCCGGAGAATGATTTTCAGCCTTCACCGGGCATGATTACTGATCTCTTTCTTCCTGCCGGACAGGGGGTCAGGATTGACACCTACATCTATCCCGGTTACCGGGTGCCGCCCAATTATGACCCGCTGATTGCCAAGTTCGTTACCTGGGGCAGGGATCGGGACGAGGCGCTCCGCCGGATGGAGCGGGCGCTGTATGAGACGACCATCGCCGGCATTGCGACCACGATTGACTTTCACCGCCGGCTTCTGTCCAGTCCCCGCTTCCGCCGTGCCGACCTGACCACTACCCTGCTGGATGAGGTCTGGTAGCGGGCGGGCTCGGGAACGGATTGACGGCACGCGGCTTTGGTTCTTGACCACCGGGATGCGATTTCTATAATTTGAGCAATGATTGAAAATTACCATTCCGATTTTCCCACCCGTTATGACCCAAAGCCGGTTGAGGAGAAGTGGTACCGGTTCTGGGAGGAGAAGGGGTATCATATTGCCAATCCGGAATCGCCGAAGCCGAAGTTTTCAATTGTAATCCCCCCGCCCAATGTCACCGGTTCACTCCACATGGGCCATGCGCTGGACAATACCCTGCCCGATATCATCATCCGGCGCAAGAAGATGCAGGGTTATGAGACGCTCTGGCTGCCCGGCACCGACCACGCGGGTATCGGCACTCAGGTGAAGGTGGAGCAGATGCTTGCCAAGGAGGGCAAGACCCGTTTTGACCTGGGACGGGAGGGTTTTCTCAGGCGGGCATGGGAATGGAAGGAGAAATACGGCAATCAGATTGTGGGTCAGCTGCGCCGGCTCGGCTGTCTGCTGGACTGGAGCCGGTTCCGGTTCACGCTCGATGAGGTTTGTGCCCGGGCGGTGCGGGAGGCGTTTGTCCGGTATTACGAAGCCGGACTGATTTATCGCGGGCTGCGGATTGTCAACTGGTGTCCGCGCTGCCGGACCGCACTGTCTGATCTGGAGGTGAAGGACCAGCCGGAGCGGTCTCATCTCTGGTATATCCGTTATCCGTTCGCGGATGAGCCGGAACGGTTCTTAGTGGTGGCGACCACCAGGCCGGAGACGATGCTCGGTGACACCGCGGTGGCGGTCAATCCCGGGGATGAGCGTTATCAGACACTGGTCGGCAGGATGCTGGAACTGCCCCTGACCGGCAGAAGGATTCCGGTGATTGGTGATCCGGCGGTGGAGATGGATTTCGGGACCGGAGCGGTGAAGGTGACACCGGCACACGACCCGGCAGACTTTGAGATCGGCGAACGGCACGGGCTGGAGCGGCTCAAGGTGATCGGTGAGGACGGAAGAATGACCGGTGCCGTCCCGGAGAAGTACCGAGGTCTGACCGTTGCCGAGTGCCGGCAGGCGGTGGTTGAGGATCTGAAGGCGCAGGGGCTCTTGGAGAAGATTGAGGATTATCAGCATGCGGTCGGGACCTGTGACCGGTGCGGGACGGTGATTGAGCCGCTGGCAAGTGAGCAGTGGTTTGTCCGCATGAAGCCGCTCGCGGAGCCGGCGATCAGGGTGGTGGAGCAGGGCAAGGTGCGGTTCTTTCCCGAGCGCTGGAACAAGGTCTATCTGGAATGGATGCGGGGGGTCCGGGACTGGTGCATCTCCCGCCAGCTCTGGTGGGGACACCGGATTCCGGTCTGGTACTGTGATTGCGGTGAGATTATCGTCAGCCGGCAGGACCCGGACCGCTGTCCGAAGTGCGGTTCAAACAGTCTGCGCCAGGATGAGGATGTGCTGGACACCTGGTTCTCCTCCGCCCTCTGGCCCTTTGCCACCATGGGCTGGCCTGAGGAGACAATTGACTACCGGACATTCTTTCCGACCAACTTCCTGACCACCGATCCGGACATCATCTTCCGCTGGGAGGCGCGGATGATCTTCTCCAGCATCTTCTTCACCGGCAGGATTCCGTTCCGGGATGTTTATATCCATTCAACTGTATTGGACAAGACCGGTGCCCGGATGAGCCGGTCCAAGGGGGTCGGGGTTGACCCGCTGGAGATCATCGAGCAGTACGGAACCGATGCCTGCCGGTTTACGATCGCCTATCTGGAAAGCCAGTCGCAGAGCTACCGGCTCTGGAATGAACGGTTTGAGCTGGGAAGGAATTTCTGCAACAAGCTCTGGAACGCCTGCCGGCTGGTGGCACCGCACATTTCCGGAGTTGGCGGGGAACTGACAGCATCCGGTCTGGCACCGGTGGACAACTGGATCATCTCCCGGTTTAATCAGGCGCTGGAGCGGGTGAACCGTGGTATTGACGGCTACAATTTTGCTGCGGCGGCACAGGCGGTCTATGAGTTCTTCTGGCATGACCTGTGTGACTGGTATCTGGAGTTTGCCAAACCGCGGCTGAGGACCGGTGAGCCCGGGGTGAGGACGGTGCTTTACCATCTGTTCCGCCACACCCTCCAGCTGCTCCATCCGTTCATGCCCTTTATTACTGAGGAGCTCTGGCACCGGCTGGGGCTGGGCACCGGCTCAATTCTGGATTCAGTCTGGCCCGGTCCGCTGCCAGGAGATGAGGCAGAAGTGGCACTGGTGGAGCGGTTGCAGGAGCTGATAACCGGAATCCGGCAGGTGCGGGCAGAAATGCGGGTGCCGGCAAAGAGCCAGGTGGAATGTGTGGTCAATACCGGCGATGAGGAGTTTAGGCGATTTCTGACTGAAAATGAGGGGCTGGTTGCTGAGCTGGCAAAGGTTTCCCGGCTCAGCTTCAGCCCGGTCCGGCCGCCCGCTTCGTCAGTGGTGGTGCTCAAGGAGGGCGAGGCGTTCATTCCGCTGGCAGGAATTGTTGATGTTCAGAAGGAGCTGGCACGGCTGAAGAAGGAGGCAGCGGAACTGGAGCGGCTGATTGCGGAGATTGACCGGCGTCTGAACAGCCCTGATTTTCTTGAACGGGCGAAGCTGGAGGTGATTGAGCGGGAGCAGGGGCGACGGCAGGAGTTTCAATCCCGCCGGGAACGGATTCTGCGCCAGCTGAAGGCATATCAGGAATGAAGGGTTTTTTAAGCAGTTTAGGCTGGATACTGTTTCTACTGGCGGTTGGTGCCGGGCTGGTGTTTTATAATTTTTCCTATCTGCCACTTGCCTCGCGGGCGTTCAGAATGGAGAGGGAAATTGGAATGTGGACCGCACGGGTGGATGAGCTGGCGGACAGTCTGAAACTGTTTAAGAGTCAGGATACGCTTTTCAGTGTGAGTTACCGGTTTGATGAGCTGTTTGTTGCACCGGAAAGTCTGCGGCTTTCAACCGCCGGTGAAAACATCCTGCGCACAATTGTGCCCCAGCTTGGTTCAGGTCCGGTGGTGGAGGTGATTGCCAGCTGTGACCGCCAGATTCCGAAAGGCGCATGGCAGAACCCCTGGGAGTATTCAGCGCTGGCAGGTGCTGCAGTCGCCCGCAGGCTTGTCAGTCTGGGGGTATCGGCAGAGAGGGTCCGGATTGTGGCGCTGGGTGATACCCGGGTGCCCCAGCGGCGCGAAGCCGAGGCGGCACTGCTGAACCGCCGGATTCAGATTGCGATCCGGCCCAGATAATGGGTACTTTTCTGCTGCTGGTTGCCCTGATGGTTAATCCGGCAGGAGGTGATTCCGCGGTGAAAAAGCTGCCAGTAAAATCACCCGGCAGAGCGGTGGTTTTCTCGCTGCTTTTTCCCGGTGGCGGTCAGCTGTATACCGGACGTTACTGGAAGGCGGCGGTGATTGCGCCCGCAGAGCTGGGGCTCGGCTATCTCAGCTATCAGGAGCATCTGCGGGCAGAGCAGGCGCGGGCAGAGGCAGATACCGCCAAATACCGTTATTACCGGGACCGGCGCACAACCTTTCTCTGGTGGACCGCAGCCACAGTGGTTTTTTCCATGGCAGACGCCTATGTCTCGGCGCAGATGTTCGGGTTCGAACAGGAACTCCGGCTGGATTTGGGACCGGACCGGTTCGGAGTCAGGGTAGCAATCAGATAGCATCTGATGGGCAGATTTTTTGCTGTTGCCGGCAGGTTCAAGATGGAATGGCTGCTGGCGGCAGCGTTCGGGGACGGGGCAAGGCTGGTTGATGACCAGCAGCTCAGTGGTGATTGGGGGCTGGGTTACTGTCATGGCAACCGGCTTGAACTGGTACGCTCGACCGGGAGGAAAAGTGAGCCCGGTCTGCTTAAGGCGCTGCTGGAAGTGAAGACTGATATGGCGGTTATCTATCAGCATGAGTTGTTGCCGGAGTCCGCTCCAGCAGGGCGTATTCCCCCTTATATCCGCTATGAGCAGGGGCGGCACTGGATGTTCTGTCATGCCGGCAGAGTTACCCGGGCAGAGGCACTTTTTGGCAGCTGGCAGCGCACCTCCGGCGGGCTGACCGCAGGTGAGCTGCTGTTTGCCTATGTTTTTGACCGGTTCAACCCGGAACAGCCGCAGGAGTCTTTGAATGGACTGCTTGCTCAGCTAGCCGGTGAACCGGAGCTGGCATTCTGTCTCATGTCGGCAGATGTTCTGGCGTTTGTCTGCCGGACCGATGGCCGGGAGGACAATCCGGCGCGGCTCTGGCTGGGCAGAGGCGAGCTGATCCGGGTAATCTGTTCCGGAAGGGTGATTAATCTGCCCGGGATCAGCTGGGAACCGATTCCTGCCGAACAGGTGATTTTTATCCGGCGTCAGCGCTGGGCAGTGGTTTAACCGCCCCAGAAAAAAATTATCTCTCAGAGAAATCTGAGCGTAACCCGAACCTCTGACTTTCCCCGCGGCGTTTTTAGTGCCGCCGGACCTTACTGCCGAACTCTACCAGTTCGCGGAAGCCCTTCGGATCAAATGCGGAGGCGATTGCGGTTTCGTAGGTGACCTTGCCCGCCCGATACAGCTCTGCCAGGTAGGCATCAAATGTCATACTGCCTTCGGAGGAGCCGGTCTGAATTGCAGAGTACAGGTGTTCGATTTTGCGTTCGCGGATCAGGTTGCGCACTGCAGGAGTGGCGATCATAATTTCGTAACAACCGATTCTGCCCTTGCCCTCCGCCCGCAGAAGCAGCCGCTGGGAGAAGACCGCAAGCAGCGAGATTGAGAACTGGATCCGGATCTGGTCACGAATTTCCGGCGGGAAGATGTCGATGAAGCGGGTGACCGTTTCCGGGGCGTTAGTCGTGTGCAGAGTGCCGATCACCAAATGCCCGGATTCCGCAGCCCAGATGGTGGCTTCAGCGGTTGCCAGATCCCGGATCTCGGCAACGAGAATGACATTCGGGTTGGAACGCAACCCTTTCATAATCGCTTCACGGAAACTGGATACATCAACGCCAACTTCGCGCTGGGTTACCAGACCTTTCTTGTGGTCGTGGACGAACTCGATCGGGTCTTCAATTGTGAGCACATGGCGCGGGCTTTCCAGGATATAGTCAACAAAGGTCGCCTGGGTAGTGGTTTTGCCCATTCCGGTCGGACCGGTAACGAGAATCAGTCCGTGGGGCCGGTCAAGGAGCGATTTGATTCTGGGGATGAGATGGGTCGGTACAAAGAGCTCCTCTAAGGAGAGGATGCGGCGGGGAATGAGTCGCAGTGCCAGTCCGAAATAGCCTTTCTGTTTGTAGACCGCAACCCGGAAACGTGCCATGTTCTTGAAGTTGAGAGCGAAGTCGCCACCACCGCCGTTGTCAATCTGGGCACGGAGGTGACGCAAATCCTTGGTGGCGATGTTCTTGAAGCTTTCGGTCTTGTCCGGGGTCAGGACCGGGCAGTGTTCAATCGGCTGAAGTAACCCGTCAATGCGCAGGGTTGGCGGACGTCCGACTGTTAAATGAAGGTCAGAGGCGTTGCGACGAATACACTCGGCTAAGAGTGACTCAAAATATTCTTCGTCAGACATCAGTTGTTATTATAACCCCCGGTTTTATGCTGTCAAGCGGTTCAGGTTCTGATGTTGCGGGATTCAGATCCCGGAAATCAGTCCGGTCAGTTTGAAACCCAGTGACCAGCGGAAGGCAAGACGGTTTTCTCCGGGTTCCGGGGCGCTTTTCCAGAAGGGGAAGTCAGCATAGAGCGGCCCGAGTTTCAGCCTGATGCCGGCATCAAAGACCGGTTTCAGCGACCGCAGCTGGAGTGTGTCGGCGACATTGCCGAAATCAATGAAGGGCTGAATTGCGGAAAGGGGAAAGCGCCATGCGGTCCGGGGGAGCAGGTGGATGTTCACACCCCAGCCAAACCTGCCGGAGCGGTAAAGTCCATAGTAGCCCCGGCAGTTGGCATCACCGTCATAGTGCCAGTGCTCCTGACCTGATGCCATACCTTCATAGGCCCAGGAGACCGGCTCTTCCGGGGTGTAACTCAGTCCGCCGGAGAGATAGAATTTTTCCTGCAGCGGGACCGAGCCGGCAACAGCACCCGCAAAGATGCGGATTGAAACGGGCAGAAGGTTTACCGGGGTAATGGTGATATTTTCCACCAGGCTGACCCGGGTGTAAGTGTATTGAGAAAGAAACGGTTTCAAACCCTGAGCGCAGAGCAGTTCGTGCTGAACCGCAAGCACCGGAGTTTTGTTGGTGCGATAGACCCGGGATCTGATTTCGGCAATCCGCGCCCGGTTCCAGGCACGCGGGTCTCTGCCGGTGGTGTCCAGGAGTTCATAGAGGCGATAGCCAACCTGGAGCTCGGTGCGGGGCAGACGGAAGGGTCTGTTGAATTCCGAGATCAGGTAGAGCTTGACACCACGATCACGGAAGGAGTTGTCGCCCGCAAGATAGAGCCGGAGTCGCACCGGATAAAACAAGAGCGGTGTCTGGTAGCTGATTCCGGTGTGCCAG
>VSSL01000408.1_pt1 | contig 12828 bp, 12 predicted proteins | sample 4557531 | NCBI WGS metagenome assembly VSSL01 (sample SAMN10986726, study PRJNA523729) | hot springs metagenome | isolation source: hot springs | place: India:Timba, Gujarat | collected 2018-05-31 | reverse complement strand
ATGGCTTGGCATAGCGCCGGCACGTACCGCATCGGCGACGGCCGCGGCGGCGCCGGCAGTGGTCAGCAGCGCTTCGCGCCGCTGAACAGCTGGCCGGACAACGTGAATCTGGATAAGGCTCGACGTCTTCTCTGGCCGATCAAGCAGAAATACGGCCGCAAGATCTCCTGGGCGGACCTCATGATTCTGGCCGGGAACGTGGCGCTGGAATCCATGGGAGCCAGAACCATCGGCTTCGCCGGCGGGCGGGAGGACTGGTTCGAGCCGGATGAAAGCGTGTACTGGGGTTCGGAAGGGCAATGGCTGGAGGACAAGAGGCATTCCGCAGAGGGCGAGCTGGAAAACCCGCTGGCCGCCGTGCAGATGGGGCTGATCTACGTCAACCCCGAGGGCCCCAACGGGAATCCGGATCCGGTCGCGGCCGCCAAAGATATTCGGGAAACCTTCGCCCGTATGGGAATGAATGACGAAGAGACCGTGGCGCTGATTGCCGGGGGCCATACCTTCGGAAAATGCCACGGGGCCGGGCCGGCATCCCACCTGGGGCCCGAACCCGAGGCCGCCCCCATCGAACAACAAGGGCTGGGCTGGAAAAGCACCTTCGGCACCGGCAAAGGCCCCGACACCATCACCAGCGGCCTGGAGGTGACGTGGACCGTCACGCCCACCAAGTGGAGCAACAATTTCTTTTTCAACCTGTTTCGATATGAGTGGGAACTGACGAAGAGTCCGGCCGGCGCCCACCAATGGGTGGCGAAGGGGGCTCCGGCGGTCGTGCCCGATGCGCATGACCCGAACAAGAAGCATCCCCCGACGATGCTCACGACGGACTTATCCCTTCGATTCGATCCGATCTATGAAAAGATCTCGCGGCGTTTCATGGAGCATCCCGATGAGTTCGCCGATGCCTTTGCGCGCGCCTGGTTCAAACTCGTCCATCGCGATATGGGGCCGCGCACGCGCTACCTCGGCCCGGATGTGCCTTCTGAGGAATTCATCTGGCAGGATCCCATTCCCTCGGTCGATCATCCGCTGATCGACGAGACGGACATCGCCGCCCTCAAAGCCAAGATCCTTGCTTCAGGGCTTTCCATTCCACAGCTCGTCTATACCGCCTGGTCCTCGGCCGCCACCTTCCGCGGCTCCGACAAGCGCGGCGGGGCCAACGGTGCCCGCATTCGATTGGCTCCGCAAAAGGATTGGGAAGTCAACATGCCCGACCAACTCGCCAAGGTGCTCGGTGTTCTGGAAGGCATCCGGAAAGAATTCAATGCCACGGCTTCAGGGGGGAAAAAAGTCTCCCTCGCTGACTTGATCGTGCTCGGTGGATGTGCCGCCGTGGAACAGGCGGCAAGGAATGCCGGCCATCCGGTGACGGTCCCCTTCGCGCCGGGGCGCATGGACGCCTTACAGGAACAGACCGACGTAGCCTCCTTTGCCGTGCTCGAGCCGATCTACGACGGCTTCCGTAATTACCTCAAGGCGCCCTACAGCATTCCGGCGGAGCACCTGCTGGTGGATAAGGCCCAATTGCTGACCCTGACCGCACCCGAAATGACGGTGCTTGTCGGTGGACTGCGCGTCTTGAACGCCAACTTCCGGCAATCCCAGCACGGCGTTTTCACAAAACGCCCGGAAGCTTTGACCAACGACTTCTTCCTGAATTTACTCGACATGGGGACCGAATGGCACCCCGTTTCACAGGACGGGAATGTTTTCGAGGGGCGTGATCGCAAGACGGGAGCGCTTAAGTGGACGGCCACCCGCGTCGATCTCATCTTTGGCCATAACGCCCAATTGCGGGCCATCGCCGAAGTGTACGGAGCTGCGGACGGTGAAGAGAAGTTTGTGCATGATTTTATCGCGGCTTGGGATAAGGTCATGAATCTGGATCGTTTTGACCTGGGCTGGAAATGATCGACACGCCAGCGTCCGTGGCGAGCACATGACGGCGGAACGGCCGGCCGACCATCGAAAAAGGCCATACCACCGTCTCACCGAGGGGGGCCCGGGCCCCCCTTATCTTTTCCCTCTTCACCCAGATCGCACAACCTTTCCGTTCGTCATGCACTTTTCCCGAGATTCCCGATCCCGGCCGCAATTTTTCGTTGCCCGCTCCGTGGCTCACCCCTAAGATGGCGGCGTGACAATCGAAACGCCCTCGTGTAGCCCGTAGTGTATGGTTGTGTCCATCCCTTTTGATTCAGGAGGCTCCCATGAACCCTCGGCTTATGGCCATTTTTGCCGTGCTGTGCGGTATGATCGCGGTCGTCCCCGCTTTGGCGCAAGTTGACTATCCGGAGGATATCAAGGCCATCGTCGCCCAATATCCGGGCGCTCAGGTGGAAATGGCCATGAAGGTCCCGCAAGGCTCCCAGGTGGTGCTGACGACTTCGGACCCGCCGCAAAAAGTCTACGTCTTTTACAAGGAAGCCCTGAGCAAAGCCGGCTGGGAAACCCAGATGGAAATGACCCATAAGGAAGGTCTTCAAGGTCACTGGAAAAAGGGAGACAAGATGATCCACGTGGTCGTGACAAAAGATGAAGAAAAGACCCAGATCGTCTTGCTCCTGGGAACCGGCTAACGGACGTCTCTTCGAAGGGCTATCTTTCCAAATTGCCGAAAGGCTAACGCAACTTTTCGGCAAGAAGGGCCACCGCTTCCGAATCCGGCGCAAGGCTCTGGGCCTTTTTCACGCATTCGTGCGCTTCTTCAGGCTGGTCCGCCGCAAGGAGATCCTCCGCCATGAGAAGCCACGCCTTTTCCGGAGGATTTTCATACAGGGCTTGATAGAGGGTCAGCAGGGCGATTTTGATCGCATGGGCGCCCTTGTGAAGCACGGGTTCTCCATGTCCCGGGAAGAGATGGGCGACGGGCAAGCGAAGGAGACGCCTGAGGCTATCCACCTTGTCCTTCATGCGACCGCCGCAGATTTCGTCCGGTTTGGAAAGAATGGCCGCAAACCGCACCTGGTGGGGAAGGACCGTATCCCCGCTGAAGAGGGCCTCCGCGCCCGGCAGATAAAAACACAGATCGCCCGCCGTATGACCGGGAAGGTGAAAAACCTGGAGTCCCATGTCGGCGATCTCGTGACCGTCTGTGACGTAGCGGATTTTCCCGGACTCTTCCAGGCTTTGGAAGAACTCCGGGAAGGGCGGCCGAAGCAAACGCGCATATTCCCGGGCCATGGGATGCAGGATCACATCCGGGGCGACGATTTGGAAAATTTCCGCCATCCCCCCGACATGGTCGAAGTGGGTATGGGTGAGCGCGATGTGCTCCAATTTATCCAACGGGGCCATTTCCTGGATCTCGTCCACAAGCCCCACCATGTTGCCCGTGTCGATGAGCAGACGCCCTCCGCCCAACACATAGGCCCCCGAACACGGTCCTGAATCGGCCACCCAGCCGATCCCTTCCAGCCGCGGGTCTTCCTTTTCAAAAGTTCTCACCAGCCTCAGCCCTCCTTGAGGTCATCATCCCGCCGACTCGTAAAGGATTTCCGCCCGGATTGTCAACGACCATCGGGATGCCTTGACAGGTTTGCGGAGCGAACTTAATTTTCGACCGAAACGAACAAACGGAGATTACAGAGTAATTCCAATAGGAAAGGAGGATATCGCCATGGCACTCATTCGCTGGTCCGAGCAAGGAGATCTCTTCCGCCCTTTTGAAGAAATGGAACGGGAAATGGAACGGCTTCGTAGGGAAATGGATCGGTTGTTCACCGGCTTCCGCGGGTTTCGGCCGCTGCGGGTCGGCGTGTTCCCCCTGCTGAACGTGAGCGAGGACAAGGACAACCTCTATGTGCGTGCCGAATTGCCCGGGATCAACCCCAACGACATTGAAATCTCCGTGGAAGGTGACACCCTGACGCTTCGCGGGGAACGCAAAAGCGCCGAGGTAGGGGATAATGTGAGTTATCATCGTCGCGAAAGGGAGTTCGGCCGGTTCCGCCGTAGCCTGACCTTGCCGACACGCATTGACGCCGACAAAGTGGAGGCGGTTTTCAAGAACGGGATCCTCCAGATCACCTTGCCCAAGGCCGAAGAAGTGCGCCCGAAGCAGATTACGGTCAAGACCGCATAACGCCAGTGAACGGAAGCGTTTCATTGGAAAAGGGGGTGACGATCATGGCCGAGAAGGACATTCAGGTAAGGGAGAAGAAGGAAGTGCAAACCCAGGCCGAAACCACACGGAACATTCCGGTCTACATCCCGGCGGTGGACATTTACGAAACGGAAGAGGCTTTGACGCTTGTCGCTGACATGCCGGGAGTGTATCCGGAGAATGTGGATATCGATATTCGAGACGACCAGCTGACCATCCGCGGCACCGTCACCTTGGAGGGTGAAGGGGAATCGGTGCTTCTGCGGGAATACGGAGTCGGGGATTATTACCGCCAATTCACTTTAGGCCGGATGATCGATCAGTCGAAAATCGAAGCGGCCATGAAGGACGGCGTGCTCACCCTGACCCTCCCGAAGGTGGACAAAGCCAAGCCGCGAAAGGTCGTGGTCAAGACGAACTGATCCTTGAGCACGTCTCAGGCCGGTGGGCTTGCCACCGGCCTTTTTTGTTTCATCGAACCGCGAGCACGGGAACGCCGGCGGATCGACACTCAAAGAGGATGCCTTCCAGTTCTTCCTTGTCCGCCGCCAGCCGGTCCAATTCATAAACCACGAGGCGTTTCACCTTTTTTCGATCCATGTCCATGAAGAGTTGGGACCGACTGGTGTAGACGCTGACGGCCTCCTGCTCTTCCGGCGGCAGCTTTTCCTTGATGAAGGACAGGCACGCTTCCCGCTGGGCCGCCAGCGGCTTTTCATAGGATCCCTGGTCTTCAGGGCGTAATTCCTCCTGACGCACCATGAGGTAAACGGCCGTGAACTTTTCTTCTGTCATGCGATAAACTCCTCCGTTGGAAGGGCTTTTACCTGAGGTCGGGGACCTTGCCTACGTCAGCTGTCTCCATGGAGCCGCTCGGCACCGGGCTTCGACGAAGACTTCTTTCTCCATGGACCTGGCGGACGGATGGAATATACTGAGCACGTTGGGGAAACTCAACCCCGGGGGATGCAGCGCGCGGAATGGAGGCTTAACCATGCGTTTTCATTTCGAGCAGGGGCCGATCAGGCCGCCGAGCGAATCCCGCAGTTTGCTTTTGCGGTTTACGAGGAATTGCCCGTGGAACCGTTGCGCCTTTTGCCCGGTTTATAAAGGTCGCTCTTTCAGCCGCCGGACGCTGGCCGAAATCAAGGCCGATATCGACACGGTCCGCTCCATCATAGACGACATCAAGGCGCTGTCGTGGTCCATGGGCGAAGCCGGCGAGGTGAGCGGCCAGGTCATCAACCGCATCCTCACCGACCCGGCCAAGACCGGTTGCTACCGTCATGTGGCGGTCTGGCTTTACTACGGGGAGGGAACAGTCTTTTTGCAGGACGCCAACAGCCCCATCCTGCGGACGGCCGATCTTGTGGAGGCGTTGCGTTATCTTAAGGAAAAAGTCCCCGGCATCACTCGTATCACGTCTTACGGGCGCAGCGCCACGTTGGCTCGAAAGAGCATGGAAGAACTTCGGGAAATCCGGGACTCCGGACTGGACCGCATTCACATCGGCTTGGAAAGCGGATCCGATACGGTCCTGAAGTTTATGGATAAGGGAGTGAGCGCCGCCCAACACATCGAGGCCGGCGTCAAGGTCAAAGAAGCGGGCATGACCTTGTCGGAATACATCATGCCGGGCCTCGGCGGCGTGCAATGGAGCCGTGAACACGCGCTGGAGACGGCGCGCGTCTTGAAAGCCATCGACCCTCATTTCATCCGGTTGCGCACGTTGCGCGTGCCGCCGCACACGCCCCTCTGGGATCATTTGCAGTCCGGCACGTTCCAGACCCTTTCCGATGACGACACGGTCCGGGAAATTCGCCTCCTTATCGAAAACCTGGAAAACATCCACAGCCGGCTGACCTCCGACCACATGAGGAATCTGCTGGAAAACCTGGAAGGAACCTTCCCCGACGACAAGCCCAAGATGCTGGGTATCATCGACCAGTATCTGGCGCTCTCGGACGACGACCGTATCCTTTACCGCCTCGGACGCTACGGGGGGGGCGCTGCGGTGCGTCGACGATCTTCCGGCCTTTCGACCCCGCTTGGAAAGAGCCCGCAGGGAGTTGCAACAGGAGACCGGAAAAGACATCGACACCCTCATCGAAGAGCTGGGCGGACAATACTTGTGAGAAAGTTTGGGGCTTTTGACCTAGGTCAAGGATTCGGCGGCCTCATGGCCTTATGGTGTGCCTCAAGGATGAGGGAAAGCGGCTCTGGGGAGCCGCACGAAGCACGGAGCCATAGAGACAAAGGAGGCACCCATGTTTTGTTATCAATGCGAACAAACGGCCAAGAACGAGGCGTGCACCAAGCTGGGCGTGTGCGGCAAGCAGCCCGACGTGGCGGCGCTTCAGGATCTTTTGACCGACGCACTTAAGGGCCTAAGTCAGGTGGCTGTGGAGGCTCGTAGGGTCGGTGTGAGCGACCGAGCCGTCAATACATTTACCTGTGAAGCCCTGTTCGCCACGCTGACCAACGTGAATTTCGACCCGGAGGATCTCGGCCGATTCATTCACCAAACCGTCGAACTGCGCGAGGCTTTGAAGGCGAAGGTCAAGGCGGCCGGGAGCACTGCGGATTTCGGGGCAGGCCCTGCGGCTTTTCAACCCGCCACGACCCTCGCGGACATGGTCCGTCAGGGTGAGGCCGTCGGTTTTGATAAGGACCCCGAACCCAACCCCGACATCCGATCCCTCAAACACACGGCCATATTCGGTCTTCGCGGTGTTGCAGCCTATGCGGACCATGCGCAGATTTTGGGCCAGGAAGACGAGACGGTCTATGCGGCCCTCCAGGAAATCCTTGCGGACACGGTGCGTCTTGATTTGAGTCTGAACGATTGGGTGGCTCGGGTGCTTCGTGTGGGCGAAGTGAACATCCGGGCGATGGAACTTCTCGATGCAGCCAACACCGGCACGTACGGCCATCCTGTGCCCACCAAGGTGCCTTTGGGACATCGCCGAGGCAAAGCCATCCTGGTTTCCGGCCACGACTTGAAGGACCTGGAAGAACTTCTGAAGCAAACCGAAGGTAAAGGCATCACGGTCTACACCCACGGCGAGATGCTCCCGTGTCACGGCTACCCCGGCCTGAAGAAATACGAGCACCTTTACGGCCATTACGGGACGGCGTGGCAGAACCAGGCAAAGGAATTCGCCGCCTTTCCAGGCGCCATCCTCATGACCACCAACTGCATCCAAAAGCCGCAGGAAAGCTACAAGAACAACATCTTCACCAGCGGCGTGGTGGGCTGGCCGGGCGTGCGTCATGTGGACCGCCGGGATTTTTCGCCGGTCATTCAACGGGCGTTGGAACTTCCGGGCTTTCCCGACGAGGTCAACGGAACTCATGTGATGGTGGGGTTTGCCCGGAACACCGTCCTCGGCGTAGCCGACAAGGTCATCGAAGCCGTTAAGAGCGGCGCCATTCGTCATTTCTTCCTGGTGGCCGGATGCGACGGAGCCAAACCGGGCCGGAACTACTACACCCGGTTTGTGGAGCTTGTCCCCCAAGACTGCGTCGTGCTGACCTTGGCGTGCGGTAAATTCCGGTTCTTCGACAAGGATCTGGGAACCATCGGGGGGCTGCCACGTTTAATGGATGTGGGTCAGTGCAACGACGCCTATTCGGCGGTCCAGATCGCTCTGGCTTTGTCCAAGGCCTTCAACGTGAGCGTCAATGACCTGCCCCTGTCCTTGGTGCTTTCGTGGTATGAACAAAAGGCGGTGGCCATTCTTCTCAGCCTACTCCATCTCGGCATCAGGAACATCCGGCTGGGCCCTTCCCTGCCGGCCTTCATCAGCCCGAACGTCCTCCAGGTGCTGGTGCAGAATTTTGACATCAAGCCCATCAGCACGCCGGAAGAGGACTTGAAGGCCATTCTGGGCGCGTAGGCTTAAGGAAGCGGCACCTCGTCGGAGAAAGAGCCGGCGCATGAACCCCTGTAGGAGTCGGCGGGCCAACGATATTCGCGGCTACGGCCGCTCCTACGGTCCGTTCCGGTTCGCGCTCATTCCCGGTGCTCTTCCACGGCAAGCCCGCCGCTGATTTGAAAAACTCCTGCGTCGAAAGGGACCCTTATGCCGATCCCGGGAAACCTGCTGACCACGGCCATGGCGTCATGCCTCATCGAGACGTGGACCGAGCCCTTCGCACGGCGCTTTCCTTGGACATCCCCTTTTGGCCGCAGCTGCCTTTGCTGAATTACTACGAGGACATGTACGTCCAGGCGTCGGAACACTTCCCGGGCATCGTCCTGGATATGCAAAATCGAACCCTGCGCTTTTCCACGCAAAAATTTATCGATGAGCTCCCGGAGGTGCTGAATCGTTTCGACAATCCGGCCCTGTTCGATATCAGCCCGGATTACTCAGCCGTCTACCACCGGTTTCTCGCCATGGATTTTTCCGACCGTCCGGCCATCCGAGGCCAGTTGGAAGGTCCCGTCAGTTTCGGTTTCAATGTGCAGGACGAAGCCGACCGTCCCATTCTGTTCAACGATTCGGTGCGGCCGTTTCTTTTCGAATTCATGGCCCAAAGGGTGAACGTCCAGCTGCAGCGCCTCAAGACCCTTCATCCCAATGCCTTCATGTTCGTGGACGAACCGGGTTTGCAGTTCATTTTCAGCGCCCTCAGCGGCTACAACCACATCACCGCCCGTGCCGACATGGAGGCATTCTTTTCCATGATCGAAAGGCCCCGCGGGATTCACTTGTGCGGCAACCCGGACTGGGATTTTCTGCTCAATCTGGACTTGGACGTCTTGTCCCTGGACATGTATTCCAACGGGGAAATTTTCGTATCCTACTCGGGGGCGATTCGGCGGTTTTTGGATCGCGGCGGGATCCTGATCTGGGGAATGGTTCCCACTAACGTGGAGCCCTTTGAGGCGGAATCCGTCGATTCTTTGGAAGCTCGTCTTTTGGGCCTGTGGGAAAGGCTCGCGCAAAAAGGCATTGAGACGGAGGAACTGGTCACCCGAAGCCTTCTTTCTCCGGCCACCTGCTGCTTGGTCAACCCCGACGGAACCCTGACCGTGGAAAAGGCGTTCGAGGTGATCCGGATTTTAAGCCGACGGCTCCGGGAGCGTTTTCGCCTAGCCTAAGCCCAGTGAACGCGGACCGTGTCCCGGATTTTTCATTTGGAAATCCACAGGGCGCCGTTTTCAAACCGCTTGAGCACCCCGGAGCAAACGGAGCCTGAGAAGATACCGCCGAAGAATCCTTTGCTGCCGTCATTTTCGTGGCCCATGGCGATCACCGACTCGGGCGCCTGCCGGCATTCATCCATGATGGCTTCCGGGACGTTTTGCGAAACCGCGATCTTCCAATCGATACGGCTTTCAAAGACACCGTTTTCCACAAGCACTTTCTTGGTTGTTTCCACCACTTCTCGGGTCTGACGCCCTTTGTCCGTGATCACATGGAACACGCAAATCCTGTGGTCTTCGTCCCGGACCATAAAGCCCACATGATCCGTGATGCGCACGCTGGCATGGGATTCATCCACGCACAGGAGGATACGTTCCTGTTCGGAACCCGGATTTCGGCAAATCCACAAAGGGCAGGGCAAGGGCTGGCGAAGCACTTCCGTGCTGATGCTCGTGGAAAACATGCCGGCAAAGGCCGCGTAACCGCGACGGCCCAAGACCACGGCATCATAGTTGCCCCGCCGGGCTTCCATGACGATCTCTTTGACCGTTTCCATTTCCTTCGGGATAAGCTTAGATCCGATCTGGGATTCTCGAAAGCCCGCTTCCACGAGGATTTCGGCGCTCCGTTCCAAAGCCTGTTCCCCACGGGCTCGAGCGTCCGCGGAAATCTTCGGCTTCGCGCCGGGTCTGTTTTCTTCTTTCCAGCCGCCCGTCATTTGCGTCGGCGCCACATAAAGGAGCGTCAGCCGGAAGGGATCCTTCTTTTGGAAAAACCGGGCCACGAAGCGGACCCCATACAGATGGGACATTTCGTCGCTGACGGTGATCAACAGATGTTTTTCCATCATGCGATCCTCCCTGCCCCTTAGAGAATCTGGCTGAGAAAGAGCTTTGTCCGATTGTGCGTGGGATTGGTGAAGAAATGCTCCGGGGTGCCTTCCTCCACAATGCATCCCTGGTCCATGAAGATCACGCGATCGGCCACTTCCCGGGCGAATCCCATTTCGTGGGTCACCACAACCATGGTCATGCCTTCTCGGGCCAAGGCTTTCATCACATCCAGCACCTCGCCGATCATTTCCGGATCCAGGGCCGACGTGGGCTCGTCAAAAAGCATGATCTTGGGATCCATGGCCAAAGCCCTAGCGATGGCCACGCGCTGCTGTTGGCCTCCCGAAAGCCGGTCCGGATAGACCGACGCCTTGTCCGGAATGCCCACCTTTTGCAAAAGGGCCATGGCCTTCTGCGCCGCTTCCTTGTCTGACCTTTTGCGAACCACCTTCTGGGCCAAGGTGATGTTTTCCAGCACGGTCTTGTGGGGAAACAGGTTGAAGGACTGAAAGACCATGCCCACTTCCGCGCGCACCTTGTTGATGTTGGTCTTCCGATCGAGAATGTCCACCCCGTCGATGTAGATGTGGCCCGTATCGGCTTGTTCCAGACGATTCAAGCACCGTAGCAGCGTGCTTTTCCCCGACCCCGAAGGGCCGATGATCACCACCACTTCGCCCTTGGCCACGTGACAGGTTACGTTCTGAAGCGCCTTGACCTCGTGGGGCGCATGAAATGTTTTGGAAACATTGTCCACCGTGATCACGAAACCGCCGTCCTCCTTTCCAAATACTGGACAAACATGGACAGCCCGAAGGTGAGCACCAGGTACAGCAATGCGCACATGAACCATAATTCGAAGGGCTGGAGGCTGGTCGTGACCACTTCCCGGGTCGCTTTGGTGAGTTCACGGATGGCGATGATGCCGAGCAGCGAAGAGTCCTTGATCAGGCTGATGAACTGACCGGCCAAAGGAGGCAGAATGCGTCGCAACGCCTGAGGAAGAATGACGTGCCGCATGGCCTGCGGATAGCTCATTCCCAATGACCTGGCCGCCTCCATTTGTCCTCGATGAATGGATTGAATCCCCGCCCGCACGATTTCCGCCACGTACGCCCCGCAGAAAAAGGCCAGCGACGCCACGCCGTACCAAATGGGCGGGAGTTGTTCCATGCCGTTTTTGGCCAGGAGGGTGTTGATCACCGTACCGAGCACGAAGTACCAGATAAAGATCTGCACAAGGAGCGGGGAACCGCGGATGATCTCCACATAGGTCACGGCAGACCACTTGAGGGCTGGGTTGGAAGAGATGCGGGCCAAACCGGCCACGAGACCGATGACGATCCCCAGCAGAATGGAAATGAGGCTCACTTTCAGGGTGAGCCACAGCCCTTGCATCAGGATGCCCACCTTCCACCGCTGAAAGACGCCCAGGACATCCCCGGGATAGACGGCATCCCCGGCGTCCACGCGAAGATCCCTCGCCGGAACGGTGTACTGAGCCGCCTCCCCGACTCCCTGCACGCGAATGAGGGCGGTTTCGCCCGACCGGACAATGTCCTGGACGCGTCCTTGAATCTCCGAACGGACCTCGGCCTTTTCCTTATAAAGGAAATACTGGGGCACCCTGTACCACCGCCACACGTAGTCCACTTTGCGGGTGGCATAGTACAGGATGGCCACAACTCCAAAGACGATCAAAAAGAAAACCATGACCCAAAAGGCATAGGCCCCCCGGGTCATTTGCTGTGACACTCTCGCCATGGGACGATACCTTGGGCCCCGGCATTCCGTCGAGGCATACCGTTGATTTTACTGCGCCACATCCTGGATCCAGTCGGTGCTCTTGATCCACTTGTTGTAAATCTGTTCGTAACGGCCGTCGTTTTTCACCTGGCGCAGGAAGTTGTTCAACCAGTTCAGAAAATCGGGGTCTCCCTTGTTGACGGCCCACGCCAGGGGCTCATACGTGAACGGCTGATCGAGAAAAACCAGATTGCCTGCGCCCTGTTGGGCAAGGAACACCACACAGAAAGGAAGGTCGTAGACGAAGGCATCCGCCTTGCCGTTCACCACTTCCAGAGCCGCTTCCGTTTCCGTCTCAAAAGACTTGTAGGTACACTTGGGAATCATGCGCTTGACGGCCTGCTCGCCCGTCGTGCCCAGTTTGGATGTGACGATGTATTTCGGATCGTTCAGGTCTTTATACGATTTGACGGTCCCTTCGTGCTTCTTGTTGAGGAGGATCGTCTGCCCGACGATGATGTAGGGATCGGCGAAATTGACCTTCAGGTTCCGTTCTTGCGTGACCGTCATGCCGCTCATGATGATATCGAACTTGCCGGTGATGAGCGACGGGATGATGCCGTCCCACGCCGTGTTCACGGGAACGAATTTCACGCCCATGGCTTTGGCCATTTCCTTGGCCATGTCGATGTCGAAGCCGACAAAGTTCCCCTTCTTGTCGGTCATTTCAAAAGGCATGTAGCCTGCTTCAAACCCGACGCGCAGCTCTCCCCGCTTGAGAATCTCCTCTAGGGTGGATTTCTTGGCCAATTCAATATCCGCCGCCAGCCCCTGCACGGCCATGCCGACCATGACGATCACCCCCAACGCCAAAACCATGACCCATCGTTTCATCCTTCGCCTCCTGTCCTTAACGTCCCTGTGCACCCGTCTTTCCCCAAATGGACATAACCTTTCGATTGGTCGATTTCGATACATTTTT
>VSSL01000407.1_pt1 | contig 12835 bp, 14 predicted proteins | sample 4557531 | NCBI WGS metagenome assembly VSSL01 (sample SAMN10986726, study PRJNA523729) | hot springs metagenome | isolation source: hot springs | place: India:Timba, Gujarat | collected 2018-05-31 | reverse complement strand
GGCACGCTGATTGTAGTGAACGACCACCCAGCCGCTTTCGAATCGTTGACTCGTGCCGCGCTTGCTTATTTGAATACCCGTCCTTCTATTCCGCTGGTGATAACCAAGGGATGCTGCAATGAGTGGACAGAGGGGCACTACCTCTTACCGGACACCCGCCACGGCTTCGGTATGCTGAGGGCATTAGAGCGTGCGCTGAAAGAATAGCGGTAAGTCAAAATCTGTTTATTTTCGCGGTATGGTTCGTATTGACAACCTCTGGCTAGTATGCTATACTATCTGTAGACCACAGGTAGAAAAGGTAGACCAGAAGTGGACCACAGGTCTAAAACATCTTCAGCCAGTGTGGTTGTCAGCGAGCTGCGCAGGAGGCTGTTAACCGGGCACTACCCGGAGGGAAGCTGGCTTCCTCCCGAGCGCGAACTGGCGGCTCAGCTGGGCGCGAGCCGCTCTAGCGTTCGCAAGGCGATAGAGGTTCTCGCTCGGGAGAACCTTCTTGTGCGGCTACCGCGCTGCCGTCCTATCGTGCGTAAACCGCCGCAGGGTGTGCGAAAGCCGGTATCTGAGGTCAAGAGGCATACCCTACAGCTGTTACTCTGGCGTGTAACCGTTTTTGCCGGTAGCGCGTCTATCCTGCGAGGTATCTATCAGGTATTGGACCATACCAGCTACCGGCTCATTGTGGAAAGTCCCCGCTCGGCAGAATGGGAGCAGGTCATCCGTGATGAAGCCCAGCTTCTTGAACAGGTGATTGAAGAGCCGGACATCGCCGGGTTGATAGTATGGTACATGGGCGGTGAACAAAATCTCCCTGCGCTCCGCAAGGTGCGTGCTGCAGGTATTCCCATCGTGTTCATCGACCGACTGCCCCCGCCGGGGTTTCCTGCAGATTTTGTGGGAGTGGACAATCGCTTTGCTGCGGAGCAAGTGGTAAGGCATCTTATTGAGCAGGGACACAAGCATATTGTACACATCACCAACAGGGACCGGGCTTCCACGGTGCAGCACCGCAAAGAGGGTTATCGCAATGCCTTGAGGAAGGCTGGGATTCCTTTGCGCCCTGAATACGAACTCGTAGACCTCAGCGCTACTGACGAGCAACGGCAGCAAAGCATCAGGCAACTGGTTGAGCAGATACTTCGCCTGCCTGGTCCACCCACTGCCGTTTTTGCCGTAAACGATGGCACAGCGCTACTTGTGGTTCAGGCTTTTCGAGAGATGGGTATACGTGTTCCAGAGGACATTGCGGTGTGCGGTTTTGACGGTCTGGAACGGTTGATGCCGGGCCCTCGTTTCCTTACTACCGCGGACCAACCCTTCGAGCGTATTGGGGAGGCAGCCGCACAGTTACTTCTGGAACGGTTGTCGGGAAACCTCGATAACGTCTATCAGCACATCATCTTTGAGGCGCCTTTAAGCGTTCACGAGTCCACCCAGCGAACGTTTCCCGCCAGCGCAGATGATGTTTCAAATACTCCGGCGTTCTACCCCGATCAACCAATTTCACGTTCAGAGGAGGATACACCATGAGACACCCAAGGAAAGCGTTCACGCTGATTGAACTGCTGGTAGTTATCGCGATTATCGCGATACTAGCAGCGATTCTGTTCCCCGTTTTTGCGCAAGCCCGCGCCGCGGCACGCAAAGCTACCTGTCTGTCCAATATGAAACAGGTAGCACTGGGCATCCTGATGTATGTCCAGGATTATGACGAGATGGGCACTCCCAAACGTGCCTTCACTGACCCCTCTGCCTGGTTTACGGGCAAGGAGATTATCTGGAAGGACCTGGTGCTGCCCTACATCAAGAGTGGTGGTCGCGCGTATAACAACGGGCAAACCTACACCACGCCCGGCAACGGCGGCGTGTTTCAGTGTCCTGAGAACACTGCCTCCTGGTCCTCGGCGACTGTTGTCTACTGGGGCGGTTGGGGACCCGGTGTTCCCGGTGATGAGACCTCTCGTTTTCCGCGTGGCTACGCCTTGAACAACCACGTTGGACACAATGAAACCAACCGGGAAGGTGCTTTCTGGCCCGACTTTGCCAATGGTATCTTCACGCCAGGCAGTCTGGCGATTATTCAACAACCTGCTGGCACAATTATGCTTGCAGAGACGCGCATGTTCTTCCCCGAAATCTGGTGGACCGCTATGGGATACGCCTGCACGCCAGACGGTATACCAGCGGGTGGAGTGCCGTATGGATGCATTTCCGGGCATAAGAGTGGCATGACCAACTTCGCTTTCTTCGATGGTCACGCCAAGACGATCCGTTTGCAGAAATCGGTATCTGAGGACATGTGGGATGCCTTTGCTCCGAATACGGACTGGGGAGGCGGCTACACTGGCGCCCAAGCACAGCAGGACGTGCTAAACAGCATCAACCAGATTCAGGAATGGACAACAGGCATCTAACAACACAGCAACACTCGGGCTGCTGATACAGGAGTGAATACGACTATGGGGACACCATCCCGTAAAGCGACGGAGAAGAAGCACGTCTCGCCAATTGTGGTGATTATTGCTGTGGTGGCGCTGCTACTGTTCGTCGGTTGGCGTGCCTGGGTGGCTTTCGCGCCACCGAGGGTGGGGAAGCTGCCACCTCCACCTACTCAAGAGATTGAGTTCATCAATCAAAAGGCGCGAGAGGTACAGGGCGATTTCAGCCGGTTAAGTCCTGAGGACCAGGTCAAGATACAGCAGATGACACATGGCTTTGGTCCCGCAGCGATTGCCTCTGCGTGGCGCAGGCAACAGCAAGGACAGGCTCCACAATAAAACACACAATAGCCGAGGGCAATTGAAAGCCCTCGGCTATTTGCAACTCATTTTCCGCACGACCCTACAGTTGTGGCTTTGTATCGGAAATGGTGACCTCTTTCATGATGTCGTACTGCTGGATTTTGCGTACCACGTCCATGCCCTGAATCACCTTACCGAACACTGCGTAGTCGCCGTCTAGCTGATGCTGGGGACCCAAACAGATATAGAACTGGCTACCTGCGCTGTTTTTATCGTCGCCTTTACGAGCCATTGCGACTGCACCGTCTTCGTGCTTGAGACCGGTTTCCTCAAACGGGATGGTGTAACCCGGTCCGCCTGTTCCGTTGCCGTTTGGGTCGCCTCCCTGCACGACGAAGTCGGGCACGACGCGGTGAAAAGTCAACCCGTTATAAAAGCCCTCCTTCGCCAACTTGATGAAATTACCTGCGGTTTTGGGAGCTTTTTCCAGGTTGAGCTCAATCACGAATTTCCCTTTGCCCTCCACGTCCACGACAGCATAGGCGACTTTGCCCGGAGCGGGCGAAGTTGCTGTCTCTGCGGGTTTTTCTGCTGGTGGCGAGACCTCAGTCGCAGGCTTGGCAGCCTCTTTCTTGCCACAGCCAAGCGTGAAGAGCATTGCACTCGCCATCAGAAAACAGGTTAGAGCAGTGATCGGGTGTTTCATAGCGTTGACCTCCTTCACTCCGGCTCCAGAGCTTCACGTTCGCTCATGGTTAGCGATTGCCCATCGTGCAGGGCGTAGGGAAACTTTGCGTAGCTGGCAGAAACGCCGAAGCTGCCATCTGCGCGTACCGCCAATACCGCCGCGTGGGGTGGCGTACCGGTTTCGTCGGAGCGTTTGCGCATCAGATAACGAATCGCCTCGTCGCACGCCTCCTGTGCGCTCCAACCCTTTTCCATCAGAAACACCACGCGCGCGCACAGAGCTACCCGGCTAATCTCATCGCCGTTGCCGGTAGCAACCGCCGCACCAACCTCTTCGTCGGCATACAATCCGGCACCGACGATCGGACTATCACCAACTCGCCCCGGATATTTCCATTTGAGACCTGACGTAGAGCAACCGACCACGATGGTATCGGGGCTCCAGATAATCATCCCTACCGTATCGTGGTTGTCTTCTACGTCGGCGGGGGGAGCCTGCGTCTCTCGCCATTGCAACCACTGTTCGGAGGCTGCAGGGGAAAGGGTTTCTTCCTCTTCAAAGCCCTGCTCGCGGGCAAACTCTGCCGCGCCTTCGCCGACCAGCAGGGCATGGGGGAGTACTTCCATCACGCGCCTTGCCACCGAAATGGGGCGGCGAAAGCCTCGTAGAGCAGCGACCGCTCCCGAACGGTGACCTCGTGCATCCATAATGGCAGCGTCCAGCTCCACGTAGCCGGCGCGATTGGGCAAGCCACCATAGCCAACAGACTGCACGCTCTCGTCCATCTCTACCGCGTTGATACCCGTTTCGAGGGCGTCCAGGGCAGAAGCGCCTAATTCCAGCATATTGAAGGCGCGTTCAACCGCCAGCTTGCCAAAGTTCCACGTAGCAGTAAGCAGCACTCTGTTCATACCAATTCCTCGCGTTCCGTTAATGCGTGCACGACACGTTCTACCAGCCGCGTCGTAGACCTCCCCTGTACCAGAGTAACCGTGACCACCTGCCCGCCGTAAGAGCGTACCACGGGGCTTTCCACAATAGTATCGGGCTTGTAGTCGCCTCCCTTGACGTAGATTTCGGGACGCAATAGCCGGATAACCGCCTCGGCGGTTAACTCATCGTAGATGGTTACGTAGTCCACGCTTTCCAGAGCCGCCAGCATTTCGGCGCGTTCATCCTGCGTGACGAATGGGCGAGGGCTGCCTTTCAGCTGGCGCACCGACTCGTCGCTGTTAATGGCTACTACCAGATAGTCGCCCAGCTCGCGTGCCTCTTGCAGGTAACGGATATGCCCCACATGCAGGATATCGAAGCAGCCGTTGGTAAATACACACCGTTCGCCCTGACGGCGACGATGCTCTACAATCTGTGCCAGTTCGCGTTGCTCCTTGATTTTGTCTGTAGCTCTTCGTGGCAACCTAAATCTCCTCCAGATACATTTCTGTGCCCTGGGCAATACGGTCAAACCAGCCACCCGACGGGTCTACCAGCGGAATCCACCAGAACGTGGGGCGATGGTCGGTATGGGTGAGACCTTCTGAAACCAGAATTGCCTGTCGCACCAGCTCCATTTTGCGTAGTTCCGCCAGTCGTTCTATCTCTGCCGCTCGTTGGCGAGCGCGCTGGTTTTGCTCACCGCGCTCCAGCTGCTGGCGCTGGGGTTTCAGTCGGGCGACCTCTGCCCGGGCTTCAGCGATCCATTCTCGCCGCTGTTGCAGTTCTCTGTCAAAGCTCTTGCGAGCCTCCTCGTGCCGACGAATCTCGTCATGGATGCGTTCTACTTCCGAACCGGAAGTAACGCCCTGCTGAGCCATCTCCCACAGCTTCTCCTTGAGAGGCTTGATGGTCTGCCGATAGTTTTCACCTTTCGCCATCTCAATCCTCTGGTACTCCTGCTTCCACTGCTCTATCTGTCCGTAGAGAGTATGAATGCGCTGGTGAATCTCCTCCGCCTGTCGACGCAGGTCACGCAGGGTATTGATGTGTACGTCATACTCTTCGCGCAGAATGTGCCACCGTTCACCCTCCCGCTCCGTCAGGAACTCCAGTACCTCGCGTGGGCTGGTAAGCTGGCGAATGGTATTCAGCAACGCCTTCTGCTGTGCGACGACCTCTCGCCAGCGAGAGGAGAACTCGCGGGTGCATATCTCGCGTTTTCCGAAAGCGTTTGCCAGATGGTCGGGCAGGGTGATAGTAACGCATTCTTCACTGCCCATAGTGTCCCAGGTGGGGTAAACCAGTCGCAGAATGGGGTGGATATTCCATTCGATGCCGTGCTCACGCAGGTACTGGTTCATCTTACGAGTGCGCCATACATAGGGCGAACCACCTTCGTTCATCACGAACAAGAACTCCCGCGCCAGCATGGAGATCAGAGCTACTGCTTTGCCGACGACGGTGATAGGCGAGCCGAAGTGCTGCTGAATAACCTGCGCCAGGTCTACTACGGAGTGCACCGGACGCTCCAGGGGGATAGCAACAGGGTCTTCGGTCTCGACGACCAGCCAGCGATCGGTGACACGAATCGTTCCGCGTCCTCGCTTGGGAACAATCAGGTCGAACGGAATAGCCCCCTCGCCGAAGCGGTCCAGGGTATAGATTTCGGAGTCCGCCACTGCGTGGTTATAAGCCTCTTCTGCAACAGGGCGGGTTCGGGGATTCAGAAAGATATCCAGTAGCTGGAAACGGGGCAGACTACAGGTCTCCGGGGACAGCTTCAGCAGGTTCGCCGAACAGTTTGTGCTGACATTATCCACTGGCGCGCCGAGCATGGCGAAGAAACGAGGGAACAGCCACTGATATAGTGTGCTCAAACACTGGTCGGGGTACTGCTTGGCGAAGTCGCTCATCCACCCCAGTATCCTGTCTGCCACTTCCGAGCGGGCTTTTTCACGATGTTGCGGAGGCAACATCCGCAGGCTCTCCTCAAAGCCCCACTGCAAGAGCTCCAGCAGCGGTTCCAGAGCGTGATTCAGGCAGACCTCGTGTACAATCACCGAATGAAACTCGGTATGCACCAGTCCTCGCCAGCCCCATGCTTCGGTCATGCGGTCGGTAAACTGTTGTTCACCATCGGGATGCCATTTAGCCACTTTGTCAAACGCTACGCCGGCATTCACATAGCGCTGGCGGGTTGGGACAACCTCGCTACCGAATAGGCAGGACAGTTCGCCTGCGGCAGACCAAAGGTCGCGGGTCGTGCCATCGTTGTGGGGCAAAGCTACGATTTTGCGGTCGGTTGGAATAGGGTGGTGGAGTTTAGCAAAATAGTCGGTGCAGTGTACACACAGCAAGAATGGGAAGCGAACGCCCGCTTCATGTGCCAGGCAGTTCAGCACCGCCTTCATTGGCTCATCCCAGAAAACGGTTTGCCCCAGAGCAAGGAGGGTAACATTGGGATAACGTTCCTGCAGTTCGGATAACACTTTCGAAACGGATGGGTGCATATTCATCACGAAGTCTCCTGCAAAGGTCAAGAGTTCTCTACCGGCGACAATAACAGCGTAATGATTATAGCCCATCCGAGGGGGCGCAAGCAAGGGTTACCTGCGGAGAGGGCAAGCCCCTCTCCGCAGGGGACGGGAAACGGTTATAAAGTCACCCATACGCCTCCAGCTTGTTGCGAGCGATTACTGGCATCCAGAAGGCGCACGACCTCCAGTGCTTCCTGAGGAGATACCGGCGACTGCATCGTTTTGAAGAAATGAACCGCCATCTTCATCAGATTCAGGTAGAAGCCGTTGTAATCTTTAACGGTCTCTACGTAGTAAGTGTTACCGACCTTTGCGCCGAAGACCCAGGGAAACACGTTCCACATGTTTTCGCAGTCGCGCACCTCTACGGTAGCGCGCCGTCCGTCGGCGTAGTCGATGGCGAGGTAGCGGCTGGCTGGCGTACCGACATCGGCGACGCGCGCTGCGCCTGTTCCCATCAACCCGACGATGAGTGCAACCGTATGTACCCCGTAGCCCATCCACTCTCCCATGCCCCGCGCGAAGGCTTCCGAAATCGTGCCAGTAAGCTGCAGGCGCATTGCTTCCAACTCCACCGCAAACCGCAGGGCACTGGACGAGGTAATCGGCGTGCCGTGTTGCTGTGCCATCTGCACGATTTTCTGGGCATCTGGCAGGCTGGGGGACAGCAGCTTATCGATGAAAGTGGGCTTACGTGCGGGCAGAACCTGTTCACACAGCGCGAGATGGTCTGCCAGGTTATCCGGCGCGAGCACCATTACTGCGTCCACAGCCTCTATCACCTCAGCGATGGAACCTTTGCGTTCCACACCGTTCTTCACACACCAGTCCTCTCCGGTTGGATGGCTTTCCCATGCGGCGACCACTCGCACATCCTCAGCCTTAAGGTCTTCGTGAAGCAGCTTCAGGAAGGTATTCGCATGAAAGTTGTTCAGGTGATGATCCACAAAGCCAATCTTCAACATATCGTCCTCCGGTTCTGTTTATTCCAAACAGTTTGTAGCTTCTGCGCTGCGGAGCTTCTCTCCTTCCGCGAGCGGGTGGACTTATTCAATTCGTTTGCATAAGTGAACTGGTTGTGATATACTTTATCTAGAGTAAGCAAAATCACGGAAGCGGGTGAACACGTGATGGGAAAAGCGGAAAAGGATTACGAGTACGCGGTACGTGTATCGAGCCTGTTCGCGCAAATAATGACCAAAAGCTTGAGCGAGCGGCTTGTCGCGGAGCTAACCCATGAGGAGATTACGCTGCCTCAGTTGCAGGCAATGCGTTACATCTGGCTTCATCGCAACGCGACGGTTGGCGAGGTCGCGGAGGGGCTGGATATCAGTTACCCTTCAGCAACGAACATGTTGAACCGGCTGGTTCGCAAAGGATTGGTCACCCGACATGGCAACCCCGCCGACAGGCGCTTTGTAGAAGTGCAGCTTACGGAAAAGGGTGAACGGTTGACGCGACAGGTAGAAGAAGAGCGCACAGCCCGTCTGAAGCAGGTGCTGGATGAGATGTCCCCGGAGGACCGGCAATCACTGATGGATGGACTGCGGGCGTTCATTCTCACTGCTGTGGAGAAGGACAGGCAGATGATCGAAGAAATCTGCCTCCGATGTGGAGTTCAGGCTAACGGTAAGTGTCCGATTAGCGAGGTATATCCGTCCGTCGGCTGCCGATAATTCGATGATGCAGTTGCCCATCTATTTGGACCACGCTGCGACAACGCCTGTGGCGCCAGAGGTGCTGCAGGCGATGTTGCCGTTTTGGGAGCGCGCTTTTGGAAATCCGTCGGCTATCTACACGATAGGACAGGAGGCGCGAGAAGCGGTCGAGCATGCCCGGGAGCAGATTGCCCGACTCGTCAACGCCGACGCCGATGAGGTGTACTTCACCAGCGGAGGCACGGAAAGCGATAACTGGGCGATTAAAGGCGTCGCGCGGGCGTGGGGCGACCGCAAAACCCACCTGATTACCACTCCCATCGAGCACCATGCGGTGCTGGAGGCATGTAAGACGTTGCAGGAGATGGGGTGGGAGATTACCTTTGTGCCGGTAGATAGCACCGGGCTGGTAGACCCCGATGATGTACGCGCCGCGATTACTCCCCGCACTGGCTTGATTAGCATGATGCACGCCAACAACGAGGTAGGCACTATCGAACCCATTGCGGAGATTGGCGCCATCGCTCGCGAACACGGCATTCCCTTCCACACCGACGCGGTGCAAACGGTGGGTAGGATTCCGGTGGACATGCAGGAGCTGAACGCCGACTTGCTTTCCATCTCCGCGCACAAGCTGTACGGTCCGAAGGGGGTAGCGCGCTGGTGGTTCGGCGGGGCACGCCCTTGCGTCCTTTGCTGGATGGCGGCGGTCAAGAGCGCGGACGGCGCGGCGGTACTTATAACGTGCCGGGCATTGTGGGATTCGGTGCGGCGGCGGAACGCGCGTTGCGATGCGGTGCGGAGGAGATGGAACGGGTACGCGTTCTGCGTGACCGGCTGGTGGAGGGTATCATGGAGCGCGTGCCCGACGCCATCCTCACGGGACATCCGGTGCTTCGCCTGCCCAACAACGCCCACCTCGCCTTTGCGGATGTGGAAGGTGAGTCGCTAGTGCTGTCGCTGGATGCGGCAGGCATCTACTGCTCGGCAGGGGCGGCGTGTTCATCGGGTGATACCGAGCCGTCGCATGTATTGGTGGCGATGGGCATTGAGCCCCGGCTTATCGAGGGTTCGGTGCGATTTACCCTCGGCAAGGACAACACAGAAGAGCAGATAGACTATACGATAGAGCAGGTGGCGAAGGCGGTGCAGAAGCTGCGTTCCTTACGGGTATCGCGGTTGTAGAAGGAATGATGTCGCGAGCATTTGTCATGCTGAACGAAATGAAGCATCTCTGAGATTCTTCGCCTCGCTCAGAAGGACAAATGGCGTGCTTGTCATGCTGAGCGTTAGTGAAGCATCTCTACAAGATTCTCTCCCCACACGGTCACGCTCTGCCTGAGCATCTGTGTCCATACCGGTAGCACGGCGCGAAACTCCTCTTCGGTCAGCACCTGCGGTTCCAGTCCGGCGAGTCCGAAGGTTCGTTTCACCAGCGCGAAGGCGTCTTCACGCGGCTCGCCAGCATAGACAACCAGCACATCGATGTCACTGAAGGCGGTATAGTTGCCTTTCGCGTATGAGCCGAACAGCACCACCCATCGCACCGGCAGTTGCTCCAGTAGCTGAGGCATTCTGGTGCGGAGCGCTTCGAGCACCTCTTGCTGAGTGTACCTGGGCGAGAAGACCTTCCCAGAACTGGACGATGGCTTGTGCGTCAGTGTCTTCGCTAACCTGCTCGCACCAAATCCTCTTGCATGTCCGCCTGCTGCAGCTTGCGTGCCTGGTCCTCGGCGATGAGCGCGTCGACAAAGGGCTGGATGTCGCCGTCCAGTATCTCCTGCAGGTTATAGATGGTCAGCCCGATGCGGTGGTCCGTGACGCGCCCCTGCGGGAAATTGTAGGTGCGGATTTTCTCGCTACGGTCGCCCGTGCCCACCTGCGATTTGCGCGTGGCGGTGCGTTCCGCCTCCATCTGCTGCTGTTGCAGGTCGTAGAGGCGCGTACGCAACATGCGCATGGCTTTTTCGCGGTTCTGCAGCTGCGAACGTTCGTCCTGGCAGGTAACCACGATGCCGGTCGGCTTGTGCAGGATGCGCACGGCGGTCTCGTTCTTCTGCATGTGTTGACCGCCTGCACTGCCTGCGCGGAAGGTGTCTATCTCCAGGTCTTCGGGGTTAATCTCCACCTCTACCTCTTCTGCCTCAGGGAGAACCGCAACGGTTGCCGCGGAGGTATGGATACGCCCACTGCTTTCGGTAACGGGCACACGCTGCACGCGGTGCACTCCGCTTTCGTATTTCAACGCGCTATACGCTCCTTTGCCCTCGATAAGGATCACGATTTCCTTATATCCGCCGATGCCTGTTTCCTGTACATCCAGAATCTCATACTTCCAGCCGCGGCGTTCCGCGTAGCGCATGTACATCCGCGCCAGCTCCGCCGCGAACAAGGCGGCTTCCTCTCCACCGGTGCCCGCGCGAATCTCCAGAAGCACGTTGCGCTCGTCGTTGGGGTCTTTGGGCAGGAGCATGAGCTTCAGCTGGTGTTCCTGTTGCTCGCGCAGCTCTTTGAGGGCGTCCAGCTCCTCCTGCGCCAGGTCATGCATCTCGGGGTCGTCCAGCAGAGACTCCGCCTCTTCGATGCGTTTCAGAGTGGTTTTGTACTCACGGAACGCCTGAACAATCGGTTGTAGTTCCGCGTGAGCCTTGCCCAGCCGTTGCAGCTCCTTCGGGTCAGAAGCCACCTGCGGGTCGGCAAGAGCCTGTTCTATCTGTTCAAAACGCTTTTCAACCTCTTCCAAACGGGATAACACGAGTGCTTCAGTCCTCCTTCCGCAACAGAATTATATCCCGAAAGAGGGAGAGATGCAAAGCCTGTTGACTCGGCAGGGCAAAGTGCGTAGAATCGCTGTAGCAGTAACCTTTATCTTGTTGCACCTGTCGATACTGATGAAACGGCGTGTAGGGGGTGACGTAATGGCAGACGCTCAGCAATGGCTGGAAGAAGGGATGGAGCTATTCAAGCAGGGGCGTTACGAAGAGTGCATCGAGCGCATGTACTGGGTTTTGCAGAAGGATGCGGAGCATTATACGGCATGGTTCTATGTGGGCGCGGCGTACGCACAGATGCACGATTACGAGAACGCCGCGCACGCTTTCTTCAAGGCAGCCGAGATACAACCCGATTCCTACCGGGCGCACTATAACTTAGGGGCGGCATACGAAGCGCTGGGCTCCTACATGGAAGCCGAAATGGAGTATGAACAGGCACTGCAGCTGAACCCCGAGTATGAGAACGCCAAAAAGGGACTGATGCGACTGCGCCAGCTGCACCGGGAAAGCTATCGGAAATCACCGTGGGACCAGCCTCAGCAGCCGCAGGCTTAAGAGGGTAACCCAACCGCTTGCCGGAGTGTAGCCACCTCCTCTTCGGTGAGGTGTCTCCACGCGCCTGCGGGCAAACTGCGGAGGGTGAGGGAACCAAACCGCTCACGGTGCAGGCGCACCACCGGATGCCCGACCGCCTGACACATACGTTTGACCTGTCGTTTGCGCCCTTCGTGAATGGTCAGGCGCAGGAGGGTGGTCTTACGGTCGGCGATGTACCGTAGCTTCTCTACCTGCGCCGGGGCGGTTAAGCCGTCTTCCAGTTGCACGCCTTCCCGCAGGCGCCGGATGGCTTCTTCTCCCACTTCGCCACGTACCTCTACGAGATAGGTTTTTGTTACGCCATAGCGCGGGTGCGTCAGGCGATACGCCAGTTCGCCATCGTCTGTAAGCAGCAGCGCGCCAGTCGTGTCGGCGTCCAAACGACCGACGGGGAACACTGGGGCAGTCACCCCTTGCAGCAGGTCTATGACCGTACGGGCGGCGTGCGCGTCGCGACGGGTGGTGACCACGCCTGCCGGTTTGTGCAGCAGGATATAGGTATGCTTTTCCGGCAGCTGTACTCGCTTGCCATCTACTTCAATAACATCAGTCCAGGGATTTGCCTGCGTGCCCAGCTGCATGACCACCTGCGCGTTCACGCGCACACGCCCCTGCAGGATGAGCTGCTCACACGCCCGCCGTGAACCATAGCCCGCTTGTGCCAGGATTTTCTGTAGCCGTTGCTGGCGATCACTCATCACCAATTAACCCGAAGTTCCTGACCAGCACGCCGAAGTCAAACAGAGTTACCTCCGCATCGCCGTCTAAATCCGCATCCGGGTTCCATCCGCTGTCGCCCGGCTGGGTGCCAAACGCCGCCACCAGCGCACCGAAGTCAAACAAAGTTACCTCGTTGTCGCCATCGATGTCCCCGTTCAGCAGAGAGGCGTTCACCCCGCCCACG
>VSSL01000405.1_pt1 | contig 12852 bp, 12 predicted proteins | sample 4557531 | NCBI WGS metagenome assembly VSSL01 (sample SAMN10986726, study PRJNA523729) | hot springs metagenome | isolation source: hot springs | place: India:Timba, Gujarat | collected 2018-05-31 | reverse complement strand
CCTTTCTCTGATGGCCTGAAGTATCTCCCTGTGCCTTATGCAGGAATTTCGCAGATGATCCTCATGGATCAAAGAGCGGTAGCTGAATCTCTTTACCTGGTTGTGGAGGCTAGAGGCAATCCTCTTCAACCTCTCGTTGCCGGCCATGTCCATGAGAAAAGCGTGAAACTCCTCATGATGGATCTGGTAGCGGGCCACATCAGGAGGTCTCCTGGACAAGCACCCCTCCATGCGCTCAACGATGCGCTCCAGTCTTTGCACGTCTTTGGAGCTGGCAGCTTTTACTGCAAGGAAAGTGGCCAGCCCGTAAAGAGCCATCTTGAGGGTGTAGATCTCCCACACATCTTGAGCCTTGATCTCTGAGACAAACACCCCCTTTCTGGGTATTCTTACCACCAAGCCTTCCATCTCCAGTGCCTTGAGGGCTTCCCTGAGGGGCGGTCGGCTGATGCCCAGTCTGGAGGCCACCTCCTCTTCCTTGATCTTTTGCCCTGGTGCCAGCCTTCCAGATATTATGGCACCCGCCAGGTGTTTCAATGCGTAATCCACAAGGGAAACCACCTGCAAATCCGTCTTGTGCTCATTTTGTCTTCTCTCTTTCATCTGGGCCTCCTTCACCTGCCCATGAGGCTTGGCAGGTAAAGCACGACCTTGGGAAATGCCGTAAGAAGCAAGAATGTTATGAAGATGGCTGCCAAGAAGGGAATAGTTCCTTTAAAGATGTCCGCCATGGGAACATCCTTGGCCACACCGGCCAGGGTGTAAACATTAAGGCCCACAGGCGGGGTTATGAGCCCGGCCTCCATCATGAGTATTGCCACAACACCGAACCATATGGGGTGGAAGTTCAGTGCCACAATCACCGGAAATATTACGGGTAATGTCAGGACCATCATGGAGACTGCATCCAGAAAGCACCCCAGGAAGAAATATATGAGAACTATTATGGCCAGGACCACGTACCTGGAAACATCCAGTCCGGAAATCCAGCCCGACACAGCAGCAGGAATCGTGGAAAGTGCCAAAAAATAGCTGAACACGGTGGCGCCTGCCACTAGAAAGAGCACCATTATGGAGATCCTGGCTGATTCCAAGAGGGCGGCCACCGAAGCTCTCCAGGTAAGCTTTTTCTTGAGAAGCACGATGACAAAAAGCGCGAATGCACCTATGGCTCCGGCCTCTGTGGGATTGATGAAACCCAGGTAGATTCCACCCATGACCAGTATGAAGACCGTGAAGGTCTCCCATGTGCCCTTGAGAGCCAACAGCTTCTCCCGGAAGCTCACCTTTTCGTGGGAAGCAGGAGCCATCTCCGGCTTCAGCCGGGCCCACAATACCACCACCAGTCCAAAGGCACCGGCCAGAATCATTCCTGGAAAGATGCCGGATATGAGAAGCTTTCCTATGGATTGCTCGGTAAGCATCCCATAAACCACGAAGCCCAGGCTGGGAGGTATCAAAAAACTAAGAGTTCCACCTGCTGCCACCACCCCTGTGGCCAGCTTTGGTGAATAGCCGAAGCGGCGCATCTCCGGAAGGGCCACGTTGCCCATGGCAGCAGCAGCTGCCACCGAAGAGCCGCTCACAGCCGCAAATCCTGCGCAAGCGGCTATGGTGGCCACCCCGAGCCCTCCAGGCAACCTCCTGAACCACTTGTCAAAGGTCTGGTAAAGCTCTCTTGTTATTCCTGCTGTCCCGGCGAAACCGCCCATGAGGATAAAAAGCGGGATGATGGTATAAGGATAGTGGGCTGCAACCCCATAGAGGGTCTTGGCAACTATGGGAAGTGCTGCATCCAGGGAGGTAAGGTACCAGATACCCAGGAATCCCACAAACATCATCATGAAGGCTATGGGCATCCCCAAAACAAGCAAGACCACCAAAAGAAGGCTTCCCAGGACTCCCACTAGGATAGGACTCATGGCTGCCTCCCGGTGAGCCTTTGAATCTTTTCATAGAGGTCCAAGGCAAATTCCATCCAAAGCAGCAGGCCCCCCACTGCCACAAGCATCTTGAAAGGCCATTGGGGAATCCTGAGTTGGTCTGACACCGCCGTCTCGGCCATGGCATCCACATAGCCTTGCCAAACCACTATGGAGACTATGAAAAGACACGCAGAGGTGGTGAGCGCCCCACACAAGGCTTGAAGCTTAGGGGAGAGCCTCTTGGTCAAGAAATCAACACCCACATGGCCTTTTACCTGCTGGGTGTAAGCTGCTCCAAGCAGAATCAGCACAGAGAGCATATACTCTGAGAGCTCGAAACTCCCGGGCATGGGCTTGCCCAAAAAGGCCCTGCCTGCCACATCCAAAACGGTCAAAAACATCAAAGGCAAGCTGAACAACATGCCCACAAAACAGGCCCCATAACTCAATTTGCGAATCTTGGTCTTCAACATGTCCATATAGACTTCCCATCCCCAAGAGTCAGAGAGGGAGGGGATACCCCCTCCCTTCTTTATTTTTCAGCGTGCTTGAGATTACTTGTTTTTGAGCTCACGTGATCCAAGACCCATGAACCACTTGGGCTATTCAAAAACTTCCCGAGAGTCTGGCTGCCACAGATCCAAATACCCACGCTGCCGGGGGGACAACAGCCTCTGAGGCCTCCTGTGGAAATGATCCGGGCTAGGCCTTCTTGAATTCCGGAGGACAGGCAACCAGCTCTATGCCTCTTTTCTCACACTCCTCATTCATGATGGCCACGGCTTTCTTGGCCGGAAGGCCTTTGGCTTCCAGATCAGCAGCCCACTTGCGGGTCACCTCTTGGAACTGCTCGTACCAGCGCTGTGCCTCTGCCTTGGGCACTTCTGTGAGCTTTACCCCCCCTTTTTCTATTTCCTGCATGATCTTGGGGTACTCGGCGCGGGTGAGGCCTCCCGAGGTCTTGAAGGGATTGGAGCAGAGCTCTTCGATGAGCTTTTTCTGAGCTTCTGGCAGCTTGTTCCACACCCCAAGGTTCATTACAGTACCTTCGGAAACACAACCCAGGGTGACCAAAGCTCCGTACTTGGCCACCTCGAACAGCTTAAAAGCCAATACCAGAGGAGGACAGGTCACTATGCCATCCACGGTGCCCGTCTCTATGGCCATGTACACGTCCCCCAAGGGCATGAAGATGGGCTCTGCACCCAATGCCTTGATGTAATTGGTCTGATGTCCCCCAGGAGATCTGAGTTTCATGCCTTTGAGGTCCTCCATCTTCTGGACTGGCTTCTTGGTCCAGATGAAGGACTGAATGCAACCGTTCAATTCCAGGACCTTCACATCCTTGAATTCATCCTTCAAGATCCGGTCATAAACGGCATTGCCGATATCGGCTGCTATGTCCTTCCCGTCCACCCATACGGCCAGAGACAGAACATCTGTCAATGGGAAGCGACCTGGGGTCCAAGTAGCAGTGAAGTAGCCCAGATCCGAGAGGCCTTTGGCCACTATGTCGAAATGCTCAGGCCCCTTGCCCAAGGCTGCACCGGCGTACATGGTGTAGTCTATCTGCCCGCCGCTTTTTTCCTTGAGCTTGTCCATCATGGGAATCCAGACTGTCTTGACCTCCCGGCTCACAGGAGGATGCCAGGTGCTGAACTTAAGCTTGGTGGTCTGAGCCCAAAGCCCCCCCTTGGGATAAAGGCCGGCACCCAGCACCACCCCTCCAATGGCCAGCCCTTTGAGGAAGTCTCTCCTGCTCTCATTGCATTGCTCACACATGGCCTTCCCTCCTGGCTTTGTTGAACCCGCCCAATGGACTGCGGGGAGCTCCTCCCCTGAAAGAACACCCATGGTGAGCGGGTCTTTTTAAGAAGCCCTCTTAATAAACCACCTGGGGCTTCTGTCTATTGTCTACAATCCTTGCACGGGATTTCACGGCCTGTCAAGTGGGCCTGAGTTAATTGCGCTTCCTTCAATCCGCCCAATTCTTGAACCTTAAAAAAAACGAACTTGAGCAGCCTTTAAAGCCCCAAGGAGCCCAAGGATCTTGGTTCATTATCCGGCCTGAATCTGCTATCCAGGGGTTCCTTGCACCTTGAATTCCCATGGGTAGGATCCTTTTTGACCCACCGCAGCATGGAGTGCTCCCCAATCTGCCTTAGTCTATTTTTAGGCTTGCCACGCAGGGAAAATGGTCCGACGGGAAACCCTCGGATCTTTCCACCAAACGCGCATCTAAAACGCTGAAATCCTCGGATGCAAGTATCCAGTCTATGCGCCCGCCTGATCCAGTGCCAGTAAAGTGGTGGATGGTGGAAGGCTCAGGCCCCTGGGAATTCCCCTTGGCCCTCCAGACGTCTTGAAGCTTACTGTTGCCCCTTGTGAGAATCTGGTGCACAGTTCCCCCTGCGTCCTCATTGAAATCTCCCACCAGCACAATGGGTAGTCTTCTGGTATCCACCCATCTCCTGATCATTTTTGCAGCCATCAACCGGGCCGTGGCCGAGACATGGTCCAGGTGAGTGTCTGCAAACCAAAGCTTTCTGCCTGTAGAAACATCCAGGAACTTTCCATGAGTGAAAAGCCTCGGGAAAGCACTCTCCCAGCTCTTGCTCCTGTATATATTTGGTGTCTCGGACAGCCAGAACTCACCGCATTGGGAAATCCTCCAGCGCTTGGTTCGAAAGAAAATGGTGGGCATCTGCACCCTTGGGTCGCTGTCTGTCTGCCGTGGGGGCAGACAGGCTGAATAACCCTCCAGATGCTCCATCAGGTAATGTAACTGGGCGATGGTGCACTCCTGGGTCCCAAGAAGATCGGGGGCCTCATCCAAGATGGTCTTCACCACGAGTTGCTTCCTGAAGGGCCATGCATTGAGCCCATCTTGGGGATTATCGAACCTTACGTTGAAGGTCATCACCTTGAGGATCATCTCTCTTGCAAAGCCCTTTTTGAATGCACCCCAGAAGGCCGGCTTTACAATTGTTCCCATCTCTTATGGGGCATGGCTCTCAAACCCTGCTGGCTGCCTAGTCCCTATCTTGATGAGCCCTCTGTGGCCCCATTGGTTTGTTAGAATCTGCAAGCCCTGAGGCCGGCCCCTCTGAACATGGAATCAGCCAAGCCATTTAGATCCTGATCTTGGCCCACCACAAAGCTTTTTTGCCAAAGACACCCTTGAGAGTGACTAGGTCCTTATGGAAAGTTCCTGGATAAGCTCCTCTGCAAAGCGGATCACAAACTCCCTCTGATGAGGCTCTGCGTACTTGGAGCAGCCGCACCTGTGATTGTTCCGGCTTCGCACCAACAGCTCAAAACGCACGAAGTGCGCCCCCAGTTCTATTGCAACACAATATGGCCGACACTCAACGTGCTGCAGATGAATGCCTCTGAGAAGAGCTTCTGGAAGCTCCAACCAGAAAAGATCTTGTACCGCCGAGGCCTGGGCGTGCTGCTGCAGATAGCCGCGGGCTTTTTCCATGTCCGAAGATGATATCTCGTCTAAAAGATAGGCCCTCAACTGTCCATCCTTTCCATCAGCCAAAGCTTGCATCAGTGGCTGCTCCAGGTCAAGGGCTTGATGACATACTGCGGAGCAGAGTAAGATATTAACTCTTCGTGGCCGCCCCCTTCCACCTTCTCGGCCACCCAGGAGGCAAGCCAGTGAAAGTGGCCCTTTTTGTGCCTTGCATCGTGCAGGATTTCCAGCCCCAGGTGGCCCAGGCCACTGCAAGGATCCTGGCCCGGGCCGGGGTCTCGGTTCATTACCCCAAGGGGCAGACATGTTGTGGCCAGCTTCAGTACAAAAGCGGAAATTGGAAGAGCGCCAGGGCAGTGGCGCGACATTTCATGGAGGTCTTCCAGGATTGCGAGGCTGTGGTGGCCCCCTCCGGATCCTGCGTGAACATGGTGCGCAAATATTACCCGGAGCTTTTCAGAGACGAAGCCCTCTGGATGGATCGGGCACTGGAGCTGGGCAAGAGGGTCTTCGAACTCACTGAGTTTCTGGTTGGCGTGGCCAAGGTGGAGGATTTGGGAGCTCGATGGCGTGCCAGGGCGGTTTATCACGATTCCTGCCAGGTGTACAGGGCCCTCGGCATCCACAAGGAGCCGAGGGCATTGCTATCTCGGGTCAAGGACTTGGAACTGGTGGAGATGGAGCAGGCCGATGTTTGTTGCGGTTTGGAGGCAGTTTCAGCCTCCAGTTCCCTGCTGTTTCAGAGGCCATGGTGGCTGACAAGGTGGCCCATATCTTGGCCACCGGAGCCGAGCTGTTGATAAGCGCAGAGATAAGCTGCCTCATGAACATCGGGGGATATCTGCTGAAACAAGGCCACAGGGTGCAGGCTGTGCACATAGCAGAGGTTCTGGCCCACGGGGGAGAGTGAAGATGCGTGTGCGTTCCCTGGAGTTCGGGCAGCGGGCCCAAGAGGCTGTCTTGGACCAGCAGTTGCAGAGGAATCTGCAGCGCATAGGAGTACGCTTCAAGGTGGGCAGAGACATGGCCTTTGCAGCCCTGGAGGATCCCGAGGGGCTGAGGAACTTAGGCCGTGCCATCAAGGAGAGATCCCTGGCAAACCTCCCCCATCTCTTGGAGACCCTGGAAGCCAAGGTGAAAGAGGCTGGAGGTACGGTCCACTGGGCCTGCAATGCCAAAGAGGCATGCCGAATAGTTTGCGATCTGGCCAAGCAAAGGGCAGTGCGCACAGTGGTCAAGGGCAAGTCCATGGTGACCGAGGAGATAGGCCTCAACCAGGCGCTCGAGGCAGAGGGCATAGAGGTCTGGGAGACGGACCTGGGGGAGTTCATAATCCAGCTTGCTGGGGAGCCGCCTTCCCACATAATCGGACCAGCAGTGCATAAGAGCAAGGAACAGATAGCCGAGCTATTTGCCGAAAAACTGGGGAGCCCCAAGGCACAAGCCCCTGAGGAGCTCACCAAGATAGCCAGGGAGAAGCTAAGAGAGAAGTTTGTCAAGGCTGACATGGGCATAACAGGGGCCAATGCTGCTGTGGCCGAGACCGGCTCCATAGTGCTTTTGGAGAACGAGGGGAACATTCGTCTTAGCGTCACTGCCCCCAGGATCCACGTGGCCCTGATGGGCATAGAGAAGGTGATACCAACCCTGGAGGATCTGGCCGTCATCCTGGCACTTCTGCCCAGGAGCGCAACGGGCCAGAAGCTTTCCTCTTATACCAGCATCATCACAGGCCCCAGGAGAGAGGCAGAGCTGGACGGGCCTGAGGAGTTCCATCTCATACTGCTGGACAATGGACGCAGCAGGATCCTGGCTGATCCTGACCGCCGTCAGAGTCTTTACTGTCTTCGCTGCGGCTCATGTTTGAATGTGTGCCCGGTGTACCGTAAGGTGGGCGGCCATAGCTACGGCTGGGTTTACTCTGGGCCCATTGGTGCGGTGTTGACCCCTCAGCTGGTTCCGGCCAGACTGGCCAGGCAACTGCCTTTTGCCTCTACTTTGTGCGGAGCCTGTGCAGAAGTCTGCCCAGTGAAGATAGAACTGCCCAAGCTGCTTTTGACCATGAGGCAGAGACTCACAGAAGACCCCAATTTCGACGGTGGGATCCCCCTGCTCGTGAGATTGGCAGCCAGATTTCACGGATGGTTGCTGACCCACCCCAGGCTTTACAGGCTGGCCATGGATGGGGCCAGAGCCGCCTCAAGAGTCCTGGTGAGGGACGGCAGGTGGTTGTGGCTTCCGCCACCTTTGTCCCAATGGGCTCGCAACAGACACATACCCACCCCGGCCCGCCCTTTCTCCAGCACTTGGCCCAAGCTAAAAAAAGAGCTGGTTCAAGGAGGTGAAGGAGCATGAAGGTCTCAAGCAGAGAGAAGATCCTCTCGGCTGTGGAGCTGGCCTTGGGATTCCCTGTCAGGCAAGGATCTCTGTTTGAGACAGGCACGGCCGAGCATGAAGTTGCCTGGCTTGCTGCCAATGAGTCCTGGGAGCCTCTGCAAAAAGAACTGGAGGCACTGGCCGCCCACTTCCACAGGCTGGCGAAATCGGAGGAGTTCCAAGGTGTGCTCCAAAACATTGTCCGAGAAAATAAGGTCAGAAGAGCTCTTTGCTGGGAACATCCCCTGTTGGATAAACTGGATGTTAAGAGATTGCTCCAAGAAGCCGGGGTGGATTTGGTGGATACCGGTGAATCCTCGGGATTTGTTGAAAAAGCCGCGCAAGCTGATCTGGGCATCACTGCGGCGGAGTGTGCCATAGTAGAGTCTGGAGCCTTGATGGTCAGGGCATCCAAAGGCTGGCCCAGGGCAGCATCCTTGCTTCCGACTGTTCATTTGGCAATAGTCACGGCCCGCCAAAGGCTCGGCACTGTGAAAGACTTGGTTCCCCTCTGGAGGAATTGGCTTGGGGCCCAAGGCGCTCTTCCCAGCGCCATTCACCTCATAACCGGCCCGAGCAGAACGGCCGACATTGAACTCACCCTGGTCCTGGGGGCCCACGGTCCCAAAGTTCTCCATGTGGTGGCCCTGGACCAAGAAGCCATCCCCGAAGACACCTGAGACAGGCGGCAAATCCTTTAGTGACCAAAACCTTTCACTGGGAGTGGATGATCTGGTTCTAAAGATGATCTGCCTTTGCAGGAAGCATCATGCAGAGTAATGAAGTTGGTTTTCCAGATGGTTTGCTGATGAGCCATAGAGAAATCTCCAGCCCCCATCAAGTGCCCAGGCAGGCACCTCGAGGCCCCAGGTCTGCCAGGTGATCTGCCAGGAGGGATGACCCGCAGGAACCGTTGGGAGGGGCGGAAGGTGAATAGAATTTGGAACTAGTGATTCTCATTCTGGGATTGGCAGTCGGGGCTTATATGGCCTGGAACATAGGGGCCAATGACGTGGCCAACGGGATGGCATCCCCCGTGGGGGCCAAGGCCATCACGCTTCGCCAGGCGGTTTTGATAGGAGGTCTTCTGGACTTCATCGGGGCCACGTTTATAGGCTCCCACGTGGTAGATACTATTCGAAAAGGGATAGTGGATCCCTCGGCAGTTCAGGATCCCCTCACCATGTCTTTGGGACTCCTGGCAGCCATCATGGCAGCCAGCCTGTGGGTTTTCCTTTCCTCTTGGAAACAGATCCCCGTTTCCACGACTCACAGCATTGTGGGTGCCATGGTGGGATTCGGATTGTTGGCAGGAGGATTCTCGGCAATAAGATGGTGGACATTGGTGGGGATAGCCCTCTCCTGGATAGTATCGCCACTGTTCGCCTGCGGGCTGGGCTATGTCATATTCGAGGTCATAAGAAGAAACTTACTGGGCGGAGCTCATGTGCTTCGTAAGGCCCTCAGGCTCGGGCCGGTTTTTGTGGGGCTGACCTTCTTCATAGTCCTTGCATCCCTTTTCCTGGACACCCCTTTGGGAAAACGCATGGGCTTGGGTACGGCTCAGTGCCTGCTTTTGACCTTGTGCATATCAGTAATCCTGGGACTTGTGTCCAGGATCTGGCTTAGGCGCACCATTGGTCGCAAGCAGGGAGACTCCGTTGAGGAAATCTTCAAGAAGCTTCAGCTGTTCACTGCCTGCTATGTTTCCATGGCTCACGGTGCCAATGACGTGGCCAATGCCATAGGACCGGTGGCGGGCATCTACATAATCTTCGCCACCGGCGCCATAAGCCCCCAAGCCCCAGTGCCTACTTTCTTGCTGGCCTTCGGAGGCCTGTTCATAGCCCTGGGATGTTTCATCTGGGGGTACAGGGTCATAGAGACATTGGGCCATCAGATAACCGAACTGACCAACACCAGGGGATTCTCCGTGGACTTCGGAGTGGCCACCTCGGTCTTGTTGGCCTCAAAGCTGGGTTTGCCTGTGTCCACGACACATGCTGCTGTGGGAGCGGTAGTGGGAGTGGGGCTGGCGCGGGGCATGGCTGCGGTGGACTTCACTTTGGTTGGGAAGATCTGCCTTTACTGGCTGGTCACATTGCCACTTTCGGCTCTTTCCTGTATGATTTTTTTCGCAGGATTGCGTGCCATCTTCCTGTGACATGAAATGATAGGAGAGGAGCAATGCGCTCGCCTTTCGTGCATCTGTTTCGGGAGTCTCCATTTGTGAAGCTCCTCAAGCACGCGGAGATAGTCCAGGAAGGAGGAGGGCTCTTCCGCAAGGCCATGATTTGTTACCTGGATGGCTCATGCACTGAGTTCGATGCCTTTCACATGAACGTGACCCGAATGGAGCACGAGGCGGACAGGTTGAAACGCAACATAAGGGGCCACTTACCCCGAGGGCTCATGATGCCAGTGGACAAGTTCCAGTTCCTCTTATATCTGAGGGAGCAGGACAAGGCCTTGGATTCGGTACAGGATTCTCTTCACTGGCTTTCATACCGAAACACCGAAGTTCCTGATGTGCTGGTGGACGACCTGCTGCTGCTTGTGGACAAAGCAGTGGACTCCATCAAGCAGCTTCCGTTGATGGTGGGAAGAGCCATGGTTTATCTTCGCTCTTACTCGGACAAAGACCGCAAGCAGGTCAAGGAAGTCATAAAGGCTTTGAGGCTCAAGGAATCAGAGAGTGACACCATAGAACGAAAGCTGAAAAGCGACATCTTTTCCCTTCCTTCCGTGGATGCCATCACGGTTTTTCACCTGATCCGTCTGGTGGAGTACATGGGCGACATAAGCAACCATGCAGAAAATGCTGGTGATGTGATGCGGGCCATGATAGCCCGCTGAAAACCAGCTTCGGGTCATATCCCAGGGGATCCTGATCCAGCTTGGTTCTGCTTTCCGGACAAAGGTACGTTTACAAAGCTGACCGCCGTAGCTTCTCTGAACAATAAACAGGCCATCTGTCTTGACAGTTCTTCCAGCCCTTCCCCTTTCAATGCCGAGATGGCCACCCCTTTGTGCCTGGAGAGAATCTCCCGGACACGCCAGGGTTCCACAAGGTCTGTCTTGTTGAATACCAGAAGCTCCCTCTTTTTCTCCAGGCCCATCTCCCCGAGGATCTTCCTCACAGATCTGAGCTGCTCCTCCATGTAGGGGCTGGAAATATCAGCCACGTGGAGCAAAAGCTCGGCGTCTTCCAGCTCCTCCAGGGTGGCCCGAAAAGCATTGACCAAATCAGGCGGAAGGTCCTGAATGAAGCCCACTGTGTCCGTAATTATCACGTCCCGCTCCCTGGGGAAACGAAGTCTTCGGCTGGCTGGATCCAGTGTGGCAAAAAGCTTGTCCTCGGCTGTGACTCGACTATGAGTAAGGGCATTCAAGAGGGTGGATTTCCCAGCATTGGTATAGCCCACTATGCTCACTATGGGCAGGCCCATGCGGCTTCTGCGGGCCCTTCTTTGAATTCTGGCCTTTCTGACCTCCTCCAGATCCCTTTCCAACCTGGCAATGCGATCCCTTACTCGCCTTCGGTCCACCTCCAACTTGGTCTCCCCAGGCCCCTCAGCCCAATGCCGCCTCTTAACCTTGACATGGCCGTGCCCTTTCCCACCAGCCTGGGAAGCAGGTAACGAAGCTGTGCCAGCTCCACCTGGATCTTGCCGTCCCTGCTGTGGGCGTGCTGAGCAAATATGTCCAGGATCAGCTGTGTGCGGTCTATGATTTTCTGGTCTGTGAGCTCCGAGAGATTCCTCAGTTGTCCTGGGTTTAGATTTCTGTCAAAGAGGATTACTTCGGCACCCAGCTGCTTGCTCCGGATTATCAAGTCCTCCAGCTTGCCCTTGCCGATGACAAAGCGGGGATCTGGCTGCTGCCGCACCTGGACCACCTCGTCCAGTACAAGAAGGCCGCTGGATCTGGCCAGCTCCTTAAGTTCGGCCATGGAGGCCCACGCCTTTTTCCCACCCGTGGGATATACCCCTACCAGGATCACCCTTTCCCCCTTCTGGTCAACTTTCCTGGCCTTGAAGATCCTGGCAAACTCGTCTTCTAGCCCCTCCACCAGAGCTTGAGCATCCAGATCCAGGCGCCAGGGGTTTTCGGCTTCCATCAGCACCCACTGCTCGTTGCGGGGATTGGGTGGCAAAAGATGGGCCAGTTGAACCCTGCCGGGCTGGCCTTCCGGCCCCACCTGCACCTGGCAGATCAAATCCAGCCTCAGATGGGCCAAATCCGTCAGATCATCGTGGGTGAGGGGTTCACCCTTGAGATGGGTGTGAACCAGCCTCAGCCCCAAAAGCCTCGTGGGAGCTTGCCGGAAACCCTGCAGCCATGGGATCTCCAGTTTATGGTCATCTCCCACAATGACCATGAAAACCAGGCCTTTTCTATCCAGCAAGAGCCCTACCTGGCGGCCCGTGTCCAGGGAGATCTCGGCCATCTGGCGCGCCAGCTCAGGGCTGAGAACCTGCCTGGGGGAGACCCTCCTGTGATAGAGCCTCTGAAGCCTCCTGTGATCCGAAGGTCTTAAGCCTTGAAGATTACCTTGAACTTTAGGAATCTTGGCCTCCCGGAAGGGATCTTCCCTTCCCATCCAGTATCTCTAGGATTTCCCTGTGATCCTTGATGTGATAAGAAGCTTCCAGGCCTGGGTTTTTGTATGCCACGAAGCACACCCCGGCCCTCTTAGCCACAAGCCTGTCCACCTCTGAATCCCCCACATAGAGGGCCTCCCCAGGTGGCACACGGAAGTGATCCAGGATCTTGAGAAGACACTCCGGGTGGGGCTTGGGCTCCTTCACATCCAGGCTGGTTACGGTTAGATCGAAGAGCCCTTCCAGGCCGTGCTCCTTCATCACCAGAGGCATGGTCAGCCCTCTATTGGTGGCAATGGCTGTTGCACAACACAGGCGCAGCCTTTGCATCACCTCTTTCACGTGGGGCTCCAACCTCATCAGAGGCACAAAGGGAGAGTAGTCCATGGTGAGGCGGTACTTCTGAGCCTCTTCTCTTCTGGGATCTCCCTTGAAAAGGAAGTCTACGGCCTCCTCTGCAGTGCTT
>VSSL01000404.1_pt1 | contig 12857 bp, 12 predicted proteins | sample 4557531 | NCBI WGS metagenome assembly VSSL01 (sample SAMN10986726, study PRJNA523729) | hot springs metagenome | isolation source: hot springs | place: India:Timba, Gujarat | collected 2018-05-31 | reverse complement strand
CCCGCGCTGTTCTTACCGCTCTGGTTTTTGACCGACGATCCTGGGAAGACCCTGAAATCCAAGGCGTTAATGAGATCGCCGTGGACGACGAACGCATTGCCGGATCGCAGTCCGTTCACGACATCCTCGGCGGTGTACGTGCCGCTGCCGGAGGTCCCGTCTTTCACTTTCACGTATGTCTTCGTGTATTCACCGGGCCAGAAATCGTTTTTCGTGTCGTGAAAATCCGAGCTGGCGAAAAGGAAAAAGCGCCGCCCGTCCGCCAAGAGGTTGTCCCATACCCCTCCGACTTCAGCGACGTAGATGCCGGCGCCGCCGTAAGTGCCGCCGCCGCAGGAACTGGTTCCGAATTCACCGCGCTGGGCCGACTTTTGATGGCCGGGGATGCCCTCAAACCCGAAAACCACATCCGGAGCGTTGTCGTTCAAGTCGCGAAACGCAGCGATGGTGTAACCCGCATTGCCGACGCCGCCGCAGCCTTTGCGTTCCACGTGCGCCGGGATGGCCCAACTCGTATTTGGATAATTTTCCTGCATCCACCGCACGCCGTCGACGGCCTTTTCGTGGGTCGCGTTCAGCCCCAGTTCGGGATAGCGACGGTGTAGGCGCTGTTTTGTTTCTTGCCGCTCCAGCCCATCGTCGCCGCGGTCACAGAGGTCTTCGTGCCGTCAGTGTCGCTATTGTCGAAGCGGTATTCAAATTCCGCAATGGGGAGTGAGTTTTCCGCGATGATCCCCGTGCTGCAATGTTCATGTCCGGGCATGTTCCATTCCATTCCGGTCATGGTGATCCGATCCGGATAATTCTTTCGAACCCCCTGGATCCAGTCGTAAGCGCCGAGATACGGGGCTCCAGCGTAGCCGGGAATGTCTTCCATCGGACTGATAAGGGACTGCCAGCGCCACATGAGGCCCGACGTCGCATCGTCCCCGATGATCGGATTCGGGGAATAGGTCGACCAGTTCTTGCCGAACCCGTCACGGCTGAAACGCCCGCCGTGCTCGGAATTCGCCTGGAAATCCAAACCGTACCGATACCCGGTGGGCAGTACGCCTTGTGTGTAGCCGTTGGGGAGCACCTCCTGCGGGGAGGTCACCGGTTGGCCCGAAGAGTCGAGATCGTTCATCGGCCAACTCCCGTCTGTAAAATAGCTGTGCTGGTGGAAGTCGCCCGTCATCCACCGTTCCGCCCCGAGACCCAGAGACGGGAGGAGCAAGGTGAGGGCAAGAAAAAGGTTCGTGAAAAACATCTTCTTTCCATTCGCGCGGGTCATACAGGCCTCCTTTTGTTGGGTGAGACGAACAACGCATTTCCTTTCGGGAGGCTTATAGCAGGGGGAGTGCGGCTTTTTGTGACACGGTGGCGAAGGTTTTGTGACGATTCCTTGTCGGCGATAGGGGGCCCGGGAAGCCGGCGCAAGGGATCGTGAAAGGATCGGCCCCCTCAGGCGGGACGGATCACGTGCACGGCGCAGGAGATGCACGGATCGTAGGCTCGGATGATCTTTTCGGCTTCCTTGCGGATCCAATCCGGGGAACGTTCGATATGGCGCTCCACGAAAAGGCGCAGGTCCTTTTCCATGTGCGCCAAATTCTGAGATGTGGGCGGAAGGATCGTGCAGCTTTCGACTCGGCCGGCTTCATCCACCCGGTATCGGTGGAGCAGGCTTCCGCGGGGTGCTTCCGTGATCCAGACGGCTTCCCCACGGACGGGTTCATAGGCCGTATAAGGTTTTTCGGGCTCTTCATAATCCCTGATGATGCGGGAGGCCTCCCAGAGGGCGTAGGCCAATTCTACGGATCGGGCCACAATGCCCATCCGAGTGTTCCTAATCGGCAGGTTGATGCCGGTGGTTGCCAAGACCTCGAGGATTTCCCTGGGGAGCCTTTCGTGATTGAGATTGAGCCGGGAGACGGGGCCCACGAGATAGGGATCGGGCGGCCTCCTTGCTGTGAGTCCCGCGTGCAGAGCCGTGGAGTGGGCCACCTGGTATTCTTCCACGGCCTCGAGGAAGCCGTCCATGGGCATGGCCAGCCCCGTGGAAAAAGCCATGCGGCCTTCGTTCATGGGATATTCCTCGTCATGGACCAGAGAAGCCCAGTGCGTCGTCCATCCGTGATCGTCGAAGGGTAATGCCGCCGCCCAAAGAATCTGCTGGAGAGATTCTTCGTAGGCTCGTTCAAGCCGCGGCAAGAGAGCCGTCAGCACCTTCTTGGACGGCACCTTGGTGAATCCTCCCACTCGAACGGAGACGGGATGCACGGAACGCCCGCCGAGGAGGGCCAGGAGGTCGTTCCCCAGCTTCTTGAATGGAAGCCCCTTCGTGAGAACGGGGAAATAATCCTTGGACGCCCAGGCGCTTTCCCATCCGAAGAAATCGGGTCCGTTCAGGAGATAAATATGGAGCGCGTGGCTTTCGATCCATTCCGCACAATAAAGAAGCCGTCTCAGAGCTCTGATAGGACGTTCGACGGCAACGCCGAAAATCTTTTCTAAAGCATGCACGGAAGACATCTGGTAGGCTACAGGGCAAATGCCGCAGATCCGGGCCGTGAAGTCGGGCACGTCGGCATGAGATCGGCCGACCAGGAAGGCTTCAAAAAATCGCGGGGCTTCATGGATGGAGACCTTGACGTCACCGACGCCGCCGTCCCGCAATTCGATGAAAATGCCCCCCTCACCCTCCACGCGCGACAAGGAATGGATTCGGATGGTCTTACGTTCGGCTTTCCACATGGGCCTTCCTGTAAGCGTGCGTGTTCATCTTATCCAAAAGAGCCCGGCACTCTTCGGATCCCATTCCCAGGAGCCGGAATCGGTGCAGCAGGGATTCCATGTTGGCGTCGTCCTTGGGGCCGAAGCAGCCGTAGCAGGGCTTGTCCAAGGAGGGGCACAAGGCGTCACATCCAGCACGCGTGACCGGCCCCAGACAGGGTTCCCCCTTGGAGACCAGCACGCAGGGCACGGCGCGCCTTTTACATTCCATGCACACACTGTAGCCCCGAAGCGCAGGTCTTCGGTCGAGAAGGAAGGCGACGAGCACTTCCGTCAGGGCCTTCGAGCTCACGGGGCAGCCCCATAATTCGTCATCCACGTGCACATGATCCGAAAGGGGTGTGGATGTGGACAGGGCGTGGATATCCTGGGGCGACGGATAGACTCGAGCCTTATAGGAGGATAGACTCGCCCAGTTTCTCAGGGCCTGCAGCCCGCCCGCCGTGGCGCAGGCCCCGATGGCGATGAGGGATCGCGCCCGATCGCGGATGTCCAGGATTTCCTCCTTTTGTCGTTCCGTCGAAACAGAACCTTCCACCAGGGCGAGATCAAACGTGCCCCTTAAGGGTTTATCCGTGGCTTCCCGAAAATAGGCCACGTCGAAGAGGTCCACCACGGCCAGGAATTCCTCTTCCAGATTGAGGAGGCTCAACTGGCATCCGTCGCAGGATGTGAATTTGAAGACGCCAAGTCTGGGTTTTCGCATGGTCTTGCCCCTCTCCATGGGGAAATGCCCGCCCATGCCTTCCATCGTGTCAGAGTTCGCGGACTCCCCAAAAATCGGCGATGCGGCTTAGACGGAAAATCGGGCCGTCTTTGCACACAAACAGAGGCCCGAAGAGGCAATGGCCGCACAAGCCCACGCCGCAATTCATGTTTCTTTCCATGGCAAGAAAGATCTTTTCCGGCGGTACACCGCGTGCGGTCAGATCTTTAGCGAACACCTGCATCATGACTTCCGGTCCGCACAGAAAGACGATGCTTTTTAGGGGGTTGAAGGATACGTGACGCATGAGCGTCGGGATCAGGCCAACGTCACCCTTCCATGACTCTTCGGGGTCGGCCTTGTCCACCGTGAGGTGAACCTGGAAGGCTCTGCGATAACGGGGGAATTCGTCTCGAAAGAGGATGTCCTTAGGGGTTTTGGCTCCGTAGAGAATGAATCTTTTCCCCGCGGACACAGATCCCGTCTTTCGGTGTCTTTCCAGAGAAAGAATGTGGCGGATGACCGATCGCAAAGGGGCGATGCCCAGTCCGCCGGCCACAATGAGCAGGTCCCGGTCCTCGACTTCGTCGAGGGGCCAGCTGTTTCCAAACGGGCCCCGCATGCCTACCGCGTCCCCCGGGCGCAGCCTGGCTAAATGGGTGGTGACGTCGCCGGCAACGCGGATGGTATGGAGAATCTCGTCCTCCTCGGGTGCGGAACTGATGGAAATGGGGGCTTCCCCGATGCCGGGAATGGAGAGCATGTTGAACTGACCCGGCTGAAAACGGTACGATCGGGCCAGGCGACGATCGGTGATTTTCATCGCATAGGTGGCGGTATCGCGTGTTTCCTTCTTGATCCACCGAATGGTCGCTTCGAAGGGAATTGTGGGGTCGCGGGTCATGGAACGTTCCTCGGTGTTGCGATGGCTTGGAGTTCCTCGGTCACATCGATCCCGACGGGACACCACGTGACGCACCGCCCGCATCCGACGCACCCCGGAGCCCCGAACTGGTCGATCCAATAAGCCAATTTGTGCAGCACCCAGTGCCGGTAGCGGGCTCTTCGGGAGGGCCGAAAATTTCCCCCGTGTACCCTGGCGAAATTGATGGAAAAGCAGGAATCCCACAAACGCACCCTAGAGCCGCACCATTCGGCTTCCTTTTGGGCGAGGCAGGACAAGGCCACGTGGTCGTGGGCCGTCGTGCAAAAACACGTGGGGCAGACCTGGGTGCAATTGCCGCATCCGAGACAGCGCGCCGCCGTTTCTCCCCAGCGGGGGTGTTCCAGATGGTTGTAAAGGACTTGAGGGAGTGCCCGCAACGGGACGGATCTCTTCATGCGGTTTCGACAGGCCTCCAGCGCGGCGGCTTTGGCCTCGGCCTCCCGGGGCGTCGCCTCGACCGTGGACACGCCGTCCAGCATTTCCTTGCCCGCACGGGTACCGATTTCCACAAGGAAAGCATCCTCCAATTCCGTAAGGGCCAGATCGAAGCCGTCGCGGACCTCGGGCCCGATGTGCATGGCATGACAAAAGCATGTATCCGCGGGGTGTAGGCAGTTGACGGCCAGGATAAAAGCACGCTCCCGCACGGCCTGATAGCGCCGGCCCTGCACGGGGCCTTGCAAGAAAACTTTGTCGAGAAGCTTCAGCGCGGCGATGTCACAAGCCCGCAGGGCGAAAAAGGCGGTCGGCCTCTCTTCGGCAAGCGGATGGGCGGCTCGGATGTGGAGACGCTTTCTGGATTTGCTGAAGAAGTATTCATTTTGAACGGGCGGGTGCACGTGGCGCTTGACGGAATCGGGACCGACGGTAAAGGAAAAGAAACGGGCTTGTCCGTCGTCTTCGAGTCGGTAAAACCCGGGGCCTTGGCGATCCCGGCGGCCGATGGGCATGCTCGCGAGATCCTCGAGTTCTCCAAGCATGACCGTATCGCCTTCCACAACGGGGCCGATCACCCGATAGTCGGCCTTCAGGCGATCGAAAAGACGCGCAAGATTTTCTTTTCTCAGGATGAGCGGCAACACTCTCGGGGCCTCCCGGCCGAACGGATCACGGCGCCCACGGTGAAAACTGCAAAATCCTCCTACACGGCTTCCAGTCGAATGCGGGTGCTCACGCACGCGTGGCATGAGCCCGAACGGACCCGGGCGGCATCGGACAAGGACAGAACGCCCACAATCCGATCCGGGATCTCGTCATACACGAACAATCGATGGACATCACTGAAAATCATGCTTCGGATGGCGTCCTCCAAAGGGGCTTTGGACGGACATCCGGCGACCGAAGGGGTCATGACCTCCCGAGCGGCCACCTCGGGGGAAACCCCGCGACGGTAGGCTAGGGCGAGGTCCGTCTTGGAAACGACCCCTCGCGGGACCCCGGAATCACCGGTCAAGAGGAGGGCTCCGAATCGATAGGCCGACAGGGTTTCCATAACGGCCAAAAGAGGGCTTTCCTCATCCAGGGTTTTCACTTCCGGCGTCATGACTTCAAAGACCCGATACCGGGCAATGCCGTCTGAAGATTCCCGGCGGCGTTGGCGCTGCAGACTGATGGGGCAATTTCGGCAGATTCGGTAAAGCAAACCCACAATGTCGGGATAGGCCAGAAGGCCCTCGACGGGCCCGTGTTCATCTTCGCGGACAAAAAGCCGATACACGGCCTTGGTTCGCATTGTCTCCAGGGCCTGGGAGAGGGATGTTTTCCATCGACAAAAAAGGGGCGGCCCGTTCATGATTTGTTCCAAAGGAGCCTCGACGGGCACGCCGGCATAATACGCTCCCATGATGTCGGTTTTGGAAACCACCCCGACGGGCTTACCCTCGGAATTCGTCACCAGAACCGCGCTGACCTTGTACTTGATGAGCGCATTGATGGCCGAAGCGATGGACGCCCCCTCCGCCCTTTGGATGACCTGGCGGCGCATGGCATGACCCACCCGAAGGCGGCTGAGCGTATCCGTTGGGGCCTGCGCGCACATGGACACCTTCCCCCATCGAGCGGCATCAAAGGGACAGACGTTCCAGCAGATCGTAGAACAAGTCGGAGATGTAGATGATGCCCTGAATTTCGCCGTTATCCAAGACCGGCAGACGTCGGATGTGTTTCTTGATCATGAGGTCCATGACATGCAGCACGTGCGTGTCCGGAGTCACGGTGATGACTTCCGTGGTCATAATGTCGCCGACCCGGACGCTCCGGGCTCTTTCGCAGGCCACATCCATGATGCCTTCCACGTCGATGTCCACCATGTGGCCCCAGATGTGGATGTGCTTCGGCCGCATGAAAAGCAGGATATCGTACATGGAAAGCATGCCGATGAGCCGGTTGCGGTCGTCGGTGACCATCATCCCGAAGATTTTGCGTCCTTTGGCGCTGGCCCGGCGGAAAGACCGCACGGCTTCATGCAAAGGAAGGTCGGGTTTGAGCGTCTCGAAATCCGTGCTCATCACTTCCTTGGCCAAGGTTTTCACGGCAGCCTCTTTGGAATCGAGAGGGTCGGAAACGGCCTTTCGGCACCTGGATTCGTCGCACGAACCGCCCATGCGATCGGGTTACGACTTCCATAACCCGATCGCCCGGTTCGGCGCAAGCCCGTCGATGCAGGATCGGACGGGAAGTTTCGGGGCAAGAACCGCTGCTGCCATAAGGATTACAAAGAGAAGGCTGTTTTTCGAAGGATTGTGGCGGCGTGGTGGGCGATGCGCAGAGGGTCGGGAATTCGAAATCGGCTGATGCACTGCTCCACGAGCGCGAGGGCCGAATCGCAGTCGGCCAGGTGACCCGGGGAGATGTAAAGCGGTTTCACGCGGGTCTTGGATCGGTACACGTATCCCACCTGTTCCCCGTTCAGCAGAAGAGGGCGGCGGTCGCCTCGCGTCGGCCCCAGGGTTTCATGATCCCCGCACAGTCTCGATTTGGCACAGCCGACCGTAGGCAGGGACAGGACGACGCCCAGGTGGCAGGCGAGGCCGAATCGGCGCGGGTGGGCAAGCCCTTGCCCGTCGCACATGAAGACGTCGGGAGGGCGTCGGAGGCCCTCGTAAGCTTTGAGCAAAGCCGGAATTTCTCGAAAGCTCAGCAGGCCCGGGACATAGGGGAAACGGATCGGGGCCTTGATGTGGACCGTTTCCAAGGGCGTCAGATCCGGCCAGGAAAAGGTGACGATCACGGCGATGAGTTCGTGGGATTCCTTGATGTACGAAAGATCCGCCGCGGCGAGGATCGAAAAGGATGCCGGCAGGGGCTGCAACCGCACCCTGCCGGCCAGGTGATCTTGAAGTTCACGGGCTTCCCGGGGAGACAGACGATCCACGCAGGCTTCATCCCTTTAGGTGCAGCGGGAAAACCCGCAAGCTCGGCACACGATGCAGCCGCCGTCATATTCCACCGATGCGCCGCAGTCGGGGCAGGCTCCCATTTCCTGGAGGGCCGACGCCACGTTGGCCTGGGCATGGCGGTTCAACACCTTGGCGATGGCATCCGTGCACGACAGGATTTGCTCCCCGTTTTGCCAGATGGGCGACGGGCATCGGATGCCCATGAGCTGGCGGATGATGGCTTCGATGCGCACGCCGGAACGAAGCGCCAGGGAAATCAAGCGCGCGGTGGCTTCGATCTGGGAATAGGCGCACCCGCCGGCTTTGCCCATCTGGGCAAATACTTCGCAAAAGCCGTATTCATCCCGGTTGATCGTCACATAAAGCTTGCCGCAGCCCGTATTGATCCGTTCCGTCGCCCCGATGGTCTTGTCCGGCCGAGGCCTCGGTTCCACTTGCCGGAATTCGGGTTTCTTCTGAATGTTCAGCACCTGCATGTCCCGGCTGCCGTCCCGATAGACGGTCAGTCCCTTGCAGCCCGCCTTGAAGGCCTGGAAGTAAGCGTTGTAGATGTCTTCCGGCGTGGCGCTGTTGGGGAAATTGATGGTCTTGCTCACGGCGTTGTCCGTGAATTTTTGGAAAGCCGCCTGGATGCGGATGTGCCATTCCGGGCTGATGTCATGCGCGGTGACGAAAACACGGCGCACATCCTCAGGGATTTCTGAAAAGGCCTGGAGGCTCCCTCGGGAAGCGATCTTCTTCATGAGGCCGTCCGAGTAAAACTTTTGTTCCTGGGCGACTTTCTGGAACAGCGGGTGCACTTCCAGGAGTTCTTCGCCGTCCAGGACTTTGCGGACGAAGGAGATGGCGAACACGGGTTCCACGCCGCTGGAGCAGCCCGCGATGATGCTGATGGTTCCTGTAGGGGCGATGGTCGTCGTCGTGGCGTTTCGCATGAAGGGGTAGGCCCCGCCCTGTTCCGGATCGTAAACGGACCCCTTAAAGTTTGGAAAATTGCCGCGTTTTTTCGCTAGATCCGCCGAGGCCTCCTTGGATTCCCTTTGGATGAAGGCCATGACTTCTTCCGCCACCGCCACCGCCTCATCCGAATTGTACGGGATGCCGAGGGCCATGAGCATGTCGGCGAAGCCCATGACGCCCAAGCCGATCTTTCGGTTGGCCAGGGTCATTTCTCGAATTTTCGGCAACGGGTACTTATTGACGTCAATGACGTTGTCGAGAAAATGCACCGCTTCCCGGACCACATCCCGCAAACGGGCGTAGTTGACGGCGCCGTCCTGCACCATGTGAAGGAGATTGATGGAGCCCAGGTTGCACGATTCGTAGGGTAGCAGCGGCTGTTCGCCACATGGGTTCGTGCTTTCGATCAGACCGACGTGCGGTGTGGGATTGGTACGGTTGACGGCGTCGATGAAAATGACCCCCGGTTCGCCATTCTTCCAGGCCGACTGCACGATGGTCTGAAAAACCTTCCGCGCCGACAAGGTCTTGGTCTTCATGCCGGTGCGCGGGTTGATGAGGTCATAGTCTTCATCGTTTTCCACGGCCTTCATGAAGGCGTCGGTAACGGCCACGGAGATGTTGAAATTGGTCAGCCGGTCGTTGTCATGCTTGCAAGTGATGAACTTTTCGATGTCCGGATGATCCACCCGAAGGATCCCCATGTTGGCGCCGCGCCGTCGGCCCCCTTGCTTGATCGTGTCCGTGGCCGAATCGAAGACGGTCATGAAACTCACGGGCCCGCTGGCGACCCCGTTGGTGCTCTTGACCACGTCCCCTTCCGGACGCAGCCGTGAAAAGGAAAAGCCCGTCCCGCCGCCGCTTTGGTGAATCTTGGCAGCGTATTTCACGGCTTCGAAAATCTCCTCCAACGAGTCTCCGACGGGCAGGACGAAGCACGCCGACAGCTGCCCCAGTTCGGTTCCGGCATTCATGAGCGTCGGGGAATTGGGAAGAAAGTCCAGGGAAGTCATGAGTGCGTAAAACCGCTCGGCCGTCTCGGCCACTTCTTTTTCCGTCGCGCCGTAGAGGGCGTCGGCTTCGGCGATGGCGTGGGCCACCCGCTGAAAGAGCTCCTCGGGTGTTTCGATGGGTTCCCCCTGGTCCCCTTTTTTCAGGTAACGCTTTTTCATGACCACAAGCGCATTGGGGCTCAGGGGGATCCGCGTTCGGGACGCGGACCGCTTAGGGCGTTTCGGAACCGTCATGGTCGGTTGTCCTTCGGTCGTCGGTTTCCCGGAAGTTTCCTTGCCTGTGTCCTGCAACGTGGCGTTCATGGCGCGCTCATCCGTCATGACTTCATAACTCCCCTCGGTAATGCCGAAAAGATACGATGCGTTTTGCCGTCCTTGGACCGTGTCGGCTTCTTTTAGGGGGCGCATTCTACGCCGGGAGACCTTACCATGGCAAAGATCAAAAAGCTTTGATCTCTGATGGTTTAGAGCGAGCTAGTAGGATTCACAACGGAAAATCACCTCGATTTTTCATCTCCTTCAAGGCGCCTTGAAAAAGGCGGGCTGCGGGCGGCCGCGGTGAGCCACCCAATCCTCGGGGGGCAAGGCCATTGCGCCTGCCCGCCCCGGAGGGTATGCTTGCCCACGGGCCGACGCGCCGATGGGTGCGTCTTGGATGCGGTGCTCCGCGCATTTTTCTAAAAACCGGGTGAGACCATGACGCAGGAAAAGCATCATGACGTAGGGCTTGTGGATACCCATGCGCACTTGGATTTTCCGGAGCTCTCCGGAGATTTGGACGGCGTTTTCCAACGCTGCCGGACGGCCGGTGTGGCCGTCATCGTGACCATCGGGATCGATGAGAAGACAAGCCGCAAGGCGGTGGAACTGAGCCGCCGTTATCCCCACGTCTATGCCACGGTGGGACTCCATCCCCATGGGGCCCGCCGCCTTTCGGACCGAGATGTGGACACCTTCGCCCGCCTGGCTTCCGAGCCCAAGGTGGTGGCCGTGGGCGAGATGGGGCTGGACTTCTACAGGGACAGGCAACCTCGGCCGGTGCAGCGCACGTGCTTGGAACAACAGTTGGAACTGGCGGTGCACTGCCAAAAGCCGGCGGTTTTTCACATCCGGGACGCCCACGAAGACTTCCTGAAAATCGTGGCTCCTTACGCAGCCCGACTTCGGCCGAGCGTCCTCCATTGCTTTTCCGGCGATTGGAACGTCGCCGTTCGGTGCCTGGACTTGGGATTCTATCTCTCCATTCCGGGAACGGTGACTTACAAGAATGCTCAAGAACAGCAGCGTGTCGTTCGCTTGGCCCCTCTGGACCGGCTTCTTGTGGAAACCGATGCGCCTTACCTGACCCCGGTTCCCTTTCGGGGAAAGCCCAACGAGCCCGCCTATGTCCGCTACACGGCGGAAAAGATCGCGGAACTGCGGGGCTGTTCCTTTGAAGAGGTGGCGCGGGCGACCACGCGAAACGCCAAACGTGTCTTCGGATGGACCGATGCAACGGGAGCGCAGGGGTGAGGGCCGATCCGATGCCGCTCTACACCGTGTGCGAGCCGCTCGTTTTGGCTTCTGCGTCGCCACGTCGCCAAGAGCTCCTGGCTCGGTTGGGCCTGCGCTTTCGCGTGGTGCCCAGCCCGATGGAAGAGCCTCCCGTGGGGGAGCGCCCCGAAGTCGGAGCCCGTCGCTCGGCGGTTTTCAAAGCTCGATCCGTGGCCGAACGGGAGCCCTCCTCCTGGGTTCTTGCAGCCGACACCATTGTGGTCCTCGGGGGCCTGATCTTCGGCAAGCCGGGTTCTCCCGAAGAGGCCGCATGGATGCTCCGGTCCCTCAGCGGCCGAAGCCATAGTGTGTTCACCGCCGTGTGCCTGATGCACTTCAAACGGGGTTTCCGCCACGTGGAAACCATCCAGAGCCGCGTGGAATTCCGAGAGCTTTCCGAAGCCGAGATCGCCGCCTACGTGCGCACGGCGGAACCCATGGACAAGGCCGGTGCCTACGGCATTCAGGGAGTGGGCGGCGCCTTTGTCAAGGCGGTGTACGGTTCCTATACGAACGTGGTGGGGCTGCCGCTTGCGGAAACCGTGGCCATGCTTCAAAAAAACGGGGTGATTGCGGCAGGGTGATTGCGGGTCTTTGGTGGGGTTTGCCGTGCTCACCCCAACCTACGGGAATGAGACGAGGGGATGGGGGATGGCTGAGGGGGCGATGAACGGCTTTGCGGCGAAGCTGGCGGAAATCCTTCGACGCATTGATGCGGCGGCCCGCCGCGCAGGGCGGAGCCCGCAAGACGTGAAACTCATCGGCGTCTCCAAGACGGTGCCCGCGGAAAAGATTCGAGAAGCCGCGGCGGCGGGACTTGGCCGGTTTGGGGAAAATTACGTTCAAGAGGCGAGCCGAAAAATGGAGGTATTGGGGGATCTTCCCCTGGAATGGCATTTCATCGGGCATCTTCAAAGCAACAAGGCCAGGCACGCCGTCGGCCGCTTCCACTGGATCCACACGGTGGATCGCCTGTCCTTGGCCCGGGAGCTTGACAAGCGATCCGGTGCGCTCGGCAAAACGCTCCCCGTCCTTATCCAGGTGCACATGGGCGACGAAGAAACCAAAGGGGGCGTCTCGCCCGAAGACCTGGAAAGGCTTTTCGACGATGTGCAGGCCATGGAATGGCTTGATCTGAGGGGGCTCATGGCCATTCCCCCCTTTTTTGAAGATCCCGAAGCGGTTCGGCCGTTTTTCCGATCTTTGCGCCAGTGGCTAGAGAGGTTGCAACAAAAGGCGAGGCATCCGGAAAGGCTGACGGAACTTTCCATGGGCATGAGCCACGATTTTGAAGTCGCCATCGAAGAAGGCGCCACCTTGGTCCGTGTCGGAAGCGCCATCTTCGGGCCGAGGCGTCCGTAATGCCCCCGTGTCGGCGGCGTGAACCCCTGTGGACCTTATGCGCCGAAGTCTATGAGCGGGACGAAACGGCGTCGGCGACTCTGTGCTGCCGCCGGATTTCCGCCAAAGCCACCGCGGCCGCGGCCGCGGCGTCAGGGACTGCACGGCGCCGTCCGGGATTCGGT
>VSSL01000402.1_pt1 | contig 12884 bp, 11 predicted proteins | sample 4557531 | NCBI WGS metagenome assembly VSSL01 (sample SAMN10986726, study PRJNA523729) | hot springs metagenome | isolation source: hot springs | place: India:Timba, Gujarat | collected 2018-05-31 | reverse complement strand
CGCGAGCGCCCATGCCCACATCGGCGCGGTGCAAAGGGTAGAGCTGAAGGCGGGCTGTTTGACCCCGGGGTAGGGGGAGTACCTCGATGGTTCCTTGTTTCACCTCTGCCTGAATTTGGTGACCGCTTTCGTAGGTCATTTTGATGCGCAACACCGGTGTACCATAGCGCACTTTGGCTTGGGGTGCGATCACCGTCCCAAGTTGTACGAAGGCGTTCGATTCCAGCACTTGAACGGTGAGAACGGGATTGAGAGCCGCGGCAGCACCGAGAGCGGGCAGAATTTGGTGTTGATCGAGTACCAAGGAAGTGATGCCGACCGGTTGCAGACCATCGAGCAGGATGAGCGCCGCTTGTCCCAGATGGGGAGCCTGGGTGAGCGTACTGCCGCTGGCCAAGATTACTTCAAAAGGTGGCAGCTGGCGTCGGGCTGGGCGGGGATCACTTGCTTGGTACCAAGGTGTGGCTTGGAGCGCGCTGGCCAGCACCAAACGCGCTAGAGTCTGTTCTAGGCTCAATTCCTGGGCCGTCTGCGGCAGGGTGGCGGGATAGAGTGCCTTGTTGTGCAGGTAATCCAACACTTCATCCTCACTGCTCTCGAAGGGGAGCCAGCGCAGAATGTCGTGGACGGGGAGCACGGTAGGTAAGTTAGCCAAGGTTTGGCCTATTCCGAGATTGGGAAAGACGTGCAAGGTGAGAGCCCCCCCACGGCCCACGGCCAGCGTGGTTGTGGAAGCACCGAGGTCTACGCCCAAGACACCTTTGGTGCTGCTCACCTCTTGCCCTAAGAAGCGAATCACGCGCCCAAAAGCCGTGCTGGTGGGCAGCAGATTACCCTTGGCCCAAGAGTCCAGTTCGGTGAGGCCGGAAATTTGGTGGCAATGCCATTGGGCACTGAGGTGGGAAAGGGCGATGTGAGCTGGGTCGAGGTGCTCTTGCTCCAAGGTAGGGCGGACGTTCGAGGCAAAGTGCAGGTGGGCGTAGTGGCGAAAGGTTTCTTTTACCGCTTGATGTAGGGCAGAATTGCCCACATAGAGCACTTCGAGGCGTTGCTCCGATTGGCGCAAGTAAGCGGCTAGGGCGACGATCTCGAGCAAACGGAGCACCGATTGCGAAGCGCCGCCATCGCTACCACCAGCTATCACCACCACATCGGGGTGGGCGCGCATCAGGACATTTAGCCGCCCGTCAGGACGGCGGCGGTCGTTGAGGCTGATCGTTTCCAGCACTTCGGCAGGGATGGTTTGGGCAAGACGCAAGGCGCTTTCCACAGAGACCGACTCCAGCAGCCCGACGATAACGATCTTGAGCGGTCGGCCTACCGAGAATGTAGCGACGCAGCCATCCACGCCGGAGCCATCCTCGCGGCTGGGCAGGATCAACTCTTGATTGCTATCTATAAGAGCGCGTCCGGTAATACCTTGGAGCTGATCGAGCGCTAAGCGCACTCCTTCACGGACATCGAAATAGGGAGAGTCGGCGGTGCATGGGGCGTTGCCAATCGCAATCAGGCGGTAGCGCCCTTCAACCACATCGAAGAGGGCGGCGCGCGTGTTCACCGAGCCGACATCTATGGCGAGCAGCGATTCTGCTTCTACGCGTGAGGGCATCTCATTGGCCTGGGAAAACGACCCAATTTAGGAAGTCTAAGAGGGCGCCGAGGCGCTCCACCAAGGCGCTGAGCGAAGCCATGAGCACGCCGGCGAAAATCGCCCCTAGGGCAATGGCCATCACCAATTGCCCCGGCCAGGAGAGCATCTGCAGCCAGGCAGGGCGCGCGGCACGGGTATGGTAGTGGAAATACATCAGGGCGCTCACCGTCCCGACCAGAAAGATGGCACCATCGAGAAGAGCCAGGCCGAGGGGCTTTCCACTGCTCTGAATGGCTTGACTGTCGAAAAGGTTGATGGTTGCCATGCTTTGGGGGAACAATGTGCCACTCAAGGCACCCCCGACTACTGTCGCCGCCCCCACACCGCTGAGGAAGGCCAAAACTGGCCCCCCAAAGCCGTGCCAGCGTGGGGCGGCGCGGCTGAGCAGCAGCAGGCTCAGAAGAAATGGCGGCAAGGCGAGCAAGCGTTCTTCTGGTAGGCCGAAGAGCAGTGGTTTGAGCAGGCGTGGCCAAATCACCTGCAACAGAGCGATACAGCCGATAGAACCCGCAGCCACGCCGACCAGGAGGTGAGCGGCAAAGCGAAAGAGGGGGTTATCCCCTAATAGGTAACTGAGCACCATTAGGCTCAACACAAAGCCGAGGAACATCCCCAGCACTTCGCTTAGGTTCATGGAGCGCCTCCAGCGCGGTGGGCAGCGCGCCGCTCTTTCAGGCGCGCCCATCCGTTCTGGGCAATAGCCACGAGGCTGCCCAAAATTAACAGCAGCCCGCCATTGAAAACCGCCGTACTGAAGGCGGCCCAGTGTCCGCTGACCGGTCCGCTTCGTGCCCTTGCTCGTTCGTAGGCGGCTCCACCGCTCCAACCACCGAGCAACCCTTGTACTTGGGAGGGCTGCGCTTCTAAGTAAGGGCGTACCAGTACCTCAACCTGGGCACTGGTGAGCATAATCATGGGGGTGCTTCTGAGGGTGGGGGAGATTTGCTCCACCCAGATGCGAGCACGTTGGGGGTCTTCCACAGCTACGATCACCAGGGAGAGCTGATCCAGGCGTTCCAGTGGTCTGAGGCGGGGGTTCTCCCAAGGGTTCTCGCCACGCACCTCTTGGGGGAGGGCGGTTTGGATTTGCTGAGCCAAGCTGGCCAGGGCGAGCGGCCCGCCAGGCAAGTAGCCGAGGTTGACAAAAAGGTTCTCCCCTTCCCTAGGCAGCCCAGCCTTAGCCCTCACTAGGGAAGCGAGGCGTTCGGCTTGTAAGGGGCCATTCGGTAGGGTGGAAAGAGTGAGAACTAGGGCTTGCCGCTGCCACAAATGGGTGAGCACCGTGCTGGCTAGAGTATCCAGCTCGGGGGCATACGCAGGTTGGTAGTCCACGGCGAGGAGGACAACCGAGGTATTGGTTTGCGCCTCGACCAGCCGTTGAACGGCCAAAATCTCTGCCGTGGGCATTGGGTAGGGGAAACCCGGCGCTTGGAGAGCTTGAGTGAGCAAGATGGGCAACACCAACAGAAAGGCAATTCCTAGGCGCAATAACCACCCAGTGCCTAACAAGGGTTGGGCAGGGATGGCAATGGGCTGCGTTTCGGCAGCGATGAGTTCGCGCAGATGGGCGGCTTGGGTTTCTTGAGCTTGGCTTACCTGCAGACGTTGGCCAAGGAAACGTGGCTTTGTCGCCTGGGCGACATCAGGTTCGGCGGGCAACACGCCGCGAATGCCGGCCAGGGGGCCGACCCCTTCGACATGCTCCTCCTCGCCAGGGGGGGGCGGCCGGTTCACCGCCTTCCAACGGCGAGGGGCGCATGGCTTGAACCCAACTGGGCAATTCGGCCGGTTGGAGCGCCTCTTCGGGGGTTTCGGCAGGGGGGGCGGTCTCCTCTTCGGTGAGCGAGATTGCTAGCCATGAGGAGAGGTCACTATCGAGCAAGAAAGGCCCTCTCAATTGCGACTCTTCTGTGGAAGTGCCTCCTTCTGCTTCTATTTCCTCCTCAGCAGGGACCCCGGGCAGAGCTGCTTCCAACTCGCTTAGCCAACTCAAGTCTTCTTCGAGAAATGGAGGGGTTGTGAACGGTTGTGCCGGTGGCGAGGGAGGAGCGATGGCCTCTTCTGTGGGGAAGGGCGTCTCGAATTGCGGAGGGGAGAGGCGAGAGGGGATTATCCCTTCTGCCGGGGCTGCTGCGGCGGTTTCCTCAGCCGGTGAGGTCCAAAGCGGGGTTTCCTCCTCAGTTCCAAGAGCAGTGAGAGGAGCTTCGGCGGGGGAGGGCAGGGCGCTTCGGGAGGGGCAAGTTGCTCTTCAGGAGGGGAGGGAGGGAGCTCTTGCTCGCCAGGGGTTTCAGTGGCGCTCATCCAGTGAGGCAAGGATGTATCAGCGTTGGTGAGCGCCTCTGCCAGGGTGGTCTCCTCTTCGAGGGGACTTTCCTCCTCGACAGAAGCGCTCTTATAAACGGTAGGGAGGGCTCCTTTTTCTGGGAGGTCAAGCCAGGCCGGCTCGGAGGGCAGTTCTACGCCGCGCTCTTCCTCGGCTTGTTCTGCAACGGCGCCCAGTTCTTTGAGCCAGTCGGGCAAAGGGGGTCCTTCGGATGGCGGGGATGGTTGGGAAGGGAGAGGAGCGCTGAGCTCGCGCAACCAATCGGGAAGGGGTTCTTCACTACCCTTTTCTTGGGGAATTAGAGGCTCCGAGGCGGCTGCGGAGGGTGTCGCTGCCTCAATGAGAGGTGCGCTGCAGTAGCGACATAACACAGCGTCGCTTGGGTTTGCCTTACCGCATTGGGAACAGAGAATCTCGCCCATGGTCAGCCGCTGTAGGGATTCTCCGCAGCAAGGAGCACACGCAAGCCGGCGGTGAAAGCGCCGAGGGCAATGCCGAGTAGCAGGCCACGCCCCCCGGCCGCAGCCCAAACCTGGAGCACCCAGGCGCGTAACTCTGCCAGCCCAAGAGCCTCCAGCCCTGGCCAAGGGAGAGTGGTGAAAAGCACAAAGAGGGTGGTCAGGGCGAAGACTAGGCCGAAGAAGGTGAAACGTCTTGTGAACAAGCGTGTGAAGGCGTAGATGAGGCTCACCGAAAGCACCGCTAAGAGGCTGCTCTCTAACGGAAGCCAGAGGTTATTGTAGAGCCAGCGCGAGGCTTCCCCATCCAAGCCACCGGAGAGAAGAATGGCTAGGATGCTCATAGCCAACGAGGTAAGGGTCACAAGATTGAGGGCTGCTCCTTCCTCCCCTTGGCGAATGCGTTGGGCATGACGGCGCGCTAAATGAATGACGCCCACCACAACGGCCACCGCAACCAGAGTCACGGCCCAATCAAGGAACAGAGTGCGCAGGTCGCTGAGGCCGGGCAAATCTACGAAATAGCCCAGCAGCACCACCCAGCCGCTGAAGAGGGCAATGACCGCGAGGAAGGGGAGAGAGAGGCGCTCTTTCACCACACCCCCACCAATTTGAGCAATGCGCCACCGAGCAAGACGACGATGAGCGCCCAACGGAAGATGTCCTGGGCGAGCAAGGCAGCGCGAGCGATTGTTCCGCCTTGCAGATAGGCTGCTGCGGCGAAGAATTCCTCACCGAGCAAGGGCGTTTCGGTGGCCGGGAAGAATACGGCCTGGGCAGTTAGATTTTCGCTCCCGGCTAGGACGAGGTTACCGCGCTTGAGGGCGGCATCGCTGAGCAAAGCCGCTTCGCTGCCAAACGAACCACCAAAGGCGTTTACGGCTACCTTGGGTTCGCTGACCAGGGTCAAGGCGCCGGCCGCGTAGGAAAACGGTGTCAGGCCGTTGATTTGACCTAGGTTTAGAGTGAATTGCTCTTCGGCCCGCAGGAGGCGCGCTGCGGCGTGGGCTATTTCCTGGGAGAGCAGACCCTGGACGGCTTCTCCGCTAGTGGCAACGGGGGGGTAATCGCTCACGGCTGCCAGGCGTGAGGTATGTTGCAACATCGTTAGAGCCAGGAAGGTGGCCGCGCCGGGCATTTCAAAGAGACCGCCATGCCCCAAGGCCAGGTGCACTTGTTGACCGGCTTCCACGGAAAGCGCCATCTCTTGGTTTAAGCGGTGAAAGGCGGGGATGTGGCGCAGAGGTCTCTCACCCTGACGGCGAGCACGTGCCGCAAGAAGGAGCGTGAGCAAAGAGAAAAGGGCAACAATACCCAGGGCGAGAAGGCTCATAACGCGGACCCTTCCCTTAGGAGCGCGATGAAGGCCTGGTAGTTGGTGGGTTTCTCAAGGAGATGGGACAGTGCTGCAAGGTGGCTTTTAGGAATAAGTCCTTGAAGCAAGGGTTCGGTCAGGTAGACCATTTGAGACCCAAAGAAAGCAGCCGGCCCTATCCCTTCGAGCAGGGCAGCCATCCACGGCGCTATCCCCCAACGGTGCAAGGATTGAGCCCATACCTGCCAAATGTGCTGCTCGTCGCTCATATGTTGCGAAGTATAGCACAAATCCTAATCTTCTTGTCATTCTTCTCCCTTATGAGGGGCTTTAGGGGGGTGACCACCTTGCGAAAACGGGTTGTTAGCGGGCTTTCCACACTTGATAGAGGCTTAAATCGTGGGTGTGGCCATCCGAGTAGAAGGACTCGATTATCTCGAAGTCACATTGTTCGGCTAAGGCAGCCAGCTCTGCCTCGCTAAAGTGATGGACGTAACGCCACCCTATGCCGCCACTGCGCCAATCGAGCAAGTAATCGTCGGGTTCTAAATCTTCAGGCTTTAAGCCGATGCGCTCCCAAGGTTGGATACGGGCGCGCAGACGCGGGCTTCTCAGAAACTGCCATTCTGAGTGGAAGAGCAAACCGGCGGGACGAAGACAAGCGCGCACTTGGCAGAGAACATGTTTGCGAAGTACCGCGCCGGGCAGATGATGAAAGACCGCAAACGCCAAGACCAGGTCGAATGGGCCGCGTTGGCGCACCGTGCTCCAGTCTTCTTGGGTGAGATCGAACTCTAGGAGTTCGCCCGAGGAAGGAGAGGTGAGCCGTGCCACGGCTTGGCGGGCATGGGCGAGCAAGGCTGGGCTATAGTCCACCCCTAGGTAGGTGCCCTGGTAACCGCGCGCTAGCAGGGCTTGCCACAGCGCCCCGTTGCCGCAACCCAGGTCGAGGAGATGCGCCGTTGGTGGAATGAGTTCCAGCAAACGCCTTACTCCAGGCTGTAGGCACTGGCGGCTAACAGCGAAGGGTTGGGCGAAGGTCTGGTAAAATCTACGGTTGAGTTCGACGAGCTGTTGGACGGTTTCTTTATTCATGACCTTCGGTGTCTACCTCTCTTTCGATCGATTATACCGTTGGGAAGGTAATCCTCCTGGGATGGTAATTCGTGGTGAGTGAAGAACGCATTTCGTGGTTTGAACGACGAGCAGTTACTCCCCAAAAAATCGAATTGGCGCGCTTAGTATTGGAAGACATCCGCCGCGGCCAGGCGGTGATGGAAGCGGTCCGACAACACCCTCTGCCGGATGGAGGGTACTTGAGCAAAAACGCGCTGGTGGCCGCCTATCGTCAGCTGACCGCCAGCGGCGAATGGCCTGAGGACCCCCAGCTGTTGGCGCGCATCCGCCTCAAGCCGGTGCGCACCCTTTCTGGGGTGACCACGGTCACCGTGCTCACCGAGCCTTACCCTTGTCCGGGGGAGTGTATTTTCTGCCCTAGCGATGTGCGCATGCCCAAAAGTTATCTGCCGGATGAGCCGGGCGCTCGGCGGGCACTAGAGAACGACTTCGACCCTTATCGCCAGGTGGCCGCGCGGCTGGAGGCGTTGCAAGCGGTAGGGCACCCAACCGATAAGATCGAGCTGCTCATCTTGGGAGGCACCTGGAGCGCCTACCCCCGCTCCTACCAGGAAGAATTCGTTAAGCGCTGCTTGGATGCCATGAATGGTGTGCCGGCAAAGACCTTGGACGAGGCGCAGCAGCGCAACGAGACCGCCCCGCATCGTAACGTGGGCCTGGTGATCGAAACCCGTCCAGACCATGTCCGGCCGCGCCAATTGGCTTGGTGGCGTCGTTTGGGGGTGACCAAGGTGCAAATGGGCGCTCAAAGCTTGGATGACCGTATCCTAGCCCTCAACCGTCGGGGACATACCGCTGCCGAGACCTTGCAAGCGGTAGACTGGCTACGCGCCGCCGGCTTCAAAATCGTATTGCACTGGATGCCGAATTTGCTCGGCGCGACCCCCGACTCCGACCGCCAGGATTTCGCCCGTTTATGGCAGGGTTTCTGCCCAGATGAGATCAAGATCTACCCCACCCAACTGTTGGAAAATACGGATCTATACGCTTACTGGCTGCGTGGCGAGTATCGGCCATACACCACGGAGGAGCTCATTGACTTGATTGCGGACCTCAAGCCTTCCATTCCGCGCTATTGCCGTGTGAATCGCGTGGTACGCGATATTCCCTCTACCTACGTCGTGGCCGGAAACAAGCGCACCAGCCTGCGCCAGGACGTACACGCAGAGTTGCGTCGTAGGGGGACGAGATGTGAATGCATTCGCTGCCGCGAGGTGCGCGAGCGCAAAGTTAATCGTGGAGAGCTTGCGCTTCACGACCTGACCTATTCCACCCGCTTCAGCGAGGAGCATTTTCTATCCTTCGATACCCCCGATGACCGCCTTGCGGCTTTCTTGCGCCTCTCCTTACCCCAGGCGGGCGCTCCCCAAACCGGCATGGCCGATTTGCAAGGGGCAGCGCTCATTCGCGAGGTACACGTCTTTGGCCAGTCGCTGCCTTTAGGGGTGGATGAGGTCGGTGCAGCTCAGCATAGTGGCTTAGGGGCAAGCCTTATCCGCCAGGCGGAGGCGATCGCTCGCCAACGTGGCTATCGCCGCCTGGCGGTGATCGCCGCTATCGGCACCCGCCGCTACTATCGCCGTCACGGTTTTGTAGATGGCGAATTCTACCTAGTCAAAGACCTTTAGCCCCTGCTCGAAATCTCCCCGGAGAAATCTTCCCGTGCACAAGTGGTTCACCATATTTTGGCTGTTCATCAAGGTTAATCTATTGACCACCTCTGGACCGGCTTCGGTTGGTTTGTTATATAAGGAAGCCGTTGGTTCACTGATGAGCGAGAGCGAATTTGTGGAGGCGGTGGGGTTTTCCAGCGCCTTACCGGGGAGCGATGCCCTGCAGCTGGCGATGTTTGTGGGTTACGCCGCTGGTGGCATCCCTGGGGCAATTGCAGCCTTACTAGGCTCCATTCTCCCCCCCACGGCGATTATGTTAGGCATTGTGAGCATCCTACAAAAGTTGCGCGGTGAGGCCTGGGTGGGCAACTTCGTGCGCGGCTTGGCGCCGGCGGTGGCGATGCTCATGTTGGTGGTAGCTTGGCAGGTGCTGCGCGGCGAGAGCGATGCCCATTTGGGAATGCGCACTCTGCTCATCGCTGCCCTCAGTTTGGTAGCCCTGGGTCTTAAAGCTCCGCCACCGTTGGTGCTTCTGGCAGCCGGTTTATTGGGAATTCTTCTCTTCCGATGATTGATGACCAAAAGCCAACCCTGCTTCTATGCACCAATGGGTCGCGTCTGGGCGAGGCGGCCTTAGAATACGGGGTTTGGTTGGCGAGGGCCCTATGCTGGGAGGTGCATCTCCTGGGCGTGGTCGAGCAGGAGGAACAACGGGCGTCGGTCGTTACGTTGGTTGAAAAAACTGCCCAGGCGCTTCAACAGGAGGGGATAGCGCATCAGGCGCATATCGAACAGGGCCCCCCGGTGACCATCATGGCACGCTGGGCCGGCCAAGGGCGCTACCTACCTGTCTTTGGGCCACTGGGCCGGCCGATTTGGCAACGCCTTTTGCAGGGGCGTTCCTTTCGCCATGTGTTAGCAGCCATCTCTACCCCGATCCTCTATGCTCCACGCTGTCGCTTCCCGCTGAACCACCTACTGCTCTGTGTGGGGGGCTTGGAATACAGTTTGGGGATCGAACGGCTGAGCATCTTCTTAGCCCAACGGTTGGGCGCTCGTCTGACGGTGCTTCACGTGGTTGAACCGGTAACACTGGATTACCCCATCGCACGCCAGGTGCACGAGCGTTGGGAACGTATTTTAGAGACCGATACCCCCCAAGGACGCAACCTGCGGCGGGTGATGCAGGAGGCTCGAGCGGCCGGCCTGGAGGTTGACTTCAAGGTGCTGCATGGCAACCCGGTGGGGGAAATTCGCACCGAGGCGCGCCGCGGGGAATACGACTTAATCGCCATGGGTTCCCCGCATAGCGCCCAGGCTTTACGCCATCTTTATATGCCCAATGTCACTGCTGAGGTGGCGGAGGCATGTCAGCTGCCGGTGCTTTCTACCCGCAAGCAGGTGGAATGGTTCAGCGCTTGTGAGTGACGGTCTCGGAATTAAATTAACGGGCAACCCTCAGTGCCTGAAAGTGACACTTTACCTTCGCAATTAGGAAAGGCGTCCATTGTCAAAGTGAGTGAATTCTGTCACAATAGGTTGACATAAGGCGTTACTTTTTACTTCGAAACCAGAACAGAATGTGACGAAAGGGACAACAGACATGAGCAAACCGCAAACCCTTGCCAGGCGGCCGTTCACGCCGACCCCGATTAAGTTGCGCCGTCCCGTGCCGGCAGATATCGAGATTGCCCAAGAGGCCACGCTCAAACCGATCACCCAACTGGCCGAGGAGATCGGTCTTTTGCCGGAGGAGATTGAGCTGCATGGCAATTATTTCGCCAAAGTGCGTTTGGAAGTTTTGGAACGCCTCGCCGATGTCCCTAACGGAAAATACATTGACGTCACGGCCATCACGCCAACCCCCTTAGGGGAGGGGAAAACCACCACCACAGTGGGGCTGAGTCAGGCTCTAGGCGCCCACCTAGGCAAGCGGGTGTTCACCTGCATCCGACAACCGAGTCAAGGGCCAACATTTGGTATCAAAGGTGGGGCTGCTGGGGGTGGGTATAGCCAGGTTATCCCCATGGAGGACTTCAACCTGCATCTTACTGGCGATATTCACGCCATCACCGCAGCGAATAACTTGCTGGCCGCGGCGATTGACGCTCGCATGTTCCATGAAGCGCAACAACCTGATGATCTCAAGTTGTTCAACGCTCTCTGCCCTCCCGATAAGCAGGGCAATCGGCGTTTCTCCCCCACCATGCTGCGCCGCTTGAAGAAATTGGGCATTGACAAGACCGATCCTAACGAACTGACCGATGAAGAGAAGGCGCGCTTCGCACGCTTGGATATTGACCCCAATAGCATTACCTGGCGGCGGGTGGTGGATACCAACGACCGCTTCCTGCGGGAGATCGAGATCGGCCTGGGGCCGGAGGAGAAGGGTTTCACGCGGCGCACGGGTTTCGACATCACCGTCGCCAGTGAGATCATGGCCATCCTCGCCTTAACCTCGGACCTGGCGGATATGCGCGAGCGCCTGGGGCGCATCGTGATCGGCACCAACCGCAAAGGGGAGGCGATCACCGCCGAAGACCTCGGGGTGGCCGGCGCGATGACCGTCTTGATGAAGGACGCCATCAAGCCTACCCTGATGCAAACCCTGGAAGGGACACCGGTCTTCGTCCACGCCGGCCCCTTCGCCAACATCGCCCACGGAAACAGCTCGATCATCGCCGACCGTATTGCCCTGAAGCTGGCCGATTACGTGGTCACCGAGTCGGGCTTTGGCGCCGACATCGGCATGGAGAAGTTCTTCAACATCAAGTGCCGCTACTCCGGCTTGATCCCCAATGTGGTGGTTTTGGTGGCCACGGTGCGCGCCCTAAAGATGCACGGTGGTGGTCCGAAGGTCGTGGCCGGCCGGCCGCTCGATCACGCATATACCGAAGAGAACCTGGACTTGTTACGCGCGGGTTTGGGCAATATGCAGGTGCACATCAAGAACGCGTTGCGCTTTGGGGTGCCGGTGGTAGTGGCGATCAACTCTTTCGCCACAGATACCGAGGCTGAGGTGGCTCTGGTGCGAGAGGCGGCGTTGGAGGCCGGGGCCGATGATGCGGTGGTCTCAACCCATTGGATGGACGGCGGTAAAGGCGCGGTCGCTCTGGCCGAGGCAGTGGTCAAAGCCGCCGAGAAACCGAGCAATTTCCGCTTCCTTTATGACTTGGACATGCCTATCAAGCAGAAGATCGAGATCATCTGCACCGAAATTTACGGTGCGGACGGGGTGGACTACCTGCCGGAGGCGGAGGCGAAGATTGAGCTCTACACCCGCTTGGGCTTCGATAAGCTGCCGTTGTGCATGGCGAAGACGCACCTGAGCCTGAGCCATGAGCCGGATTGGAAGGGTGTGCCTAAGGGCTTCCGTGTGCCGATTCGGGATATTCGTGCTTCGGTGGGGGCCGGCTTCCTCTACCCCTTGGTAGGTACCATGCGCACCATGCCGGGCCTGCCCACCCGCCCGGTGTTCTATGACGTAGACCTCGACCTGACGACCGGCCGCGTGGTTGGATTGTTCTAGCCTGTTGCGTTTAGGTTGTGAGTAAGTGGTAGCCGAGCCGGGGAGGGCTCGGCTACCCGTTTTTACGTCGTTTGTATCAGTAACGAAGGGGCTATTCGTATAGGATCGTCGTACAGTTGTTGGATAGGCGTCAGCCAGACGTCAAGCAATAGCGGGAGAGCTGTGTTAGCATGAGAATGCTTCTCCTCCTCCGACTAAAGGGCGCTGGGTTGGCGGGTTCCCAGCGCTCTTTCTTTTCAACCCAAGGGCGGCGATGAGGGGAAATTAAGGAGTCGCCTGGGTTGGTGGCAGGGGGTTGGGATCAAGAAATTTATTGATCAACCATGGACTATGCTATAATTAAAAAAATTCATAATCCATCGTACCACATCCAATGGTGGGGAACCGTTGTTCGAACTGTAAGCAGGAGAAAAACCGTGGAAACCCAAACTTGTGCTCCCCCTCGTTTTGCCATCAAACAGCCGAAGGGTCTTTCACCCCGCATCCAATGGCTGCGCGACTATTACTTCCAGGGCGTGCACCGCAAGTGGAATAACGAATATACGGCTTGGACGACCGGCACTCCTTGGGACATTCAGTATAACGAGCTCTCCTTCCATATCGTCCCCGAAACCTACGCCTTCTTGCAAACATTTCGCTCGTCCTTCCGCCAGTCGGCGCGACCGGTAGCCCTACCCGCTGACTTTTGGTCATGGAGCTTGGTGGAACGCCGCGCCTGGTTTGTGCGTGAGGTGATGGTGCGGTATCTGCCTAAGGAGGTGCTGCCCGGTGACCTGCTGGTTGGGGCGCGCTTCAATGTAATGACCTCCTTGTGCTTGGATAAACGCCAGACGGAGGAGTACGAGCGTCTGGTGGGGG
>VSSL01000401.1_pt1 | contig 12896 bp, 11 predicted proteins | sample 4557531 | NCBI WGS metagenome assembly VSSL01 (sample SAMN10986726, study PRJNA523729) | hot springs metagenome | isolation source: hot springs | place: India:Timba, Gujarat | collected 2018-05-31 | reverse complement strand
CTGTTTGGAATAATCCTTCTCCTGGTTACCTGTTTCTTGGTCCTATGGATAATAGTGATTTGGCTGTCTACGACAATTCTGGTTTCAAGGTTTACACAAAGAATTTTGGCTTTCTTCGCCAGGGTTTTATCGATTTTAAAATGCACCCTAATGGAAAACTTTCTGCATTTGATGTTACCTCGAGCAGTTTTTTTGTTCTGGATTCTAATTTTAATGTGATTGATACTGTTAGGGCAGTTGGCTACAATACCGACTTCCACGAATTTTTGATTCTTCCAAACGGAAATTATATGGTAATAGCCGAGGCAGACACATTTATTGATATGAGCCGAATTGTTCCAAACGGTCACCCAAATTGTAAGGTAAATAATTTCAAAATTCAAGAAATCGATTATCGTACGAAACAAGTTGTCTGGCAATGGAGTGCTTTGGACCATTTTTCTATTACAGATGCAACCGAGGATATCGATTTGGAGTCAAATTACATACGGCCGTTTCATATCAACTCAATCGAATTGTTAAGCGATGGAAATCTTCTAATTTCCTGTCGTCATCTTGATGAGATAACTAAAATCAATCGGCAAACTGGGGAGATAATTTGGCGAATGGGCGGAAGTAAATGCAGAAATAATCAATTTACTTTCGTGAACGATACTGTTAACAATTTCTTTGGATTTAGCCACCAACACGACCCACGGGAACTTCCAAATGGGAATATCCTGCTTTTTGATAATGGGAACCTTAAGCCAACAAGATACTCTCGTGTTGTTGAATATCAAATTGATGAAGCCAACCGTGTTGTTAGAAAAGTTTGGGAGTATCGCGCCCCAAGCAATATCGTATCCAATGCGATGGGAAGTTGCCAACGTTTACCTAATGGGAACACACTAATCGCTTGGGGTGGAACTACTGCCGAAGGTGGACATAATTATTTACTTTCAGAAGTAACACCAAGCGGGAGAATCGCTCTTGAATTTTACTCTAATGTTGGAACCTATCGCGCTTTTCGCCACATTTTCAAAATGGACGCTGTTACTAATTCAATAACTTCAACAGGGCTTTCTGATTTTCGAAATTCAGTTTATAACACAAACGTAAGTTTATTTGTCAGCAATCTAAATGGTAGCACTAAATACACGGTCGAAAAACATTATTATATTCCACACAATCTTAGCCAAGGCGGACCTTGCTCTACGATTCCTTATCGCTGGGTAGTTACAAAGCAAAGTTCAAATTCAATTGCTGGATACATCTATTTCAATTTAAATGGGTTGAGTGGTTTTACTCAACCAGAAAGTTTGAAGGTTTACTATCGGGAGGGCGAAGGCTTTGGAGCATTTACACAATTAAACACTTCTTACAATAGCCAATATAATCGATTGGAGGCTCCCTTTGCTGGTGTTGGTGAGTATTGTATAGGTACATTTGCAATTGGCGTACCTAAGCCGATTTATCCAGAAAACAACGCAATAAACGTTCCTATATCCCCAAAATTTATTTGGAATAAGTTTATTGTTGGCGAAAAATATCATTTGCAGATTTCGTTCTACCAAAATTTCCAAAATGTGTTATTTGATATCGAAAATATTTCAGATACTGTTTATAATTTATCGAACTTAATGCCAGGAAAGACTTATTATTGGCGTGTAAGGGCAGAAAGGGAATCTTGCGTGAGTGATTGGTCTGATGTGCAAGCGTTTACAACTATTTTCGAGAAAATCAATGTTTTTGCGCCTGCGGACAGTTCCTTGGATATGCCGTTAAAAGTTCAATTCACTTGGGCAAACAGTGATAATGCTTGGTCATATCAGTTCCAAATTGCAATTGACAGCAAATTTGAAAGAATTGTAAATGATACCATAGTTTATAACACTCAAGTTGAAATTTCAGGTTTAGACTATTATACGACTTATTATTGGAGGGTCCGACTTCTTCGGGGTGAGCAATATGGAATGTGGTCCGATGTTCGTTGGTTCTTAACAACTATTGCCCCGCCAATTTTGCAATATCCATCCGACGAGGCTAAAAATGTTCCAATTTCAAGTGAATTGCGTTGGACGGGAGTGCCAGGTGCAATTCATTATTATCTTCAAGTTTCGAAGTCGAATCAATTTGTCGATAACGTAATTGAAATTGTCGATTTGAAGCAAACAAAATATCAATTTTCCAATTTGGAATACGCAACCACTTACTATTGGCGTGTGCGTGCCACTGGTGAAGTTGGTAAAAGCGAATGGTCGAAAGTATATAAATTCACTACTCTGCTTCCCTCGCCACAGTTGCTTCGACCGCCGTTTGCGGATACTCTCGCCCCAGTGAAGGGCATTTTACAATGGAAACCAGTTGATAATGCAACTAACTATGAAGTGCAAATTTGTGAAAAAGAGGATTTTTCAATCGGTGTAATTTCATATAAAGTCGTTGGACAGACATTTGTTCAATACTCTGAACTTGCCTATTCGACAAAATACAACTGGCGTGTGCGTGCCTACAATTCTGACTTGGAAAGTCAATGGTCAAACATCTTCTGGTTTAAAACTATTCCCGAAAACTATTTGCCTCCACCAATTCTTTCTTATCCGACAGACAATAGCGTAAATTTAAGGATTAAGATAAACTAATTTGGTATTCGGTCGAAAACGCCCAAGGTTATTTGATTCAAATTTCAACCGATAGGTTCTTTAACAATAAAGTAGTCGAAACCCAAACTTCCGACACAATGTCAGTATTCAAAATCTTGCTTATGGAACTCGTTATTACTGGCGTGTCCAAGCAATTAATAATTCATTTAATAGTTTTTGGTCGGATGTATACTCTTTTACAACTGCATTAAGAGAACCCACGCTAATGTCACCAGCGAAAGGAGCCGTTTTTGAGTAATTTACCAATTGAATTTGAGTGGGAATTGACTAATGCAAAAGCATTCTATGAAATTCAAATTGCATACGACCCAGAATTCCAATTTATTTTGAAGCAACAAGTTCTCTACAATCAGAATACTTTCACATTGGAAACTGCACCACCAGAAACCTGGTTCAACTGGCGTGTTAGAGTGAAAAGCGGTGTTTTGGAAAGCGATTGGTCGGAAGTATACAAATTTAAAGTCAAAGGAGTTAATTCCGTCGATGAAACGACCGAAAATTACTTGGTCAAACCATCCATCGGAAATGTTTTCGAAATTAATACGAATTTGCCAGTTTCAAAAGTCGAAGTATACAATTTGCTTGGCGAACTAATAATGCAAAAAACTGCCCCAGATTTAAAAACTTATTTGGATTTGTCTAATTATCCAGTTGGTACTTATTTAATTAAAATTTACATCGAGAAAGAAATTCATTTTACAAAAGTGATAAATATTCGTTAGTGCAACCCCCATAACGAGTAAACTCGGGCATTGCTTTTCATAACTTTTGCAGTGCTCGGGTTTTTTTATTTACTCTTTGTATCCTTGCAAAAGTTGCACAAATTAAAGTAATTTTGCTTTTTTTTTATTTGTGTAATGAACAAAATCGAAGTTGTCGAATACGAGGAAAAGTATCGGGCGGAGTGGGATAATTTCGTTGAAAATTCGAACAATGGAACACTTTTCCATTTGCAGGCGTTTTTGGATTACCATCCAAAGGGAAAATTCAATTTCCACCACCTGATGTTTTTCGAAAACGGTAAACTTCTTGCTGTTCTTCCAGGGGGGATTACGGAAGATAAAGTTTTTTGGTCTCCCGTTGGGGCAAGTTATGGTTCGCTTGTTACCGATGATATTCCATTTGAAAAATCGCTCCAATTGGTCGACACAATGATGGATTACTTCAAGAACAATGATTATAAAGAGATTTTCCTTATTCCACCGCCAATTATCTACAATAAAGTGATTACACAGAACATTGAATATGCAATGCTCTATCGAAATTTTGATTTCGAACTACACTACATAAGCCACGCAATACATCTACGTTTCGACAAAGACTTTTTGAATTACTTTGACAAAACAGCGAGAAAAACAATTCGAAAGATTTTGAGAGAAGGCAAAATTACTATTCGTGAAAGCGATGATTATGCAACATTTAACGAAATTCTTGTCAAAAACAAAGCGAAACACAATGCAAAACCAACACATTCGCTCGAAGATATGCTTCGAGTTGCTCAACTTGTTCCAGACAAAGTTCGCTTGAATATGGTTTACTACGAAGAAAAGCCAATTGCGGGCTCCTGGCTTTTTATCTGTAATTCTAAAGTTGTTCTTTGTTTCTACAATATGTTGCTGTATGAATATGAGCATTTGAAGCCAGTCTATTTGATAATGTACGAAACTGTTCACTGGGCTATAGAAAACGGTTTCGAGTGGGTAGACATTGGAGTTTCGCAGGACACAAAGTCGCCAAATCCAATGACGCCAGCATTAAGTTTAATCAATTTCAAAGAGCGGTTCTACTCGCACGGAATACTTCGAAGCACTTACCACTACAAGTTTCGTGATTGATTATGAAAAAAGTCGAAGTCGATGTTCTTGTTATCGCTTTAAATAAAATTGAATACGATGCTCGCTTGTCAAATTTTATCGATACATTCGACAAGAATGGTTTACGAATTGCAACAGTAACGCTTGACGATTATGAATTTGTTAAGTCCAAAGAAAACAGATTTCGAGTTGAAGTTCGAGAGAATATCAAAACCATCGCAAAAGTTGTCGATTTTTTAACCGCTGGCAAAAATTTTCTGGAATTTGTTGTTCCCAAATATGTTTTGTGCTCCGATGTATATTCTCTTCCTCTTGGAGTTAAGTTCAAAAAAAAGTACAATGCGAAACTGATTTACGATTCAAGAGAAATCTACTCCGCACTGGCAAGTTTAAACGAAAAGCCATTCAAACAGTTTGTTTTGAAATACTTCGAAAGAATAAATGTTAAAAATGTCGATGCAATCATAGTTACTGGCGATTTAGACAAGGAATATCTTTCGAAATTGTTCCCAAAAAAGAGAATAGAAGTCGTTTACAATTATCCAAAAAAAATCGATACTTTGAAACCAGTTGATTTAAGAAAAAAGTTTGGGCTTTCTGAAAAAAATATACTTGCAATATATCAAGGAGTTTTGTTGAAAGGCAGAGGGATTGAACTTTGCGTTTCGTCTTTGAAATATGCAGAAGAATTGCATTTGATTATTGCTGGAAGCGGATCAATGGAAAAGGAATACCAAGATTTAGCGAAAAATCTTGCTCTTGATGAAAGAGTTCATTTTCTTGGACAAATTCCATACGAAAAATTATTGCAATACACCAGCGGATGCGATGTTGGGCTGTGTCTGATTGAGCCAATTTCCTTTTCGTACAAACTTGCTTTGCCTAATAAACTCTTCGAGTATGTGCAAGCGGGAATACCAGTTCTTGCAACCAACTTGCCAGCAATTTCCAGAGTGTTCAAGTCTTTTCGCATTGGCGAATTGGTCGAACCAAATGTAACACCAAAAGATTTGTCAGAAGCGATTGTTTCTGTTGCGAGCAACAAGGAGCAATACCGAATGGAATTGGAAAAATGCTCTGAACTTTTTGTTTGGGAACAGCAAGAGAAAATTATTATGGATTTGGTGAAATGATATACTTTTTGTTGATTTTCCAGCAGTTTCTTGCCTCGACAACTCACATTTTCGCCAAGAATCTTACTTTCGATTTGCCACCAACTCTGGTTTTGTTTTTTCGAAGCCTTTTCGCCTCGATAATGTTTGTCCTTATACTACTTATCCGAAAGCAGAATATTTTTGCTATTAAGAAAAAGGATGTACCAAAGTTTTTTATTCTTGGTGCTTTAAGTATTCCATTAAATCAGTTACTTTTCTTTGTTAGCATTAAATTGACAACTGCCCCAAATGTTGCGCTTGCCTATGCTCTTTCACCGATTTTCATTTTAATTATTGCTGTAATATTTTTGAAGGAGAAAGCAACGCTCCGCAAAATCATTGGAATAGTTGTTGCCTTTGTTGGCATTGGTTTGATTCTAATCGAAAAGGGCGTTTCTTTAAAATCGGAGTACTTTTTAGGCAACCTTATCGCACTCGTTGCAAGTCTGTCTTGGGCTTTTTATACAACTTATGGTAAGCCCTTGATTCGAGAATATGGTAGCATTTACACAACTGCAATTTCGATGGTTTTGGGCTTTCTGCTCTATTTGCCAATTTCAATAGCAGTTGGCGACATTTCGTACGTCGGGATGATACAAACAACACATTGGTTGCAAATTGTTTATCTTGCTGTAATGACCTCGGGGCTATCCTACTTGCTGTGGTATTATGCTTTGAAAAGGATGAGTGCCAGTAGCCTTGGTGTTTTCAATAATTTGCAACCAGTGTTCACAACAATACTTTCAGTGATTTTCTTCAAACAAGTTCTTACAAGTATATATTTGTTGGGTGGGCTGTTGGTAATTGTTGGCGTTATTCTTGCACAGATAAACCACGTTGACGAAGAATCTCGAAGAGAATAATTCCCGTAGCGACCGATGCATTCAGTGAATCTGTTTTACCAAACATAGGAATTTTTACAACCAAATCACACTTTTTTAATAAAGAAGGACTTATTCCTTTTCCTTCGTTACCAATAACAACTGCCAAAGGTATGTCGAAATTCGCTTCCCAAATGGTTTCCTTTGCAGATGATGAAGTTCCTAAAATCCAAAAACCATTCTCTTTCAGATAGTCTATGACTTTTGCAAGATTTCCAACTTTTGCAATCGGTAGGTTCAAAATCGCACCAGCACTTGTTTTTACAACTGTCGATGTGATTGGTGCACTATCCGTGCCTGGAACAATTATCCCTTGAACACCAGCACATTCAGCCGTTCGAGCAATTGCACCAAGATTTTGTGGGTCTTGGATTTTATCCAAAATGACAAGTATTGGTTTATCCGTTTGTTTGAAAGCATCTTGAATAATTGTGTCGATTTCTTTGTATTGGACAATAGTTAGAAGGGCGACAACTCCTTGTGTGTCTTCGGTTTTAGTCGATTTCGTTAACCGTTTGAATTTTTCTTTATCGAGAAAAGTGATTGGAATACTCTGTTTGCGAGCAATTCTTTGGATTTCTTCGATTGGTTTGCCTTGCACACCAAAACGAAGGTAAATTTTTTCTACCTTATCTGGTTGATTTTTCAATACTTCGAGTACTGGATTGCGTCCGAATATTATGCTTTCTTGTGTCATTTTAATTTTTTCTCATAATAACGAAAGAGGCTTCGGTTGCAAGAATTTCTTTCAACAATAGAAAAGATGGTTCACTTGGCAAACGAACAGCATTCAATCCAAATTTATATTTATACACTGGACGAACAAAAAAGAATTCGCTTTTGATAATATCCAAACCTACTTCCTCGACCAGTTTTAAGAATTTGCGAATAGTTAGCCGAATTGATTTCAAACGCAAAACCTCCTGGACGTCAGCTGGGCGACCGTTCTTCACAAGCAGATTAAAAATTGGCTTCGGAAGCCAGTGAATATATGGAAATTTGCTAAAAAAGTTCTGAACTTGATGTTGATGACCACCAAAAGGAGAGTAATATGGCGGAAAAGTTACGTAAAGAAGTCCGCCAATTTTTAGCATTTGCTTTATCTTTTCAATGCGATTTCTGGTTGTTCCAAATGTTCTATAACATCACGAAGTAAAATCAAATCGAATTTGTTTTGCCATTCGTTTGGTATTTCGTCCGCAATTATGTTATGGTAGCGAAATTCAAGAGGAAGCCCAAATTCGTTTGCAATTTTTTCACCAGCGTCCAGCCTTGTTTGAACGATATCGGTAGCAAGGCAATAGCCAGCCCCATTTTCTGCAAATGCGAACAATACTCCACCTTCGGCACTTCCTATTTCGCAAATCGATTTATCTTTTGGCTCGAAGCCCAAGCCTTTCAAGTAGGGAATAATGTACTCCTTGCTTAATTTATATTGGTACTTCCAATAGTAGGAATTGTACCAACTTAAATTTAATTTGTCTATTTTCTGCTCAACAAAATTTATATCCATATTCAAACATTAAAAAAATTTTATAAATTAAACGTCATTATTAACGATTAATTTTGAAATATATGAAAATTGCTTACTTATCGACTTTCTATCCCTTTCGTGGTGGTATTGCCCAGTTCAATGCCAGGCTCTTCTATGCATTGTCTAAATATGCCGAAGTCGTTGCCTACACGTTCAAGCGTCAATATCCCAAATTGCTATTTCCAGGCGAAACACAATATATTAAACCAGAGGATAATCCAGAAATCGTTGAATCAATATCAATTCTGGATACAATAAATCCCATATCATATCTCACAACCGCAAGTGTCATCAAAAAGTTCAATCCAGACATTGTTGTAACCAAGTATTGGATGCCGTTTTTTGCTCCTTCGCTTGGTACAGTGTTGAAGAGATTGAAACACTCTGCTTTTTGCATATCGATCCTGGACAATGTTAACCCACACGAGAAATTTCCTTTTGCCAGGCAATTGAATAAATTCTTTTTGAAGCAGAATCATTCGTTTATTGTTATGAGCAACAAAGTGCAGAACGATTTAATTCAAATCGTTCCCGAGGCAAATTTTTCCAATATTCCACATCCTTTGTATGACAATTTTGGTAGTAAAATCGATAAAAACCAGGCTCTCGAAATTTTGGGTTTACCAAAAGATAGAAAAATTCTTCTCTTCTTTGGCTTTATCCGTGAGTACAAGGGTTTAGATTTGTTATTAGAGACTTTGGCAATCTTGCCCGAAGAATATTATCTGGTTATTGCGGGCGAATCTTATACATCTTTCGACAAATACAACGAACAAATTGAAAAATTAAATCTTCGGGAGAGGGTGAAACTCTTTGTTCGTTACATTGCAGACAACGAAGTTCCTTTGTTCTTCTCCTCTGCTGATGTTTGTGTATTGCCATACAAGTCTGCAACGCAAAGTGGTATCGTTGGTATTGCATACCATTTCGATATGCCAGTAATTGCAACTCGAGTCGGTGGCTTGCACGAAATGATTGAACCTTACGGCTCGGGATTAATTGTCGAAAAAGCCGTTCCAGAAATGCTTGCGGAATCGATTTTGAAGTTTTTCTCCTTGCCAGTTGAAAATTTCAAAAAAGGAGTAGCAAAGTACAAATCTATTGCCAATTGGGATTATCTTGCTTCTAAAATAATTGAAGAATATAATTATTTTAAATCGAAGAAGACTAAATCGAACTTCTGACGATGTCGTGAAGCCGAATTACTCCGATGCAAACATTGTTCTCGTCTACAACTGGAAGCACATTAATCTGGCTTTCCCTTTGCTCCATCAAAGACAATGCTTCGCCAAGAAGTGCTGAATAGTGGATTGTAATGGGATTGGGCGTCATAACATCTTCGACTTTCAACTTGTCGATATTTTCGAATTTTTGCAAAGCACGGCGAACGTCTCCATCGGTAATTAATCCAACAAGTTTATTGCCGTTTTCAACGACGCAAACACAACCCAACTTTTTGTTTGTGATTTCAATTACTGCCTCGCGGAATGTGTTTTCTGGATGGATTAACGGCAAATTATCGTTTTTATGCATCACATCTTCAACTCGGAGTATGATGTTTCGTCCAAGTTGACCAAGAGGATGTTGGCGGGCGAAATCTTCTATGGTTAAGTTTTTGACTTTCATAATACAAGCAGCGAGAGCGTCGCCAACAGCAAGGGCAACCATAGCACTTGAAGTTGGAACAATGTTTAAAGGGCAGGCTTCGCGTTCGACGCGGGCAAGTATTGTTACGTCCGATTCTTTTGCCAAAAACGAATGCTCGTTGCCAACAATTGAAATAATCTTTGCTCCGCGGTTTTTTAAGAACGGGACAAGTTGGACGAGTTCTACGGTGGAACCACTTTTAGAGAGCAAAATCGCAAGGTCGCCTTCGGAAACAATACCAATGTCTCCGTGTAAAGCATCAACAGAATGCATAAAAACGCAAGGTAACCCAATGCTAAGAAAAGTACCAGCAATCTTTCGTCCGATAATCCCACTTTTTCCAATTCCCGTTACTATTATCTTTCGTGCAGAAAGAATTAGTTCGACCGCACGGACAAAATTGTCATCGAGCGACTCTTTTAACTTCTGTAAAGAATCTATTTCTATTTGCAAAGTATTCCTTGCAATTTCAAGTAAATTTCCTCGTTCCATCATCTCCTTAATCAACCTGGTGGCCAAGTAAACTTTCTTCCTCCAAGCAAATGAAGGTGTAAATGGTAGACCGCTTGCCCAGCATCTTTGTTGCAATTGATAACAAGTCGGTAGCCCGATTCGTCGACACCAAATTCTTTGGCAAGTTTCTTTGCAACGATAAACAACTTGCCTATCAAGGGTGCATCTTCTTCTTGAATATCATTTGCGGTTGGTATTTCTTTCTTTGGAATAATCAAAATGTGGATTGGTGCTTGCGGTGCAATGTCCTTGAAAGCAAGGACTTCTTCGTCTTCATAAACAATGTCGGCTGGGATTTCGCGGCGAATGATTTTTCCAAAAATTGTGTCTCCCATAGTTTCACACCAAATGAAAACGCAAATTTAAAAATTATTTTGATTCTTTTTGCCAATAAGAATAAATGAAAAAAGCAGTTAGATAATTCTACTACCTCGTTCTTCAAGGTAGCGTTCTTGTTCGGAAAGAGGGAGCGAAGCAAGAAGTTTTGCTCGGAGAACGGAAGGAATTTCACCCAACTGAATACCAAGAGTGCCGTCGAGTATCATTTGCATAAGTTCCACTTCTTCGAGATGAAGAACTCGCAACTTATCGCCAATTGGTAGCCAAAGCAGATTTGCAAGTATAATTCCCCACATAGTTGCAATGAATGCTGTTGCTATATGTCGAATTAGTACTGTTGGGTCGGAGCCAGCAGAAGCAAGAGTTGCAATCAAACCCATAACTGTTCCGATAATTCCCATCGTTGGGGAATAGCCACCCAATTTTTGAAACAATGTGATATTGATGTTGTGGCGTTCGGACATATAACTAACTTCCGTTTCAGCCATTTTTTGTAAAGTTTGTGGGTCGGTTCCGTCAATCATTAAAAGAAATAGTCTCCGCATATATGGATGTTTGACTTCGTTCAATCTTGATTCAAGAGCGAGAATCCCTTCTTTACGGGAAAAGATTGAAAATTCTACGAACTGGTCGATGATTTCGATTTTATCATAACGTTTAGGGAAAAGGGCTATCCAAATAAGTTTTGGCATTCGAGCCATTACCTCGACGGAAGTGCCTGCCAAGCCAGCTGCAAGGGTGCCTCCGACAACAATCAAAAGAGCAGGACCAAGGAAGACCGATTCAAGGGAACCACTTTCCCAAACAAAAGCACCGAAAACTGCAATAAAGCCGAAAAGTAAAGCCAATCCACTTGAAAATCTCATTGCATATTTACCTTAAGAAATCAAAAAGTGTTGTTTGCGTCAATCTGGCAGCGACTTGTAAAGTGAATTGTAATGCTGTTTGGTCCTTGTTCAACTGAATTGTTGTAGAAGCGTAATCTGTGTCGGCAACTTTCGACTTATATCCTTCCAGAGCCGTAAGTATAGACGCACTTTGGTCCCGCAAGTTTTCCAATCTATTTAACAAAGCACCATTTCGAGCATTTACTGCATTAATTTTATCGTACATTTGCCCAATAGTTCTATGGTAATTCTCTAATTTACTCAAATCTTCTTGAGTAAACAAATCATTTTCCCCTCTGGGTGTTCCATCTTTATTATAAGTCAATAGATTATATAAATCAATGATAGTGTTCAAATTTGTCAGGGTGGTGTCATTGAACATTTCGTCAGCGGTTGTGTTAATTACTTCCAAAGAGACTTTACTTGTATTTACCACGACTTTCTTGGTATTCCCTTTGAAAATAATTCTAAGCCCCGAAGGATTATCTGGTGTTGGTGTTTCCTGTATGATTTCGTATGGAAGTTTGTTGGTCGAACCTGGTGGAGAAGCAAGCCCATCGGAGTTTAAAATATTCCCCGAGAAGACAAATTGCCCGTCGAAGTCCGAATTGAGGTATCTTACGATATCGTCAAGAAGTCCTCGGATTTGCTTTCCCAACACTGGAACATCTTTTGCTGTGCTTATTTGTGTTGCCGATATTGCAATTTCCTTGATTTTTTGAATATTGGAGGCAATTGTATCGAGGGTTTCAGTTGTGTGCTGTAAGAAGTTTATGGAGTAATCAATGTTTTTCTTATACTGTTGCTGTTGTGCAATTTGGCTTTCGAATCGTTTCTTTTGAACGAGTAGGCTTGGTGTTTCTGTTATATTGACGACTTGCTTTCCAGTTGCCAGCCGTAATTCGTTTAGATACTTTCGGCTTTGTATTTCCTGGATAGATGATTGTATTGGGATATATTTCGAAAATTGTGTTACTCGCATAATTTTACCTACCCAAATTTACCAAAGTACTCAAAATGTCGTTTGTTGTTGTAACAACTCGACTTGCTGCTTCGAATGCTTTTTGGAACTTCATCAAGTTTATTGCTTCCTCGTCGAGGTTCACGCCAATCAACGATTCCCTCTGGTTCAGCAATTGCTCGTTTGCAGTTTTTGCAATCGAGTAGAGAGATGAAATTTGGTCGCCAAGGTTGCCAATTTGCCCGATTAAATTAGTTATGTATTCGTCGGGAGTTTGCCCATCAAGGAATGAACTATCATTGAAAGTGCAGAAATCTGACGAGCAATAGTGGAATCCCCAGTTTCGCCAGGGTAGCCAGAAATTGGTAATTTCCTTGGGTCGGAAATAATTTCGCTGTTTACATTTGTTGTTGCAATAGATTGTGTCCCCGAGTAAGTAAATATTGAACGACCTGGTGGTGGCGGAGTTAAATCATCAAGACCATAACCAGTTTCTGCAATCGAGTTTACTTTATTAACCAGAG
>VSSL01000400.1_pt1 | contig 12909 bp, 11 predicted proteins | sample 4557531 | NCBI WGS metagenome assembly VSSL01 (sample SAMN10986726, study PRJNA523729) | hot springs metagenome | isolation source: hot springs | place: India:Timba, Gujarat | collected 2018-05-31 | reverse complement strand
CCGTGATCGAGGCCGCCGGCTACGGCGCGGCGTTTGTCCACCGCACCGGCCATGGGCTTGGCCGCGAAACCCACGAATTACCGAATATCGTCGCTGGCAGCGATACGCCGCTGTTACCGGGTACAACCTTCACCGTCGAACCGGGCATCTACCTGCCGGGCCGGTTTGGCGTGCGGATCGAAGATGACGTGGTGATTACCGCCGAAGGCAGCCGGTCGTTGACCAGTTTCCCGCGCGAGTTGATTGTGGTAGAAGCTGGATCGCTCCCATGAAATTACCAGCGCGGAGTGATCTTTAGTGGGGGGGGAATCGTTATGACAGTTTGGCTCGGAGCGGTTTCGCGCGGCAGCCAACCCTTGCACCAATTTCTGATCTGGGCCGTCGTAGCTACGAGCATTGCCATTGTGGTGTTTCTTGTTGCTGGTGCATTCTTTGAACTGACACAACTCTTTATCCTTGCGGCTGGCGGCGGGGTCTTCCTAGCAGCGCAACTCGGTTCACTTTGGCTCAACCGGCAGGGAAAAGTCAAAACCGCTGTCTACCTCATGTGCGGGATTATTGCTGCCTATGCCCTGCTCATCACAATCGTTACGCCAGAACTGCTCGTGATCTCCATCTTTGGGCCCATTATGATTATCGCGCTGGCTAAACCATACCTTGATCGGCGAGTACCGCGCGTCATGAGCATGAGCGCCATCGGGTTGACCTTGATCATTGTCTCGCTTGGCGTCTACCTTCGCCCGCTCACTCCTATTGCTATCGAACTGATCGGCCTGCCAACCATTCTCATTACCACGTTAGTAGTAGCTATTATTCTGCTGCTCCTGTGGCAAAACTATATCCGTTTAGAAACCGCGTTGCAGCAGAGCGAACAAGCTAACGCCGAGTTGCAGCAGATCAAGCAAGGACTCGAACAGCAAGTCGCCCAACGCACCAACGATTTGCGCCAGACGGTCAACAAACTTGAAGCGCAATTTTACGAGCAGTCACGGATGCGCGCCGCCCTCGAACAACAGCGCGAAGTCATCCGCAACCTAAGTGTGCCGATTCTGCCGGTGACGGATCATATTTTAGTCATGCCGCTCATCGGTGAGCTTGATCGCCAACGGCTTGAAGACATCAATCAACAGGCGCTTGACGCTATCGATCAATGGCGCGCGCAGATGCTGTTGATCGATATTACCGGCGTGCCGGTTGTTGATGAAGCGGTTGCCAAAGGCGTGATCGCTATCGTCCAAGCGGCGCGTCTGCTTGGCGCACAGGTCTGCCTCATCGGCATCCGCCCGGAAGTGGCCCAAGCACTTGTAGCAGTGAATATTGATTTGCAAGGTATCCAGAGCTTTGCCACCCTCCAAGATGCGTTGGCGCGCGCGTTGCCGGCGGCGAAGGCAAGGGGGGCGTAGCGGCGCAGCCATCGCCCGCTGCGCGGGATGAATAGCCACAAAAAGCCACAAAAAGCCACAAAAACTATGCGATCGTTTGTGTCGTTTGGGTATCTTCGCGGCGCTTCCCCATCCCGGCCCTGAAGGACAGGCTACAATGACGAGGCCCGCTACGCGGGCTGCCAACGCAACGCCGCAAAGGGTGCAAAGGCGCAGAGAACGCAGAGAGCGCAAAGGTTTTTGGGGAAAGCGCCGCACCCCGGTTGTCATTGCGAGCGGAGCGCAGCGAAGCGAAGCAATCCCCCGCGAGCACGCGAGCGGAACCTTTCCGCTGAAGGGGGAGATTGCTTTGGGTCTCCCCGCCCGCGCACTGACAAGGGAATACCCGCGCACTGACAGACCCGTCCGCGCACAATGCCAGCTAGAAACCCTTTGCGCCCCCGCGCCGGCTGTGGTATACTGCGCGAGCATAGTTGCAGGCAAGGAGACGATGATCGCAATGGATACGATGGTTCTGCCCAACACCTACCGCAGCCACCCGGTGGTTCATCGTCGCCGTCGTCGTTGCCGTCGCCAGCCCATTGCGCGATCTGGCTAGCCGCGCCTGCACTTCTGTACGAGATGTTCTCAGGCCAGCACTGCCAGCGCGCAGGCTGGCTTCTTCTATGTATTCGCATCAAGCCAGCGCAGGGAGTTATGACGCACTTATATCTGATCCGTCACGGGGAAGCCGTCGCGAATGTTCAGCCGATTGTGGCCGGGATGCGCGGCGATGCTGGGTTGACGCCGCGCGGCATTGCGCAGGCCGAACGGTTGCGTGATCGCCTTGCTACCAGCGGCGAGATTAAGGCCGATGTCTTGATCTCGTCGACCTTGCCGCGCGCCCGCCAGACCGCCGAGATTATCCAACCCGCGTTGGGCCTGCCGATCATCTTTGATGATGAGGTGCAAGAGCTGCGCGTCGGCGAGGCTGATGGCATGCCGAATCACGAGGCTTGGGCGCTGTTTGGGGTGCCCGATTTCGACCGTTACCCGCTGCGCCCGATCGCTCCCGGCGGCGAGAGCTGGGGGGATTTTGCCCTGCGCGTGAGCCGCGCGCTCACACGCATTACTGCCGAGCACGAGGGCAAGACGATTGTGGTGGTCTGTCACGGCGGTGTGATTGACTGCTCGTTCATTCACTTCTTCCGCATGCCGAGTCTGGTGGTGCCGCCAACCGACTTTCATACCCGCAATACCAGCATCACGTGGTGGGAACGGGTGGAACGGCGGAACCAGCAGCTCTGGCGGCTCAATGCCTATAACGACATCGCTCATTTGCAGGGGATCGGCGCGGTCGAGTCGGTGCGTTGGGAAGACACGCATCCCGCTTCGCCGGTGCCAACCGAGGAGTAGCGCGGTATGATCAGCTTTCTCGCCGATGGACACGTCGCTAGCCCGCGCGGCTGGCGGGCCGCTGTGGCCGCATGCGGTATCAAGTACGCAAACCGCGACGATTTGGCGCTGGTGGTGAGCGATTATCCAGCCACAGCAGCGGCGGTTTTTACCACCAACGCTGTGAAAGCGGCGCCGGTGCTGTACGATATGGCGTTGATGGCGCAGGGCGGTGATTTGCGCGCCGTGGTGATTAACGCTGGCAACGCCAACGCCTGCACCGGCGTCGATGGTGATGCGGCTGCCGTGGCGATGGCCCGCGCCGTCGAGCAGGCACTCGACCTGCCGCCTAACAGCGTTTTTGTTATGTCAACTGGAACCATCGGCGTACCGATGCCAGTGGACAAGATCACCCGCGGGATCGCCGAGGCAGCGACCCGCCTCAGTCCCGATCACGGCTTGGCCGTGGCGCGCGCGATTATGACCACCGATACCCGGCCTAAGCATTGCGCCGTTACGGTGACGTTGCCCGATGGGAACGTGATCACGATTGGCGGGATGGCGAAGGGCGCGGGGATGATCCACCCGAATATGGCGACGATGCTGGCCGTGGTGACAACCGACGCCGCGGTGCCGCGCGATGTGCTTGATGCGGCGATGCGGCAGGTGCTTGAGGTGAGCTTTAACAGTATCAGCATCGATGGCGACACCAGCACCAACGACACGTTGCTGGTGATGGCCAACGGTGTGAGCGGTGCGCCGCCGATCACCGATCTGGCTTCACCCGCCGGCGCTGCCTTTATAGCCGGCCTCACTGCGGTGTGCCAGCACCTTGCCCACGCGATTGTGCGCGATGGCGAAGGTGCGACTCGGTTTGTCACCATCACAGTGCGCGGCGCCGTCAACAACGCTGAGGCTAAGCAAGCGGCGATGACGATTGCCCGCTCGCCACTGGTCAAGACGGCGCTGTTCGGGGCCGATCCGAACTGGGGGAGGGTGCTGTGCGCGATTGGCTACTCTGGGGTAACGGTTGACCCCAACCGGGTGGTGTTGCACTTCGGCGGCATGCGGGTGCTGGAAAACGGTCTGCCGCTGCCGTTCGACGAGAAGGCGGCGCATAAGCTGCTCGATGTGCCCGACATTACGATTGACGCCGATCTTGGTCTCGGCGACGGGAGCGCCACGGTCTGGACGTGCGATTTTAGCTACGATTACGTGCGGATCAATGCCGAATACCGGACGTGACCATCCCGTGGATCGGGACAGAGGTTGATAGCTATGGATCGCACTGCGCGCCAACAACTTGCCCGTGAGCTGTGCCAGCGCCTCGCCGCGCAGCCGGGAACGGTCGTGGTGGTGGCGGGGATGATTGAACCGCCTGCACCGCTGACCGATTTCGATCCGCTTGAGGTGCTGGCAGTGGTTGAGAGCGCCGTCATGCGCCCCCAGCACAGCTTCATCGTGCAGAATCTGCCGGTGACGATCCATACCATTGCCGCGGCGGAACTCACGGCAGTCGTGCGCGCACCTGACCTACGCTGGCCGCAGTGGCTGGGTTGGTTGGCGACCTTGCAGCCGCTGATCGGCGATGGTCACAAGGTCAGCGAATGGCTGGCGCAGGCCGGCGCCGTGGCCGAACTCGATTTCTACCGCAGCATCTTGCCGCATCTGCCGCAACTAGTATTCAGCATTTACGGAGAACTCCGCGCCGCTGCCGCGCGCCGCCACGAGCGCGATGCGGTCTTGCTGGCGCCGGCATTGCTTACCGAGCTGCACACTGCGCTCTGTTTGATCAACCGGCGCTGGCCGGCCCAGCGCCGCTTCGCCGGCATCACGGAAAGTTTTTCGTTCCCGTTGCAGCCGCGCGATTGGCCGCAACTGGCCGAAGAGTTGCTCAATGCGCATCAGCTCGACGAGATTGTGCGGGTGGCCGGCACGCTCGTCGCTAACTACTGGCAATTGCTGGTACGGTGCAGTTTGACCATTGAATCTCATCAGACCACAGCAACCGCACCTTTGTGATCCGAATGGAGGAGTAGCGTCGATGGAACACCGGCTTTGGGGGGGCAGATTTAGCGAACCAACGGCAGCCGAGATGCGCCGGTTCAATGACTCGTTCCGGTTTGACCGGCGGCTGGCCGAGGTTGATATTACCGGCAGCATCGCGTGGGCCAGCGCCTTGGCGCAAGCCGGCCTGATCAGCGAGGTCGAGCATGCCGAGCTGGTGCGCGGCTTAGAGCTGGTGCGGGCCGAATTCGCTAACGGTACGTTCGTCGCGATCGAGAGTGACGAAGACATCCATACCGCTGTCGAACGCCGGTTGCGCGAATTGATCGGCGACGCCGCGCTCAAACTGCATACCGGTCGCTCGCGCAACGATCAGGTCGCCACCGATATGCGCCTCTATACGATCGGCATTGCTCGCCAGCTCGACCGGCGGCTGCGCGATCTGCAATTAGCGCTGCTCACCCAAGCCGAACAACATGCCGATACCCTCATGCCGGGGTATACCCATCTGCAACGCGCCCAACCGATCACGTTCGGCCATTGGTGCTTGGCCTACATCGAGATGTTTGCCCGCGACCGCAGCCGCTTGCGTGACGCCATTGCCCGCATGCGCGTGTTGCCGCTCGGCGCGGGGGCGCTGGCCGGCAACTCGCTCGGCGTTGAACGCGAGCGGCTGACCGAATTGCTCGACGAATTTGATGAGCTGGCCGCCAACTCGCTCGATGCGGTCAGCGACCGCGACTTCGTGGCCGAGACGCTCTTCGCGTGCGCGCTGACCGGCATTCACCTCAGCCGGCTGGCCGAAGATGTCATCCTCTACGCGAGCAGCGAATTTGGTTTTGTGGAACTGGCTGACGCCTACAGTACCGGCTCAAGTCTGATGCCGCAGAAGAAAAATCCTGATAGTATGGAATTGTTGCGCGGCAAGAGCGGCCGGCTGCTGGGCAATCTGGTGGCGCTGCTGACCGTGCTGAAAGGCTTGCCGCTCACGTACAACAAAGACATGCAAGAGGACAAAGAGCCGCTCTTTGACAGTTTTGACACGCTCGATCTCGGTTTGCAAGTAGCGGCGGCGGCCATTGCCACCATGACCGTGCGCCGCGAGCGGATGGCCGCCGCGCTCGATGATGCAATGCTGGCCACCGACTTGGCCGACGAACTGGTGCGGCGTGGCGTGCCATTCCGGGTTGCCCACGGCAAAGCCGGCCAACTGGTGCAGCGCGCGATCGCGCTGGGCACCAGCCTGCGCCATCTGCCGCTGAGCGAGTATCAGGCGGTCGAGCCAAGCCTTGACGCGAGCATCTATGCTGTGTTCGATATGGCGCACAGCGTCGCCCAAAAAGCCAGCTACGGCGGCACCGCGCCGCAACGAGTCCGTGAGCAATGCGCTCGCTGGCACGAAATCTTAGAGGAAGAAGACGAGTAGGGTACAGCCTGCTGTGCCCCCTATGAGACACCGAAACCTATGACCAGCCCGCTCTACACACCGCCAGTCAGCCTGCCGGTACTCCACATCCGGCCCGACGCCGCCATATCGATCCGCCGCGCGCGAGTGAGCGACGTGCCGCGGCTCTATGAGATTATCAACTACTATGCTGCCCGCGGCGACATGCTGCCCAAGACGCTCGATCAGCTCTACAACCGGGTGCGCAATTTTAATGTGGCCGAAGCCGATGGCGAAGTGATCGGCTGTGCCGCGTTGCATATCACGTGGGCCGATCTGGCCGAAGTGGTCAGCGTCGCCGTGCATCCCGCATTTCAGGGCCGCGGCGTTGGCCGCCGTCTCGTCGAACCGCTCTTCGCCGAGGCGATTGAGTTGGGCATTCCCACCCTCTTCACGCTCACCTTGCAGGTCGGATTTTTCAGTTCGCTCGGTTTCCGTGAAATACCAAAACTGCGCCTGCCGCACAAAATCTGGCAAGATTGCGCGACCTGCTTCAAACAGGATCGGTGCGATGAAATCGCGATGATCCGGCAGGTACCGTAATCTTGATCTTCACAACCCAGAGCGGCGCTTGATCACGTGCTGCTCTGGGTTGTGAGCGCCATCACATATTCCCCAGCCACTCCGCGACGATCTCCTCCATTGCAATGCGCCAAACTGCCCTGTTGCCGGATGGCATCCAGACATACAATTGCTCCGTATCTCTCCATGAAGCACGACAACACAGGAGTAAGCGTATGCTGATGAATAGCACCATTGCCACCGCCATTCTGCTGCTTGTGCTTGGCATCGGCGGCGTCTTTTCAACCGGCGCCGCAACGTCGGCCATTCCCGCCTTGTTCGGGATCGTCTTGCTGGGGTTGGGGGTGGCGATTGAACGATCACCAACTCCGCGCCGCTTTGAGTGGATCGCTGCGCTGGTCGGGTTGCTCGGCTTTCTGGCGCCCGTCGCCAACCTTGCCCGCATCATTGGCCAGACCGGTTTGATCATCAACGCGGCTGTCTTTGCGAATATCGTGATGTTGGGTACGTGTGGCCTCTACCTGCTGGTCTGGCTCTGGGAGCAGCGCACCGGCGAGCGCTTGCGGATTCGGTAGACAACGAATGGGACAACGAATAGGATAACGAATAAACGAATAGGATAACGAATAAACGAATAGGATAACGAATAAACGAATGGGGGAACGAATGGGGAAGCGATACTACCTCCCCATTCGTTTATTCGCTCAATTATTCGTTGTCCCCTACTTCAATCCCGGCCAGCCGCTCGATCGCTTTGATCAGCGCGTGATTGCCTTCGTGGCCCAAGCCGGCGGCTTGCAGCGTGCGGTAGAGCTGGAAGACGGTTGAGGTGGTGAGCATCGGGGCGCCGACGGCGTCGGCAGCGGCTAGCACCAGCCGCAAGTCTTTCTGTTGCAGGTCGATGGTGAAGCCGGGCCGCCAATCGCGCCGGATGACTTGCGGCCCCCGGTTCGAGAGCATCCAACTGCCCGCTGCACCGCCGCTGACCGCTGTCAGTGTCTTTTCGAGATCGACGCCGCTGGCCTGCGCGAAGACAAGCGCCTCGCTGATCGCCAACATTGTGCCGACCACGAGAATCTGATTGACCAGCTTGACCGTCTGGCCGGCGCCGTGCCCGCCGACATGGGTGATGGTCTTGCCCATGGCTTGAAACACCGGCATCGCCCGCTCGACCAGCTCTGCCGGCCCACCCACCATGATGCTGAGCGTGCCGCGCGCTGCGCCTTCGCTGCCGCCACTGACCGGCGCGTCAAGGAAGCCGATGCCGCTCTCGCCGAGCCGGGCAGCGAATCGCTGCGCTCCCTGCGGACTGATCGTACTCATGTCGATCATCAGCATCCCAACCTGCGCGCCCTCAATCACTCCCTGCGGCCCGAAGATCACTGCCTCGACATCAGGCGTGTCGCTCACGCAACTGATCACAATATCACTGCGCGCAGCCACCTCAGCCGGCGACGCAGCCAACTGCGCGCCGGCGGCCACCAACTCATCGGCGCGCCCCGGCGTGCGGTTCCAGACCGTCAGCGGAAACCCGGCGCGCAAGATGTTGGCCGCCATCCCGCGCCCCATAATGCCCAATCCGATAAAGCCGATCCGTTCGGTCATAGCATTCTCCTCGTTGCTATGTGCGTGGTGCAACTAATGGTATCATACCTGCCGGTGGGCAAATCATGCCATATCTGGAGCCGCACCGCCGCCGTGCGGCTATGGAGCCGCACCGCCGTGTGGCTCTACAGGAGGGATCAATTCGCTATGCCTGCTGCGCTCGCCGATCTGCTGGTGCTCGATCTCAGCCGGGTGTTGGCCGGCCCCTACGCCACAATGGTGCTGGCCGATCTGGGGGCACGGGTGATTAAGGTGGAACAACCCGGCCTTGGTGATGAAACCCGCCAGTGGGGGCCGCCGTTTGCCGAGAATGGCTTGAGCGCCTATTTTATCGCGGTGAACCGTAATAAGCAGAGCATTGCCGTCAACCTCAAGCATCCTGACGGACAAGCGATCGTGCGCGCGCTCGCTCGCCGGGCCGATGTGCTGATCGAGAATTTCTTGCCGGGGACGTTGGCGCGGATGGGGTTGGGTTATGACGATTTGCGCGTGCTGAATCCGGGGTTGATCTACTGTAGCATTACCGGTTATGGCCAATCTGGCCCCGACGCGCTGCGGCCCGGCTACGATACGGTGATACAGGCCGAGGGCGGGTTGATGAGCATTACTGGCGAGCCTGATGGCCCGCCGCTGAAGACTGGCGTGGCCGTCGCCGACATCACCACCGGCTTGTACGCCGCCGCCAGCATTTTGGCCGCGCTGCACTACCGCGCGCAGAGCGGCGTAGGCCAGTATATCGACATCGCGCTCTTTGATGTGCAGCTCAGTTGGTTAGCGAATGTCGCCTCGGCTTACCTCGTCTCTGACCAACCGCCGCGGCGCTACGGCAACGGTCACGCCACGATCGTGCCATACCAGCCCTTTGCCGCCGCCGACGGCTATCTGATGATCGCGGTTGGCAACGATCAGCAATTCGCCCGCTTCTGCGCTGCGCTTGCACACCCGGAATGGGTGGCCGACGAACGCTTCGCCACCAACCCGGCCCGCGTTGCCCACCGCGCCATCCTCGTGCCGCTGATTGCAGAGGTCATTGCCCGCGAGCCGGTTGCCGTCTGGCTCGAACGGCTACGCGCCGCTGAAGTGCCGTGCGGGCCGGTGAACGACATTCCAACCGCTCTGCACAGTCCGCAGGCGCAAGCGCGAGCGATGGTGCAGCGTATCGACGGCGTGCGCATGGTTGCTCCTGCCCCCAAGCTGAGCGAAACCCCGGCGACGATCCGCAGTGCGCCGCCTGCGCTTGGCGTAGATACCGAAGCGATTTTACGCGAAATGGGCTATGAACCTGACCAGATCAGCGCGCTGCGCGCAGCCGGGGTGGTGGGGTGATTAAGCGGCGAGAAAGGCCAAGCCGCGCTGCACCGTCGCCGTGAAATCCGGCGGATAATCGTGGCTTACGCCGCGGCACACTTCAACCTCGCACGGCACACCGGCCTGCTGGAGGGTTACGACCCACTCTTGCACTGGCTGGGAGAGGCTATCGAGGTCGCCGATCACCACATACCCCCGCGTGTGCGGATCAGCATGCGCGAGCAGCGGCTCAACCTGCTCTGGCCGGATCGCTGGCGCAACGGCAAGAAACCGGTTCACGGCAACGGCCCCGCTCAATACCGCACGCACCGCAAGCGCCGCTCCCATCGAAAAACCGCCGATCACCGTCAGAGGCGGCGGCACTAGCTCAGCCAGATGCTGGCGCAGCTCGGCCAACGCCTGCGCTGGATCAGCCCAATGGTACCGGTTAGGCGACCAAAGCTGGGCCGATTGCAGCATCGCTACCCGCCAGCCAAACGCCGTCGCCGGCTGCCAGTAGTCGCCATCGCTCGCGATACTGCCGTTCGCCCCGTGCAGCGCAACGAGCAACCCCTGTACCGCCCCCGCCGGTTCCCACACCCGGCGCTGTGGGGTGGCCACGGCCTGCGCTTGCGCGTATCGCTGCTGAAACAGAACTTGCAACTGCGCGAATGCTTCCGTTCCCCGCACGCTATCGAGATCAGGATCGCGCAGCATCCGCTCGTGATACCAGAGACCCCGATCGGCGGCTTGTTGCAGCCAACCAATGGCGCCGGCCTGATCGCCCATAGTACTGGCAAGGCACGCTCGCCAGAACAAGAGATCGCTTTCGTATTGCGGGAAGAGAGGTGCTTGTTGCTCGATCAGCGCCAGCGCCGCCGCATACGAATGCTGGTTATAGAGCGCAAAGACTTGCGCGCGCAACACACGAAAGGCAGCTTCAGTCATTGCGGTATCCTTAACGCATAGGCAGTCAATACGTACAGTACACGCGGCGTACTGTGGCACACGCAGCCAGCTAACGCACTCAAGGAGGTATGGAGTGCGGCAGTTTGACTGCCGCACCACGTGTCGCCTATGAGGTATCCTACCACCTGCTCGCTCATGCTACAATGCCGCTACCCGCAGACAATTGGCGTCTGGGGAACGCAGACGGAGAGACGGCAATGCGACACGAACTGCATAGTCCTACCGGCACGGTTGTGATCGATAACGCTGGCCGGATGGTCTTCTTCCACGACGGGCGCGAGGCGCTGCGTGGCTACGGCGCAGTAGCCCATGCCTACGGCGTTGATTTTCCCATTACCGGCGTCGCCGGCGCCGACGTCACCGCCCATCATGCCCGCATTCATTACACCACCACTCGGACGGAAGTCACGTTGCGCGTCGAGATCGAAGCAACCCCGACCGGCTTTCGCTTGGTCTGGTCTGGGCCGCCCCATCTCCACGCGGTAAGGGTTGAGTGGCAGCTCGAGCCGGGCCGGCCATGGTATGGCATGGGAGAGCGCATCTTCCAGCATTGGCCGCTCGATAGCGCACCAGTCGTTTCCGATCCGTTCGAGCCGATCGACCATGGCCGCGATGGCACGCTCAATATCGCCACCCCCTTTTGGCTCAACGCTGCTGGTGCGGCGATCTTGCTTGAGGAAGGCGATGGCGAGTTAGCGGTGACGATGGATCGAGCAGGAGACGGTTTGTTGCGCATCACCAGCCGCGAAGCACCGCCGCCGCCTAACCTCGGCTTTGACGAGCGTTATGCCGCACCCGGCCCCAACCTCGCCAGCCATATTATTCTAGCCGCCAATGCCCCGGCTGCGTTCCATGCCGCGTTGCCATTGCTTGGCCGCCCGACCGCCGCTCCGCCGCGCGATCTCTTCGCCCGCCCGATCTGGACGACGTGGGCGCATTATAAGATGCACATTACCCAGCGCGATGTGACCGAATTCGCCACCCAAATCGTTGCCCGCGGCTACCCCTACTCGGTGCTCGAAATTGATGACCGTTGGCAACGCGGCTATGGCGCGTATGTGTTCGATCAACGCAAATTTCCCGATCCGCGCGCGATGGTCGATGAGCTGCACGCGGCTGGGTTTAAGGTCACGCTCTGGACGCCGATCTTCTTCGATCCAGCCGATCCAGCCTTTGCCGTCGCTGCCCGGCGCGGCTACCTGATCCGCCATCCTGCCGATGGCTCGCCCTACCTCGTGCGCTGGTGGCAAGGCTACGGCGGCGTGCTTGACTTGACCAATCCTGAAGCGGTAGCGTGGTGGCTGAGCGAACTGCGCGCGTTGCAAGCCGAAACTGGGGTTGACGGCTTCAAGTTTGACGCCGGCGAAGCCAACTTCATCCCTCCCGACGCCATCTGCTATGCGCGAGAGCCGCGCCGCCGCTACGCCGATCGCTACACTGAGTTTGTCGCCGACCACTTCGCCTATACCGAAGTGCGCGCCGGTTGGCGCAGCCAGCGCCGCGGCATTCTCTTCCGCGAGTGGGACAAGTGGAGCCGTTGGGGAATTGATAACGGCTTGCACAGTGTGCTGACGCAGGCGCTGACTCTGAGTGTCTGCGGTTTCCCATTCGTGTTGCCCGACATGATCGGCGGCAACGCCTACCAAGACGAAGTGCCCGACGGCGAACTCATGGTGCGTTGGACGCAATTGAGCGCATTATTGCCCACCATGCAGTTCAGCGTTCACCCGTGGCAGTACGGCGCCGAAGTTGACGCCATCTGCCGGCGGTATGCCCACTTGCACACAGAACTCGACTCGTATCTCGCCGAGCTGATCGACGAAAACCTGCGCGACGGCACGCCATTGGTGCGCCCGCTGTTCTGGCACGATCCCAATGATGAGCAAGCGCTGCGCTGCAACGACCAATTCCTGCTCGGCGCGCGCTACCTCGTGGCGCCAGTGGTGCAGCCGGGCCAGCGCCAACGCGATGTCTACCTGCCGGCAGGCGTCTGGCGCGATTACTGGAGCGGTGCGATCCATCAGGGGCCGGCTCAGTTGACCGACGTGCCGGCGCCGCTCGAGCAGATGCCGCTGTTTGAACGGCAAGAGTGATTGGAGAAGTCTTCTCGGAGTGGCTATCCAACGAGTGCGATCCCCTGCTATGGAGTGCGGCAGTTAAACTGCCGCACTCCATACAGTTGAGAGCACGAACAACTTTACGTTATTTGAAATCAGATGCAATGAATCTAATGTACCGAACAGGGTAACGAATGACTGTTTGGTTGAAGTTAACTTGCAGGCCAGCTAACATCCCATCCTTGCTTCTTCGTCCAGCTTT
>VSSL01000399.1_pt1 | contig 12916 bp, 12 predicted proteins | sample 4557531 | NCBI WGS metagenome assembly VSSL01 (sample SAMN10986726, study PRJNA523729) | hot springs metagenome | isolation source: hot springs | place: India:Timba, Gujarat | collected 2018-05-31 | reverse complement strand
TTTTTTCCGTGTATTCCGTGTGTTCCGTGGTTTTTGGTTTTCTAAATACAAGCACGCCGGTCTTTACGCCCGCGTAGGGTTTGAATACTCCAGCGGGCAGGGAAACTACGGCCAGCAGATCGAAATCCTCGACCAGCTTGCGCCTGAGTTCCACATGCGCCGAGGTCGAACCGAAAAGCAGCCCCTCGGGCACAACGACGGCACACTGGCCGCCCGGAGCAAGGGCCTCCATCATCACGCCCAGGAAAAGCAGCTCGCTCTTCTTTGAGTTGGTGGGAAGGTCCTTGCGGATGGATTCCTTGGGGAGAACACCGGCAAAGGGCGGATTGGAAAGGATCACCTTGTAGCGGCGGTTCAGGTCGTCTTCGGTGAGGCCGCCCATATCGGAAAGCGTATTGGCGCGCTTGACATTGGCCTGACGGATGCCGTGCAGCACCAGATTCATCATGGCGATGCGCATCATCTGGCGCGATACATCGATACCGTAGATAGAGCGCTCCAAGAGAGTCCAATCGGGGATCTTCTCCCCTGGACCCTTTCGGTAGGTTTGCAAACTCGGGATTTCCTTCTTGGCCTCTTCGATGGATTGGCCACGCTTTTCCAGCCACTCCTCACCGTAGATGGGCACTTCCTGAGGTTCGGTCGAGTATCTGGCCAGGATGTACTCGACGGCGTCGATGAGGAAGCCGCCGGTACCGCAAGCCGGGTCATAGATCGTATCCCCAAGATCGGGGTCCAGCATCTCGACCATCATGGTTCTTATCTGTCGTGGCGTCCGGAATTGGCCGTTGAGGGCGGACTGTCCCAGGTGGGTCAGCATGTACTCGAAGATGTCGCCCTTCACATCGGTGCCGAGCTTGGCGAAGTCGATGCCGTCGATCTCGTCCACCACTTGCTTGAGCACGTTGGGGTCAACAATCTCGAGCACGGCGTCGCGGAAGTACTCGGCGATTTGCGGCTCTTCCTTTACCAGCGAAGCCATATAGGGAAAAACGTGATCGCGCACGAAGTCACGCAGGTCCGTGCCGCTCTTGAAACGCCACTTGGACCAGCGGAAACGTTCGGCCTGTTTGGGGAAGAGCAGGGTGCCGTTGCCGTTTGTCTGTTTTCCCAGAAGCCGGGCCTTGAGTTCGCGGCTGGATTCCTCCTCGTCGAGCAGCTTGAGGTAGATGAGATAGGAAATCTGTTCGATATAGGTGACCGGATTGGTCACCCCGCCTGCCCAGAGGATGTCGGTGATCCGGTTCAACTTTCTGCGAAGGTCTTGGTTCATTTATTATCCCCTTTAACCACGGAACACACGGAATACACGGAAGGAGTCATAAAACAATCCTTTCAATTTGGGCTTTCGGATAATGGCCGAAATTCACCAAAAACCCCAGCTCATAACCCGTGGCTTTCAAGTAATTATGGACCTGAGCACGGTGTTCATCCGATAATTCCTTTACAGCCTTGATTTCCAAAATAATCTTTCCAAAGCATACGAAATCGGGCCTGTAGGTTTGATTGAGTTTTTCGTTCTTGTAGTGCAGGATCAATTCTGCTTGAGAAATAAATGGAATCCCGGCGCGCTTAAGCTCCCTTTCCATGCATTCCTGATATACTGCTTCCAAAAATCCACATCCCATCTCCCGGTAAACCTCAAAGACAGCCCCTCGTATTTGGTAACTCTCTTCTTCAAACCGGATTTTGCTCATTGTTCTTTTCCGTGTATTCCGTGTGTTCCGTGGTTCATATAGCTTTTCTAAAAACCGAATCGTTCAAATCCTGGATGATTTCCTTGAGCCCCCTCTCGCCGAAGAGCTCAACGCCCAACTCTGCCGCATTCAAAATGGAAAGTGGCGGCTGGAACAAATCCTCCAGCTCGATGCGGCCGCGGGCGATGCCGCGGTTCTTGAGGAGTGATAGATACTGCGCCTGCTGGGGTGTGATCGATTTTGCGACTAGCCATGCCTGGAAATTCTCGGTCAACTCCTCTTCGCGGGGTTTGATCTTGAGGCTACCCAGAGCGGCCTTGATGAAATCGATCAGGTTGCCGCCCGGCTGTCGGTAAGCCCTGCGAAGGTTATCCTCGTTGAAATACATCCCCGGCCTGTTTAACCGGTCAGCCAGCGCCTTTTCCTCGCCTTCGGTGAGGAATTCTCCCCGCCGCACCTTCTGGATGATCGGGTCATCCTTCAAGGCCGATCGAACGGTGCTTTCCCAGTTGGTGACATAATCGCGCTTATCGACCCGCTCACCCTCCGGCCCCACCTCGACATAAGTGACTGCATGAAGCCACTCGTCCTCGAGGCCAAGCTCGACAAGGTCGCCTGGCGGTTTGGGCGGCTTGCGTTCGCCGCCCAGAGCATGTCCGCGACCGGTGCCGGTGAAAATGTCGGTATCGCTGTCGTTGAAGTATTCGTGGTTACCGAAGAAGTCGTAGATGACAAATTTCTGTTTCTGGATATGATCCGCCGTGCGCGTTCCGCGACCCCGCATCTGCTGGTAGAGGATGGGGCTGCGCACCCGGCGGCACATTACCAGATGGAGAACCTCCCGGCAGTCGAAGCCGGTATCCAGCATACCCACGCTGACGGCTACCTGCGGATAGTCCTCACGTTTGAACTTGCGGATGAGATCATCGGCGTTGGCAACATCGCTCGTGATAACCTCGGCATACTGACCTTTGAGTTCAGGATGCAGTTCGTTCAGGTAATGAGCCAGCCTTGCAGCATGGTGTTTGGTAATCGCGAAGACAATAGCTTTGCCCGGTGCGGTTTTTTGACCCGGGGCAAGCTCTTTGTAGTTCTCCCAGGCGAGCCGATTGAACTCTTCCATCATCTTGCGGTTGGTGTCCTCGTTTGTCCATTTGCGTTCGAATTCGGCCGGATCATAGGTCTCATCATCGATCTCCGCGCCCTCAGCAAGGATTTGGGTGATACCGGTGGCGAATTTATAAGGACACAAATATCCTTCCTGAAACGCCTGGAGGATCGGAAAGGCAAAATCCGGCTGGCCGTCGCGGCACTGATAGAATTGGAACGTGTTCCGCTCGATATAGGCGGAGGGGGTAGCGGTCAGCCCTATGTGTAGTGCATCAAAATGGGTGAGCGCCGTCTGCCAAGAGCCATAGATGGAACGGTGGCATTCGTCGGCTATCACCACGTCGAAGTAGCCGCTGGTGAATTCCGTATAACGGCTGATCATGGTCTGAAGCAGGCAGACGGTAATCTGTTGCTCCTGCCGTACCATGCCTGGCCGCAGCCAGTAACTGCTGTAATGGTTCAGAATGTCTTGAATGGCTTCGAGCGCCTGTTTGGCGAGCTGTTCCCTGTCTACCAGGAACAAAACGCGCTCGGCGCGTCCGGCCTGGATGAGGCGCTTAATGCATATGCAGACGAGATCCGTCTTGCCTGTCCCGGTAGGTAGTTCAATCAGAAAACGACGCTTGCCGAGTTCCACAGCGTGGTCCAGGGCCTGCATGGCCTCTCGCTGATAGGGACGCACCTGCCGGGTCTCGCCCTGGCGGAGGTAATACTCGGGGATTTCTATGGTCGCGAGCGGCCTTCGGGTGGCGCGCATCTCCACCAAGCGTTCAAGGTCACGGCGGGAAAAGAAGGAATTGACGATACGGGCGTCGTCGTTGCCGTAGTCCCAGAAATAGATGAGCTCGCCGTTGGTAAGAAAGATGAACGGTGCGGCAATTATCTTTGCATAAGGTAAAGCCTGTTGTTTAGCTGTATAGGGTTCTATCGCAGAGCGTTTCGCTTCGACAATGGCAAGCGGGCGTCCGCGACGGTCCATCAAGACATAGTCAGCGCGACCGGTTGGTATCACATCACCATCTTTCGTTATCAGGCTGGGTTTGTACCCATAAGGGGCCACGGATTCAGAAATCACCGAAGACGTGTCACGAATAGACACCTCGGTGAGCACCTGTGACTTGTCGGCGGGATCCCACCCCGCTTGGCGGAGCAGATCGTCGATGACAATCCTGGCATCTGCTTCAGTGGAATAATCCTTCACAGGCACTCCTCCCATTGATGATCTCTGATTGATGATCTCTCATGGAATGTTTGAAACTCTCGAAGCTCATCAATCGTCAATCTTCGATCATCGATCGAAATACTCCGCGAGGTTCCGGTTCCTGAAAAACACATCGCAGACCAGCCGACCGCGGTCGATTCTGTAGGCTGTGCGAAGCTCAATCTGCTGCCCAAGGATGAGCCTTGCGAGCTTGTCCTTTGCGACCTGGCCTCCATAAGTGTGAAGTTCCGGGGCATAGTAGCCTGTGGGGCGGACACGGGTTCCGGTCTGCCCGTTCCATTGCCACTGAGGGGTGACCTCGAACGTATCGCCGTCGATGACTGATGTGACCGTAAATGTAGGCATGGCTGCTCCTTTCTGGTTTCGGCCCCTTGATCGATCTGTCTATGCCCGATGGAAAGCAAAGCCCATGCCACTTCCCGGAGTGAGCCGCAACCCATTGTTATCACGCGCGTTAGCTTCCTTGTCGCTAACCCTGGCATCATCTTATCCTTCAACCCAGGTTGAAACATCTTAAACCCTGGTTTAAGTCTTTGGTCTCGATTGCAGGAACTTGTGCACCGCCTGCGGCGTGATCCCAAGCATTCGAGCCGCTTGGCTTTGGTTGCCATTGGCTGCTTCAAGCGCACGGAGAATCATTTGCTTCCGAGCGCTCCCGAGAAACTCATCCAATGAGAATCCCTCGTAGGGCTCGGGAAGTGCATCCAGTGGGTCCGCGTAGGTGACCGGTTCCGTGATCAGGAGATCGTCTGCGTCCAAAACATCATTGCGGCAAAGACGAACAGACCTCTCGATGACGTTTTCCAGATCGCGAACATTCCCCGCCCAGTTGTGAGATTGCAGCCTGGACAAGGCTTCCGCCGACAACCTCTTGGGTCGTCGCAATGAGTCATTCAATCTATCGAGAATGTGAAGCGCCAGTTTGGGAATGTCAGAGCGTCTTTCACGGAGCGGAGGAAGTTTGATTTCACCGACGTTGAGCCTATAAAAAAGATCTTCACGGAATTTACCTTGCCTCACCAGCTTGCGTAAGTCCCGATTCGTCGCCCCCACAATCCTAACGTCAACCTTATGCGGCTTGACCTGCCCAATCGGCTCCACCAGTCCATCTTGAAGAACTCTAAGCAACTTGGCCTGTGCGGGCATGGGAAGCTCTCCCAGTTCATCAAGGAAAAGGGTCCCCTTATCTGCCGTATCGAACTTGCCAACCTGGTCGTTGATCGCGCCAGTAAAGGCTCCTTTCTTGTGACCGAACAGCAGGCTCTCGACAAGGTCTTCTGGAATTGCGGCACAATTTACAGCAACAAAGATCTCTCGCGGCCTTCCACTCAATCGGTGAATGTACCGTGCGAATAGCTCCTTGCCGGTGCCTGTCTCACCAAAGATGAGGACAGGAGCCTGTGATGGGGCCAGCATGGCACCCATCTCCAGAGAACGCTGAATCGCGGGGTGATCCCCCACAATGCCAAGTTGCGCCCTGACAGAATCAGCATCGACCCGGCTCTCTTCAACAGGGATAGGTCCGTCCTGGAACCTGACGGTAGGGAACTCACGGGAGGATAGATCCACCTCGGTAACTAGCGGATGCTGTTTCGTTACAAACTGCGGTGGTCGCACATGGAGGATGCGGGCGGGAATTTCGCCGGAAGCTGTAAGGAGAACCCAGCAGGCATGCATGTGAGGGGTTCCCGATGCCACTGCGACAAAGAAACGTGCTGGAGCAAAATCCTCAATGATGCGATGAAGATGAGCTCTGAGCCCCCTGAATATCTCTTGATAACTTGTTGGATCGGCAAGGTTGATTTCGAGAACGTGAACCTCGCTCCTGTGATAGATCTTTTTTATAGCGTCCTTCGTTTCCTCGGTAATCCGCTGAGTGCTTGGTGTATCGAAGAGAAAGATATGTTCGAATGAGCGTGTTGTTAAGAGGGAAAGGATGGGTCCAGGCTGTTCTTCCTGGTCAACCAATCCCTTGAAATATGGGTCATGAAACCCTGTAAATGTCAGCAGAACATCCATCATTTCTTTCCCGTATCCGAATTCTGAGAACCTGACTCCCCTGCTCCCCCTGTCTTTACCCACTCGTCCACCTCTTCCTTGCGGAATTTCCACAGGCGGCCCATCCGGTGAGCGGGCATTTGCTTTTCAGATATCCATTTGTAGACCGTATCCCGCTTGATGCCGAGATAGGCCGCGATCTCATCTACGGAAAGCCATCGATCTTCCATTATTGACTCCAGTCGCGCAGGGTCTCGTCCCATTCCTGAACGGCCTCAAACCGTCGTTTTAACGAATCGGCCCCGTCCTGGATAGCCCTATCGGCTTCCATCCGGTCCGATCAGACCAAACTGGCATATATTATGCGAAATACGGTGTGCCTGTCAAACGGTTTTTCCGAGTTTTTCCGGATTTTACCGAACGGAAGCTGCCGGGGCCAGCGGGACCCACCGAGCGGGGTAAGCCTGGCCGAGAGATCTTTACCCGCATGGAGCCGGGCAGCCCTCAGGACGTGCCCTAGAGCCTGGATCGCAGAACGGACTATGCTCCCGAGTATACGGGCAGTGAGTGTGAGGCGATTTGCTGTAAGGTGGGGGATTGAGCATACGCTTGTTCCTGTAGGGCGGCCTACGGGCAATGCTGTGGCTGACCCGGCCAAGGCGGGGCAGACGCTCAAGGTGGAGCTGATCTGGACCAGAGATTGGGAGACGATGGGAGAGCTTCGCGAGGCAATCAAAGTGTGGTTGGAGGATTACAACCATCTCCGGCCTCATCAAGCACTCAACTGGCAGGACCCGGCTGAGTGAAGGGCCAAGAACCCGAGCCCAATGAGTGCATTAGCTTGCAGTGGTGGGTGTCAGAGTTGGGCTTGAATTTAGCTGGATGTCAGGGTGGTGCCTGGGGCGGGAATCGAACCCGCACGGGGCAAAGCCCCAAGGGATTTTAAGTCCCTTGCGTCTGCCTATTCCGCCACCCAGGCTCGGAAAAATATACTAACCCGGATCCATTACCAAAGCCAACCGCTTCCAAGGGTTGGCAAAGAGCCCAAGAGAATCTCTCATGCCTTTTCTGGGGCCAGGCCCAATTGGTTAGCACAGAGAGCCGGGGCAGGAATTTTCTGTGAAGAGCGCCGGCCCAACCGTAACTCTCCCTCAAAGCTCTGGAGTCAAAACAGGGCAATGAGACTCATCACTGGGCATTTTCGGACAAATAGAATAGGGGGTTTCTGGCCACATTTTTCACACGCACCTCGAAGTGGAGGTGTGCACCCTCGCTTTGGCCGCTATTACCAACGGTGCCTATGGTTTCTCCCTGCCTGACCCGCTGATGCTCCGATGCACGGATTTCGTTTAGATGAGCGTAAACCGTGGCCAGCTCCTCGGAGTGCCTCAATATCAAGATGTTTCCATAGCCCCTCAGCTGGCCTTTGTACATCACCTCACCTTCGGCCGCAGCCACCACCGGGGTTCCCAAGGGCGCAGTGATGTCTATGCCCGAGTGCTTCATTCCATTTCTGACTCCGAAGGAAGAGGATACCTGCCCTCTAACAGGCCAGATGAGTTTTCCAACAAAAAGCTGTATCTTGGGCTCAGCCTCAAGAGCTTTGTCCACAGGGCCCTTGGGGAGTTCCACTCGAGTCGCCCCAGATGCACCTGGGATAAATATTTTTTGGCCTTCCCGGATTTGGGAGGGATCCCTTATGTTATTGATCTCAGCCACCTGCTGAAGGTCTGCCCCATAGGCTCGACAGATGCGCCAGAGGGTCTCTCCCTTTTTCACCACATGGTATGTGCCTTGGGCTTTTTCCTGGGGAGTATCCAGGGCTGGTACCTGGATGGGCTTGGCAGCCTTTCTCACAGGAGGCGGGCTCACCTGTCTTTTGGCATCGCACCCGGCCAAAAGCACAAGAGCTGCCGCCAGGGCGGTCCAGGCAACCCACCCTCTCATGAAAGAGCTTCCCTGCCACATCTGGGACTAAGGATTCCAGCCATACTTTCCCACCAGGTCCACGAAACGGCAGCCTCCAAGATCTTCCTGGTGAAATTCTTGCCCCCTGCGGATGACCTTGTAGAGAGTCTGGGAGAAGCGGTCACCCACGGGAATCACCAAACGGCCTCCGTCGGCAAGCTGCTCCTTGAGGGGTTCAGGAATCTCCGGGGCCCCGGCAGTCACAAGAATGCCGTTGTAGGGGGCATTTTCCATCCAACCCTCGGTGCCATCCCCAATGCGTATGGAGACATTGTAGAGCCTGAGCTGATCCAGGACCTTTCTGGCCCTTAGAGCCAGGGATCGGATTCTCTCCACTGAGTATACCCACTCGCAAAGGCTGGCCAGTATGGCTGTCTGATAACCGGAGCCGGTTCCTATTTCCAGGACCCGGTCCCTGGGTGTGGGCTCCAGGGCCTCTGTCATGAGGGCCACTATATAAGGCTGTGAAATTGTTTGCTTTTCGCCTATGGGTAGTGGGTGATCCTGATAGGCCTGTTCCCACATGCCTTCGTCCAGAAAAAGGTGGCGCGGGATCTCCCTCATCACCTGCAGCACCCTGGGGTTTCTGATGCCACGGGCCGCTATTTGGGTCTCAACCATCTTACGGCGGGCCACTTCGAAGTCTTTCAAAAAAAGTCCTCCACCAGGCATTCCTCCCTGAGGCGCACCATGCTCTCCTCGTCCGTGAGATCCAGGCGCAAAGGAGTAACAGAGATCCAACCTTCCAATACTGCCTCTATGTCCGAATCTCTAAGTTCCTCGTATCCTGGCTCCTCACCCCCTATCCAGTAATAATCCTGTCCCCTCGGGTCGGTCTTCTCCACCACAGCCCCGTTGTACAGCCTCTTGCCCTGCCTCGTGACACGCACTCCTCTTATTTCCTCTGGGGCGCAATTGGGGACATTCACATTCAAAAGTAGACATGCTGGGTGCCCGCTTTGCAGAATCCTGGAGGCCAGTTTCCTGGAAAAAACACAGGCAGCCTGGAATCTGAAATCCTTCCTGGCAGCAACAGACACGGCAAAAGATGGTATCCCCATCCTGGCTCCTTCCATGGCCGCCGATACGGTTCCCGAGTACAAGATGTCATCTCCCAGGTTAGCCCCTTTGTTTATCCCTGAGATGACAAGATCCGGTCTTCTTCCTCTGAGCACCCTATGCATGGCCAGAAGAATACAATCCGTTGGGGTGCCATCCACGGAGAAAAAGCCCGGAGCCACCTGTTTCAGCCTAAGGGGACGGTGCATGGTCAGGGCGTGACTGGAGGCGCTTTGCTCCCTGTCAGGAGCCACGGCCACCACTTCGCCCAGGGGGCTCAGTGCATCGGCAAGGGCCCTGAGTCCCTCTGAGTGAATACCGTCATCGTTACAGACAAGAATCAGGCTCATTTAGGGCAAGCAGCTCCCGGCCAAGGCTCATGGCCATTTATACCACGGCCCCCATGCACCATCAACCGGCCCCAGGCCCTGGTGTTCCTTGGGGCTCATGCCTGGGGCAAGGCCTGGATGCCACATGCTACCTGCTGATCTGGATCCTGATGGTACCTCACAAAGAGGGCACGGCCTGCACCCACTTTTTCACCTTGAGCCAGGCAAGGCCCAGGTACTCGTGAAGAGCACGGCGGACCTTGCGCAGATTTTCGCAGGATGGATACTTCTCAGAGTAACCCCCATGAGGCCGTTGTTTGAGCATATGATTCGTTGGGGCTGCAATGGGGTTCATTCCCATGGCCCGAAAGAGTTCCATGGCTCTTGGCATGTGAGCTGCAGAAGTCACAAGCACAAAAGGCTCTTCACCCAGCATGTGTTTTATTTCCCTGGCCTGATCCTCCGTGTTTCTTGAGGTTTTCTCCAGGGCCAATTTCCCAGGCTCCACCCCAAGGCACAAGGCTGCCTCAGCCATGACCTGCGCATTGGCAACAGGATCATGGAGGCTTCCTCCTGAAAGCAGAAGTCGGCTCTGCCAAAGGAGCCTATGGATGCGGATTCCCTCTACCAGTCGGGCCAAAGAGGCCTCGTCCAGGCGGGTTACAGGCGGCAGTCTGGGATCTGAAACATGCCCGCTTCCCAACACCACCACCCAGCGGATCTCCTTCATGCCTTCATGGAAAACCCAAGCCCCTTCAGATTGCTCCAGAGGCTTTAACATGCTGTCTGCCACAGGCCCCCAGCTAAGCCCTGCCAGGACAAGAGTGCCCAGGGTTACAAGCAGCCTTCCTGCCCTCTTCCAGGGTGTGATCCAAAGTAACAAAACACCCAATCCCAAGATCATTAAAATCGTGGGCACTGGGTAAAGCATGTGGGAAAGCGACTTTCTGACAAGAAACCAGTCCATTCAGACCTCCATGCCAGCAGGGGCCCTCTCAGAGACCTCCTGCCTTCTTTAATGGGAGCTGCCAGGGCCCATCCGGCTGTCGCTTCGTGCAGCTCTGTCAGGGGCCTCCCAGCTTGAATCGCAGGAAAAAGATCCGGTAAACCCTAGCTGGTAGCGGGAGCTCCGGGCCTAGGATACTGGCCTTCTCACACCTTTTAGGGCCTCTTTTACCGAACGCGGGCTCCAGCCCAGAAGTCTTGCAGCCAGAGAAACCTCCAGTGTGAGATCCCTGGGCCTCGGCATCCTAGTATCCCCAAGTTTGGCCCTTGGGATGGGCCCTGGGTCAAAGCCCATGGCCTCGGCCAAAAGGCAGGCCAGGCAGTAGCGGCTCAGGGACTCGGGCCCGGCCAGATGAACAATGGGAGGAATGGGTCCTTCTGCCAGGGCCAACTGGGCCATGGCAAGACAAAGGTCCTCCAGGGCTATGGCCGAGCGCATCTCATCCTCGAAGTAAGGGTAATCGAAGACCCCTCTCATAAGCCCAAGTCTCAAAGATTCCGTGCGGGGATCCATTGGAGACAATCCATAGACCAAAGAACTCCTCAGCACGCAAGCTCCGGCCTCCAAGGCCATGAGCTCTGCCTTGAGTTTTGCTTCCCCATAAGGGATCACGGGCCTGGGCAAATCCGTCTCTTCGTAAGGAGGATTTTCCCCGTCGAAGACCATGTCAGTGGACATGTAGAAAAAACGCCCCTGTCTGCCCGTGCAGGTCCATGCCTCCAAAAGGTTCCTGGTGCCTCGTACCACGCTTCCATCCAGATCTTCCATGTCATAGGCCAGGTGGAAGATTACATGGGGCCTGAACTCCCTCAACAAAGCCTGGACCCCTTTGGGGTCTCTAATATCCAGGAATCTCTCATCCGACCCCTGTGTTTTGGGGTGTCTAAAAAAGGTGGGCAACACCTCCAGAGCCTTTCTCCTGAGCAGATCCAAGAGGAATGTGCCCACGTACCCGCTTGCTCCCACAATGAGGACTCTTGCCATGATTCCCGCCCAAAAACTCAAATGAATGAGATGATCTGCTTGCAGCAGCCCGGATATTAAAAAATCATCCTCTGTGGGTCAATCCAATGGGGGTCCGGCCGTAAAAAGAGTGTTTCGGAGCCGGCCCATGGGAAGATCCAGACCAGTCCAAGGTGTGGGACTTGGGTCTTGAAGAAATCTCGATTCTTATCCTAGGGGTTGCGGCCCTGGGTCTGAGCAAGCATAATAATCCCCCTGAGCCATGTAAGCTTGGAGACGGCCTTTGAAGAAAAGCAACGAGGAAGGTTCCCGGCCATTTCAGGAGGCTCAAGCCCCGGGAAGACCGCGCATCTGGCTAAGGCTACTCATTTTGGCTCTCTTGGTGGGAGGCGCTACTTTTCTCCTCTATGAAACAGGGGTGATAAGGTTTTTCCTCCACAAGGAAAAGCTCCTCCAGCTGCTCAAGTCCATGCGGCCCTGGGACGTGGTGGTATTTGTTCTGCTTCAGGCCTCTCAGGTGGTGGTGGCCCCAATACCAGGAGAAGTAACGGGTCTGGCCGGCGGATACCTGTACGGCCCATTTCTGGGGATTCTTTTGTCCACCATTGGTCTTACCATGGGTTCTTACCTGGCATTCACCCTGGGCCGCGCCCTGGGCCGTCCGGCTATAGAGAAATTCGTGCCCCAATCCACCATGGCCAGGTTTGATTATCTCCTGAAACACAAGGGAGCCTTCATCGTCTTTCTTCTTTTTTTGATCCCCGGCTTTCCCAAAGACACCCTGTGCTGGTTCCTGGGACTTGGGCACTTGAGCTCTCTGGAGTTCTTGCTGATAAGCACCACCGGAAGGCTCCTGGGGACCATCCTGCTGACCCTCGGGGGAGACTTTATTCGTCATCACCAGTACGTGCGGTTTTCTATTCTGGTGGGAGTGGCTCTCTTGTTCATACTGGCTGCCATGGCTTACAGAGACAAGCTGGAGAGGCTCTTTCGCATCTGGCACATAAGAAGAGCCAGAAAAAGCCGTAACTCCAGGCGCTAGGAATCATTTCCCACCCAGGCTGAGGAGCTCCTGGTAAGGGTTGTAAGGACTCATGCGGCCATCATCAAAGAAAAGACACATGAAGTGGAGGTGTGTGGGGGAGCGGCTGGGAAAGGCGTTCTTGCCGCTTCTGCCCAGGGTGCCCAGGGTCTGTCCGGCCTCAACCCATTGTCCCACTTCCACAAGCACCTCCTGGAGGTGAGCGTAGTAACAGTAAAGCTCCCTCCAGGGAGTGAAGACCCACACATAATTTCCACCTCTTATGTTGCTGCCAGGCTTCCAATCCCTGTTAAGCCCCACCACCACCCCCGATAGGAAGGCAAGTACCTCCACTGGCTTGCCGCTTCTGTCTTCCAGAGAGTCCTGGTCTCTGTCCAGAATGAAGATATCATGGGCCGGATGGCCTCCATGACGGTTACCCTGAAAAAAATCATAGCCTCTGGCCACAAAGCCGCTTCCTCCTCTCCCACCCAAATCCCTCCATGAACCGCCTTTGATGGGAAAGGCCATTTTCTTGTCTTT
>VSSL01000398.1_pt1 | contig 12924 bp, 6 predicted proteins | sample 4557531 | NCBI WGS metagenome assembly VSSL01 (sample SAMN10986726, study PRJNA523729) | hot springs metagenome | isolation source: hot springs | place: India:Timba, Gujarat | collected 2018-05-31 | reverse complement strand
GGGGGTTTTGTCATCGTTGCCCGCGACTTCCAGTCGCAGGGTGACTCGCACTACTACGGTAGGGCATGGCTCCGTCCGAGCCGACATGGACAAACCTCACACCAGGGCACAAGGTGACCATTGGAGTTCGTGTCTTGGTGTCTTTGTGTGAGAAGACATCAGGAGAACGAGAGATAACGGGAAACCGAGGTTAATACGATGCCGAATGTAAGTTACGACCATCGTGCTGTCACCGTTGAGGGAAAACGCACTCTGCTCTTGAGTGGAGCAATACACTACCCACGCAGCACTCCCAGTATGTGGCGCCCGCTGATGGAGCGCAGCAAAGAGGCGGGGTTAAACGCTATCGAGACCTACGTCTTCTGGAACCTGCACGAAAAACGCCGCGGCGTATATGACTTCTCCGACAGGCTAGACCTCCGTCGCTTTCTCGATATAGCGCATGAACTGGGGATGTACGTTATCCTGCGCATCGGTCCGTATATCTGCGCAGAAACCAACTACGGCGGTTTGCCCGCCTGGCTGCGCGACGTGCCCGGCATCCAGATGCGTACGGATAACGAGCCGTTCCTGCACGAGATGGAAAAGTGGGTGCGCCTGCTCTGCGATTACGTGCGCCCGTACTTCGCTCCCAACGGCGGTCCCATCATTCTCGCGCAGATTGAGAATGAATACGGCAACATCGCTTGGCGCTATGGCGAAGAGGGCGAGCGCTACCTGAAGCGCATCGCCGAAATGGCGGAATCCCTGCAGGTGGGTGTACCGTGGGTAATGTGCAAGGGCAGTGCGCCCGGCACTATCGAAACCATTAACGCTTTCTACGCTCACCCCCTGCTGGACGAATACTTCACCCAGTATCCTGACAAACCCGCGCTGTGGACAGAGCACTGGCCCGGCTGGTACGACCTGTGGGGCTATCCGCACAACCGGCGCACCCCTGAAAATGTGGCGTACGCAGTAGCACGGTTCTTCGCAGCGGGTGGCACGGGCATGAATTACTACATGTGGCATGGTGGCACCAACTTCGACCGCGAGGGCTCATTCCTGCAAACCACCAGCTACGACTACGACGCCCCGCTGGACGAGTACGGCTTGCCCACCACCAAGATGTACCATCTGGCGCGTCTGCACCGCATTCTGCAGGAATACGCTTCTGTGCTGGTAGAAAGCGAGCGTGCCCAGCCTGAGAAGCTGCAGGAGGGCGTGCTGGCTTACGCCTATCAGCGTGATGGGCGGTCACTGGTTTTCCTCTGCAACGACGATACCCAGAAGGCGGTATCGGTCTCTTATGGCGGACGTCGCTACCAGCTGCCACCACAGTCGGTGACCGTCATCAGCGACGGGCAATCGCTCATGAACACCGCGCAGGTGGAGCCGCGTTATGTGGTGGAACGGCGTCTGGAGGTCTGCGACCCGAAGCTCGCCCCCTTCCAGTGGTGGGTGGAGCCGCTTCCCAACGGCGAGCCAACGCCTCTGCATCCGCCGGTGCTCTCCGATAAGCCGGTGGAGCAACTGCAGTTCACTCGCGACGAAACCGACTACTGCTGGTACGTCGCCAAGCTGATGGTGCTACCCCACCAGGAGGGGCGAGGCGTGCTGGAGCTGCAAGGGGTCGCGGATGTGGTGCATCTTTTCCTCGACGGGCAGTTTGTCGCTACGACACAGCCTCCTTTGCCCGAGAACCGCAATCTGGATGACCCGGAGAGTTTTTCCCAGCGGTTTGAGCTGGAGATGAGCGCAGGCGAGCATACCTTGGCTATCCTGTGCTGCGCGGTTGGGCTGATCAAGGGCGACTGGATGCTGGGCGAGCGCAACATGGTGGATGAGCGCAAGGGCTTCTGGGGCAAACTGCTATGGAGAGGTGAGCCGCTGGAGGCGCCCTGGCGTATTGAAGCAGGTCTGAAAGGCGAACACTGTCGGGTATACGCCGAGGGCAGCGCGCTGGTACGCTGGGAGAGCAGTATCGAGGTGGCGCGTGGCAAACCGCTCTGCTGGTGGAAGACCACCTTCGAACGCCCCAAGACGAACGCGCCTCTTGCCCTCGACCTGAACGGCATGACCAAGGGCATGGCGTGGCTGAACGGACGGTGCATCGGGCGCTACTGGCTGGTTCCCGGCACCGGCAAGCCGGAGGAGTGGCTGCTACAGGCGATATATCAGGAGGGCGAAGGCTTGCCCACCCAGCGCTACTACCACGTGCCTACCGACTGGCTGCGCGAGCAGAACGTGCTGGTACTATTCGAAGAGGTCGGCGGTGACCCAACTCAGGTGAGGTTGTGTATGAGGGTGTGAGAACAAAACCCATGGGGAGGGCGAGGCTCCTGCCGAGCCGATTTCCAGACAGCAACACGCTGAAAGAGATAAATCACAGAGGACACGGAGCACACAGAGTTCTTCTCCGATTTCTCTGTGTTCTCTGTGGTAAATGAAAGACGAAACCGGCGAAAACGGTCTTGAGGAGGAATATCGGATGAACCTTCATGCCACTCCTGTTAGCCGATTAGGCTCACGCTTTACACTGGTGTTTGACCCATACGCCAAACACGTGCTGCACTCCGCACTCGGACGGTGGATAGACCTGCCGATGGAGCTGACCCTTGGCGTAGAGACCGAAAACGGCGAGGTGGTGGCTCTGCCTTTTACGCCCGATGCGGAGCCATTTGATGCCGTCGAACAGGAACTGCGCCTGTGCGGGGTGCGGTACAAAGCCCACTCGGTTCAGCACGGACTGCGTCTGGAGGTGGAGATTACCGCTCCCTTCTATCCACATGACGTGAAGGTCTCCACCGCTCCCCTGTTCTATTTCACCTTGAAAATACAGCCTCAGCCCCGTTTGTTCTGGACAAGCTGTCCGAACCCCGTGCAGCGGGGCAAGCTGGTGGTACGTCTGAAACGTAAGAACACGAAGATTACCACATCGGAAGACACGCTGGCGCTGGAGTACGCTGTGTCGCACGCCGCCGATGAACGGTTCTCCATCAGAGACTTCATCGTGGGCGATACTCCGCCCGTAGCGCGCGAGCGTATTATACCCCTGACCGAAGGCGTCCTGCTGGAGAACAACGGGCTGGCTCTACCGTTTGACTTTACTCAGAGCGAAGAAGCCACTCTACGTTTCGCGTGGTGTGCCTACGTGGACGCGCCCGTGCTGGAGGTGTTCGGCAAGCCGATGCGCTTCCTGTACACGCACCACTTTGGAAACGTGGAGGAGGTCGCCCGCTTCGCCCGGGAAGAGGTGGATACCCTGCTGAGCAAAACCGCCCTCGTGGAAAACCTTCTGGATGAAGCCAGCCTGAGCAAATCGCAGCTAGACCTCATCCGCTTCTCGCTCCAGAACTTTCTGCTGGATAGCTGGTGGGTGGTAGATGAAGCAGGCAACGAGTGGTTCAGCGTATGGGAGGGTTCCTGCTACTTCCACAGCACTGTAGACGTGGAGTACAACAACGGACTGGTGTACTTCGCCTTCTGGCTGCCCCTGCTGGAGAAGCTGCTGGACGAGTGGGCGCGATTCGAAATGCAGGACGAGGTAGGCAGTTATCTCGCACACGACATGGGCACGCACGCAAAGGTTGGCTCACAGGCATACCCTCACCCGATGCAGGTGGAAGAGAACGCTAACTACCTGCTGATGCTCCACGCATACTGGCGGTGGACAGGCAACCTGGAGCCAGCTCGTCGTCATCACGCCCTGTGCAAACGGCTGGTGGACTACTTCGAGCGCAGCGACACCACCGGCAACGGTTTCCCCAACGAGGGCGTGGCGAACACTATCGACGATGCCTCTCCCGCCGTGCAATATGCCCGCGAGCAGGTGTATCTGGCAGTCAAGACCCTCTGCGCCTGCCATGCCGCCGCGCAAATCGCGCAGGCTCTGGGAGATAGCGAGTGGCAGTCGCAATGTGAACGTCTCGTCACACGCATTCGGGAAACGCTGGACGCTCAAGCATGGCTGGGAGACCACTATGCGGTATGCCTGGAGCGTACCGCCGAAGGTTTGAAAGACCCCTGGACCGGCGAGCCGTTGCATGGCGAATTGAGTGGCTGGGATGCCTACTCTATCTATACCGCCAATGGCTTGCTGTACCTGTTAATGAGCGGGCATATACCGCCGGTAAACCTCTCGCGCATCAAACAGGACATCGCCAGTGCCTATCGTCATGCTCTCACCGAGTACGGCTGCACGCACACCAGCGCGGACAAAAGCAACGTCTGGCTATCTCAGAACCTGTGGCGCGACTACATCGCCTCGTACCTGGGCGTCGGGTTGCCCGATAATTCGTCGCGCTACATGGCGATGGAGCAGTTGATGAACACCGCCGGGTTGAACAAGGGGTTTATCGACACCTACTTCACCAACAACCTCTGCTTCTACCCGCGCGGAATCACCTCTATCGGTTATCTGTTTGCGCTGTGCGGGTTGCAGATAGACCGCACACAGGGGGTGGTACGCCTCAAGAAGACCGTTCCGTATCCGTGTCGGGTACCGCTGCTTCCCCTTGCCGATTGGGAAAAAGGCGAGATACCTGTTGCGGTATACAGCTTGACCGACGAGGGTATCGCAGGCGCGCTGGAAGGCAAACACCTGCTAAGCGGTCTGCGCGTGGAGTGGTACTGAGGCGGAACCTGCTGGGGGCGAGGCAGAAGCCTCGCCCCTTTCGGATAGTATGGGGCAGAGCATGGAAATCTGATCACGCGTGAGCAGGAAAGCCCGCTCCTTCTCCACGAATTACAGGCTCAACGCGATAGAACCGGGGGAAGATGACCATGTGGAGGGTTGCTTTGCCGTTTTGTATGATGGGGGCGGTGCTGGCTGTTGCCAGCGCACAGCCGAAAGCCGATTTCTACGTCGCCGCCAACGGGAATGACAGCTGGTCGGGCAAGCTGGCAACGCCGAACCGTCAGCGTACAGATGGACCCTTTGCGACGTTGAAGCGGGCACAGCAGGCGGTGCGCGAACTGCGCCGCACCCAGCGATTGAGCCGTCCGGTGGTAGTGATGGTTCGCAAAGGAACGTACTATCTGAGCGAGCCGCTTGTGTTCACTCCTGAAGATTCGGGCACCGCGCAGTCACCCACCGTGTACACCGCCTACCCGGGCGAGAAGCCAATCATCAGCGGAGGCGTCGTGCTAAAGGGATGGGTGGTTACCCCTGATGGGCGATGGCAGTTGCAGATACCCGAAGTACAGCGCGGGGAGTGGAACTTCATCCAGCTGTGGGTAAACGGCGAGCGACGCTACCGCCCTCGTCTGCCGAAGGGGGGCTATTACACCATCGCTGAAGAACTACCGCCCGTGCAGGGCAAAGGTTCCAACTCCTTCGTGTTCCAGCGTGGAGAGATTCGCCCCGACTGGTATCGCCTGAACGACGTGGAGGTGATGGCAACCCAGCTGTGGACGATGGCTCGCCTGCGCATCGCAGCGGTCGATACCGAGAAAAATATCGTCACCTTCACCGGAACCACTTCGCACGACCAGTGGTGGTCTACCCTGCACAAAGGGCACCGCTACTTTGTGGAAAACGTCCGGGAGGCGCTGAGCGAGCCCGGGGAGTGGTACCTGGACCGGGGCAAAGGCGTGCTCACATACCTCCCCAAATCCGGTGAGACGCCCGAAAAGAGCGCAGTGATAGCCCCCAGGCTGGAACGCCTGCTGGTGCTGAAGGGCGATATAGAAGGGCACAAGTGGGTGCAGTATCTCCTCTTTCGTGGATTGACTTTTGCGCATACGAACTGGGTAACCCCCAATGAGGGCTACAGCTTCCCGCAGGCAGAAGCCATCCTGTGGGCGGCTATCAGCGCAGAAGGGGCGCGCGATTGCGCCTTTGAGGATTGCGGAGTGACCCACACGGGGACATACGCCATCGAGTTCGGACGTGGGTGCAAGCGCAACCGCGTGGAACGATGTGAGCTGACCGACCTCGGCGCGGGAGGCGTGAAAATCGGCGAGATGGTGATCCGGCAGGACGAGGAGGAAGTGGCGAGCCACAACATCATCCGAGACTGTCTTATCGCGCATGGGGGAAGGCTCCACCCTGCGGCGGTCGGGGTGTGGATTGGACAGTCGCCGTATAACCGCATCGAACACAATGAAATCTGCGACTTCTACTACACGGGCATCTCGGTCGGCTGGACGTGGGGCTATACGCAGGCGCTGGCGCACCATACGACCGTCGCCTATAACCATGTGCACCACATCGGTCAGCGCGTGCTGAGCGATATGGGGGGCATCTATACGCTCGGCTTCCACGAGGGCACGGTCATCCACCATAACCTGTTCCATGACATTGAAAGCCTCACCTATGGTGGATGGGGCATCTACTTTGACGAGGGAACCACGCACATCCTTGCACAAAACAACGTGGTATACCGCACCAAAACGGGAGGTTTCCATCAGCACTACGGCAAAGAGAACGTGGTGCGCAATAACATCTTCGCCTTCGCACGAGAAGGGCAAATCCAGCGTACGCGCATGGAAGAGCACCTCTCTTTTACCTTCGAGCGCAACATCGTCTACTGGCGAGAAGGTCCGCTCCTGCACGGCAACTGGAGCGACAACCAGTACAGAATGGACTATAACCTGTACTGGCACGAGGGCGGCGGCGAAATCCGTTTCGCGAACTTCACGCTGGAGGAGTGGCGAGCGAAGGGACAAGACGTGCATTCTGTGATTGCCGACCCGCTGTTTGTGAACCCCGATCAGGGCGATTTCCGGCTGAAACCGGGTTCTCCTGCCTCCCAAATCGGTTTCCAGCCGATAGATATCTCGAAAGCGGGCAGGTTAACGAACAAACGGAAGGGCGGAACGCCGTTAGCGCCGCCTGCTTTTCCCATAGGGAAGTAGATTCTGCATAGCCAGGCTCCTGCCGCGCTGAGGGTTTAGTGGCTATGGGGGCAGACATGGGGGTCTGCCCCCCAAAAACGATGCGTATCGGGTACACGTAGGGGCAACCCATCCGTGTTTTTCCAGTGGTGCGCCACGCAGCAATCTTCTTTGGAGTCGCGCTCGGTCCTGAACACGACCTCTTGTCGGACGGTGGTTTCATCACAAAGCAGACAAGGGAGAGCCTGTTACCTCCTCCGCCTGCGAAGTATTCCCGACACGCCGACCAGTCCGCTTGCGAACAGGAACAGAGAGGCGGGTTCCGGGATGGGAACACAGGTAATACGGTAGCCCCATGTCCATGCGTGCTGTCTGTCGAACGAATAGGTTGTTGTTTTGTCCACAACCGTTTTGTAAAAGCAACGGTCATGAATCTGTCTTCCCAAAACTCGATGCATGGATGACAGGGAGTGTCGCCGAACCAGTCCGGATGCTGAGGGTCGTAACCGTCAGCCGGGTATTCAATACGGAAAGGGTTCGGGTCAAACTGTGAACCGTTCACCACGTTCGTCCAGCAGATAGTAGCAGGGGGTGGCGGCTGGCCTGTATCTTTTGGCTCGGGGTCAGTTGGCGGCGGAGTCACCCCAGGCGGATAGTAGGTGATGGATGTGAACACGCCCAGCATGTCACTGCGCACTCCCTTACCTCCCTCGCCACAGTAGTTGAAGGGCTTGGGACCGTTGAGGCGAAAGGTTCCAGCGATAGGTTGTGCGAGATATGCCAGATTCCATGTCTCGCCTCTCCGTTTCGCCATATCCGCCGCCGCCTTAAATGCCTCCTCGAACTTCTTCCAGTCTTGTGCTCCCGGCACGGCGAAGTTGATTGCGGTGACCGTGCAGATGTGATTTGCATGCTTTGGGCACCGTTTGGAAACGGATTGACATTCTGCAACCGACGCAAGCGCCATCAAAAAGATGCCAAGATAGACTAGTGTGCGCAAGCCTGTCCCCTCCTTTTTGGCATGAGATTGAATGTTCTAAAGTGTATATTGCAGCGCACTCTTCGTTTCTCAACCACCTGCACGAAATGTACAGGCTTTTTCCTCATCCAGCTCTTGCAGGAGAAAGCCGCCGCTTTCCCGAACCGAGTTTTGAGAGTGCCACTGGAGAATACCAGGAGAAACGATCCGGCGAATGGATAGCAGCAGATTACATCGCTTTCTGGAGAAGCTGAACGACTATCGCGGCGTCATCGCGTTCGTGGTCGTTTTCGCTCTGGGCATCATCTTCAGCCCGCGCGCGCTGGATACGGGACTGCCCATATTCCTGTCGTGGCAAACGCAGCTTGCCATCCTGTACGAGTATTCCGAGTATGGCTTGCTGGCAACCGGAATGACGCTGGTCATCCTGACGGGCGGCATAGACCTGTCGGTCGGCTCGGTGTTGGGACTGAGCGCGGTGTTGTTTTCGTTGCTCACCATCGGCTACGGGTGGGATATTGCGCCCGCTATCGGCGTTGTGTTGCTCACGGGATTGGCTTGCGGCGTGATAAACGGCACACTCATTGCCCGATTCAAGATGCAGCCTTTTGTGGCGACTTTAGCGATGATGACCGCCGCACGAGGCGCGGCGAAACTGATAGCGGGGGGCATCAAGGTACAGCCGGGCGGTCAGCCGTGGTACGCCATGCAGGAGGGTACTCCGCCCTTTTTCCTGTGGATGACTTCCGCCCTGCCCGGCATCGGAATCCAGCCCTCCACGCTCATTTTTCTGGTGTGTATTCTGGTGATGGCGGCGCTGGTGCGCTACACCTCGTACGGCAGGTGGCTCTACGCCATTGGGGGTAACGAGGAAGCGGCTCGCCTCAGCGGCATCCGTGTGGGCGCGGTAAAGGTGCTCACCTACGCGCTGTGCAGTATGTTCGCGGCGATGGCGGGCGTGCTGAACGCTGCCGGCAGGATTTAGGCGACACCGAGGCGGGCATGACCTACGAGCTGGACGCCATCGCTGCAGTGGTCATCGGCGGAACCAGCCTGATGGGCGGACGTGGGGGCATGATGTTCACCCTCATTGGCGTGCTCATCATGGCGTACATCAATAAAATCCTCAGTCTGAACGCGGTGGAACTCGCACCGCGCATGGTGATTCAGGGCATCATCATCACCATCGCTGTGCTTATCCAGCAAAAGAGAGGGAGGTCGTGATGAAACGCATAGCGTTCGCACTGGCGTTTGCCGCACTGGTGGTCTGCGCAGGGTGCGGCAAGAAAGAGCAGCAGACGGGGCAGGCGCCGGAAGCAACACCCAAAAAGAAGTGGACAATCGGCATGTCGCAGTGCAATCTGGGCGAGCCGTGGCGCGTGCAGATGAACAAAGACGTCGAGGAAGCCGCCAAACAGCACGCCGACGAGATAGAGGTCATCTTCAAGGACGCCCAGAATAAGACGGAGGTGCAGCAGGCACAGGTGCGCGAGTTCATCCAGATGGGCGTGGACCTCATTATCATCAGCCCGAAGGAGGCTCGCCCGCTCACCAAGCCCGTTGCGGAGGCGTACCAGAAGGGCATCCCCGTCATCGTGCTGGACCGCAAGGTGGAGGGCGACCAGTATACCTGCTTCATTGGCGCGGACAACGTGAAAATCGGGCGCGAGGCGGGCAAGTATCTGGTGAAACTGCTGGGCGGCAAGGGCAAGGTGGTGGAGCTAAAGGGTCTGATGACCTCCACCCCCGGGCAGGAGCGCCACAAAGGCTTTCGTGAGGGCATCGCCGGCTCACAGATTGAGGTTATCTTCGAAGCCGACTGCCAGTGGCTGGAGCCGATTGCCCAGCGGGAGATGCAGTCCGCGCTCGCTCGCTTCCCGCAGATTGACGCCGTATATGCGCACAACGACCCCAGCGCGCACGGGGCATACCTCGCCGCGCGGCAGGAGGGCAAAGGGCGTGAGAAGACCATCAAGTTCATCGGTATCGACGCTCTGCCGCATGAGGGGGTGCGCTATGTGAAAGAGGGCATCCTTACCGCCACCTTCGAGTATCCCACCGGCGGCAAAGAGGCGATAGAGACCGCGCTGAAGATACTGAAAGGCGAGCAGGTTCCCAAGAACATCACGCTGGGCACGCGCATCTACACGAAGGAGAACGTAGAGCAGGGCGGCGAGCCGTTGTAGATTTCCCCTTATCCCCCTCTCCTGCCGCCGGGCAGGAGAGAGGGGATGTCTTTCCGCTCTTGCGCGTACTACCGCTTCTTCTTCCGCAAGGCGTCGATGGTGTTCTGGATGTAGCCGACGAGGTAGTCTACCTCCGTTTGCAACCGCTGTTCCAGTACAGGAATAGCCGCCGGAGTGCCCGCTCGCTCCAGGGCCATCACCGCTTCACAACGCACTCTTAGGTCAGGATGCTGGGTTGCCAACCGCAACAAGAGAGGCTCTGCAGCGGGATCGCCCAGCTCGCCCAAGCCGCGAATGGCGGCCTCCTTTCGTGAGTAGGTCTCCTCCAGCTCCGCCTCTCTCATCAGATAGGGAAGGGCTTCCTTCGCCCCTAGCACAGCAAGTCCGTATGCCGCATTGCTCGCCAGACCGTCCGTGTTGTTGCGAAGTATATCGAGAAGCGCATCCTTCGCCTCCTGCGCCCCCATCCTCGCTAGCATCCCCATGGCGGCCCTCTTCTTATCAACCGAGCTGTCCGGTGCTTTCAGCACCGCCAACAGGGCAGGAACCGCCGGCTTGCCGATGTGTAGCAGCGCTTCGTCCACTCCCCTTAAGCCGGGGGTGTCCAGAGCACTGACCAGCTCTGCGATGGCTTCTTGCAGGGTCATACCATCTGTGCGCATCTGCCAGTATGCCCACACAATATCAGGTTCGTCTGGCTCCAATGGTACCTCCGCAGCTACTCCATACCCTACCCACAACATCATCCTATCGTACAGCACCTGCATCGCCCGTCTGTCTCCGATGCGCGCCAACGCACGTACACAAAAATCATCTGCATCGGCGAAACGGCTGCGCCTATCTTTGGACCGCTCCATCAGCGCATCCACGCCCTCACGAGCCTTGATCGCGCCCAGCGCACGCGCCCCTTGGATTACTCGCCTCCAAGCGTTGGAAGCCTCGCGATAACTCGCTTCCGGTCCCGGCGCAGGAGTGCGCACCCATTCTATCATCGCGCGCACGTAGACATCCCGCCCCTGCGCCCGCAGGCGAATGCGCTCGATGGTCAGGCGGGTCAAATCGGCAAAAGCCTCGTACTTGGACCTGTCCTCGCTCTGGCCGGCTTGCGCTTCATATAGCCGGGCATAGTGTTCCAATACGGGGATCAGTTCAGTGCCAGCGATGTCGCCTAGCCGTACCAGCGCATACCAGCGCAGCTGCCGCCATCTGTCATCCTCGTCGTCGTTTCTGGGGCTCGGCACCAGTCGATTGAGGAAGGCATCGTCGAGGTAGGGTAGCAGGGCGGATGGGTTGTGCTCGGAGACGCGATACATCCGTATCCACTCTGGGCGTGTTTCGGGCAGGACAATAGCGGGCAAACCCAGCCGCGACTTTGGCTTGATGGGCGAGTCACCCATGACCATGGCAGCTGAGAACAGGCAAACTGCCAGCATGAACGTATACCGTGTTTTCATCTCTGACCTCCTCTCACTTATCGGTCAATAGTTCTGACGTCCACCAACTGACCAGTCTTGCGTATCTTTGCTGCCGACCTTGTATCCTTTCCACCAGGTGCCCTCCTTGCCCCACTCCCCCCATAGCTGTGCATGAGCCTCGACATCCTTCCTGCTTTTAGCAGTCTGGTCTCCCGTCCACCAGCGTTCAACAGCGAAAGCGTAAAGGTTGATGTCCTTAACCGGTTTATCATCGTCTGGGGGAGCAAGGAAGTGGTAGGTTCTCCCCTCCGCCGACCTCTCGTATCTGTCACGCACCTTATCGCCGTCTTTGTCGTAGAATATGTCGATAGGCAGATCTGTCTTTGCCAAGGGATTACCGGGAAAGAAGTATCCGGGTCCGCCCCGGTCCGCCGGTCCCCCGATTTTGTCTGGGGTAAACCCTTCCCAGTTGCCGGGCGCTAGCCACAGGTCACGGTGGGCAAACTCATGAACAAGCGTTACCCCCACCCTGTCTATCCCGCCCGCCAGAACGCCGTGCTGACTACTACCTGGCTGGGAGTCGGTACAGGCGATAATAGGCGCTCCGATCAGGTAAATGCGTCCGCGATAGGAGACCTCGTAATCATGACCGGGCGGTGCGTATTTGCCAGCCCAATCAAACACTGCCCGTGCCTTTCTCAAATCATCATCGTTGGGCGGACGATCCGGCATATAGTATACTATGTAGCCTCCAGCGAGCGCACCATCGGTTTCATTGAAGCGGTCAATTACGTGCCCCCAGTGTGCGTCGTGGCCGGGTTTGGCGTCGAACCAGTTCGGCGGATCAGCACCAAAGTAGAATGACTCGCCCCGCGACGTGTCGTTCCATTCGTCATGGTCGGTTTTGGCGAAACAGAGAGGAAACGTACGGGTCTTGGTATCCTCCCGGTACTCATAATCTTCATCCTGAGGGGGGTCGGAAGGTGGTCTGCCAGGCTTCAGTCTCCTGAACTTCGCAACGACGGTGACAGAAAAGAACTCATGCGCTTGAGAAGATGGGATCGGTTCTGTGGTGAATATCTCCTCTTTGTCACCTGATGCAGTGCCCGCCCACGGGACCTGCCACTCTACTTTGTACAACTCCCAAGCCGTCTTGTCCTGACGCGTGGAGAAGGTGAACCGGAGACGAACGCGGTCAGTAGAGGCTGCGCCCGATGCTATCGGTGCACTGCTGACCGTACTACCATCGTCACCTATAGCCTGGCAGTCAACGATAGCAATGGTGGGGTCCTTGACCAGAGTGAACTCTACATCAGCCTGCGCCGCTGGCTCAGGAGGATTGGCATCTGGATTACCATCCCGTCGAGCAGGGTCGTTCGCATTCTCGTCCCAAACCTTGCACCGCAACTTTACCTGGCGAGAAGATTCGTTCGCGCCAAGCGAAGGTGGTATATACACAGCGTCAAAGCGCAGCGGGTCGGGCATATTGATTGAACCTTCGCCCTGGACTACCTCCCAAGTTGCC
>VSSL01000397.1_pt1 | contig 12949 bp, 11 predicted proteins | sample 4557531 | NCBI WGS metagenome assembly VSSL01 (sample SAMN10986726, study PRJNA523729) | hot springs metagenome | isolation source: hot springs | place: India:Timba, Gujarat | collected 2018-05-31 | reverse complement strand
GTGTTGTACTCGATGCGCAGGTCGCGTGTCGAGAGCGGGAGGGAGCGCGCTAAGACGGCTTGTCGGATGGAGGAAAGCAATTGATAACCGATATTGCTCACCCCTCCACCGATAAGGATCAAACTGGGGTTGAAGAAGTTGACCACCCCAGCCAGCATCTCACCGATGAGTTTTCCTGCTTCTTGGATGAGCGAAACGGCTACCCGGTCGCCCCTAGAGGCGGCAATGCCCACATCTTTGGCGGTGAGTAGGCCATGGTTATTTTCCATCAATTCTTGCAATATGGGGCTGCGCCCTTCTTTTGCGGCTTGCATGGCTTTAGCAGCAATGGCCGGGCCGGCGGCCATGGCCTCCACGCAGCCGCGGTTGCCACAGTGGCAGGTGGGTCCGTTGTAATCCACACAGATATGGCCGACATCGCCGGCGCAGCCCGAACTGCCGCGGTACACCTGTCCCTGGCAAACGATGCCACAGCCGATGCCGGTGCCGATTTTGATGAGAATGAAATTTTGGGCTTTGATATTTTTGCCACGCCGCAACTCGCCCAAAGCCATCACGTTGACATCGTTGTCTACAATGACTGCCGCGTTGGGGAAAGTGCGCGGGAAGTATTCGCGAATAGGGAAGGCCTCCCAACCCGGCATAATCGGGGGGGCGATCAGCAAGCCGGTGGAAAACTCCACCGGACCGGGAACGCCGATGCCGATGCCATGGATTTGCTCCGGCACCAGGTGGGCTGCTTCTAACATGCGCAGCATCTGCTCGAGGATCATGCCGAGCAAGACATCGGGCCCACTGCGCACATCGGCAGGGGTTTCAAAACGCTGCAGGATGCGGCCGGTGAAATCGGATAGGGCGATATCCACGCTGGTTGCGCCTACATCCACCCCAAAGATATAGCCGACGTTGGAAGAGAAGTTAAGCAAACGGGCACGGCGTCCGCCGCGCGAGCCTTCATCCCCCACTTCTTCCAGAATGTTGCGCTCGATGAGGGCTTGAACGGCGCTGCTAATCTTGGCACGGGAGTAGCCGGTGCGCATGGCCAGATCAGTACGGCTGAGCGCGCCATGTTGACTAAGAAGGTCAACGATCATCTTCTCGGCGCGGTTGAGCACATAAGGTGTCGGCTGCGCCATCATTAGGGACCCTCCCAGTCCAAGGTGTCATTATTTTAGCAAAGCCAACTTTGTTTGTAAAGTGACAAAAGTAATTTTATTTTGACTTTCTTCGACTAATAATTGTAGTTGTTTGTATTGTATATTAAGTATGTGCAAGTCTGACAAGTTATAAGCAAAGCCCCAGATGCGCAAAATGGTGCGCTCTGGGGTTGATAAGTGGCAAGCAAGTAGTTGGAGTATTTTTTGGAGGGGAGTTCCTCGCTAGTCCTAGGATGAGTGATCCAAACAAGGGGTAGCGAAGGACAAGTGTGCGAAGGAGTTAGGCGGAGGAAACAGTTCACTCGTTTGGCTGTTTCGAGCCACCAGGCGACCCTCTTTGAAAACCAAAAGTTTCTCGGCTTGATTGGCGATAGCCGCGGAAGGGGAACAAGCGTCAAGTACTACGAATCTCGCTTGACATCCCACTTCAAGACCGTAGTTCTGAATATTTAGAATGCGCGCTGCGTTGTAGGTACACATACGTAGGAGCGTTTCTAATTGCTCTATGCTATCCATGTGGGCGCCGTAGGCCAGGATGAGCCCCTCTTCGAGCATGTTGAAGTTCCCTAGAGGCCGGTAAGCATCGCGCACGTTGTTCGAGGCGAAGGCGGTATTGACCCCTGCGGCCAACAACTCCTTTACTCGTGTTAAACCGCGCCGTACGTGGGAAGGATCCTCTCGCCCTAAGCGATACATGTCGGGCATGCTTATGGCATGTATGCCGGCTTCTTTGATGAGGGCAATAGCCTGAGCGGCGACCTCGGGAGAAGCCGAGTCGAGAGCGCAAAGATGGCCGGCGGCCACTCTTCCTTGGTAGCCGCGTTCGATGACCCGGAGTGCGAGATGTACCACCTCGAGGTCCTCCAGGGTGACTTGTGGAGGGATGCTAAGATCGGCATGGACATCCAAGTCCACATCCAGTTCCATGGCCAGGTCTAGGGCCGTATCAATATGGCAGCGGAAGTCTACCCCTGAACCTCTTTCAAGGTTGCTAGCGCAGCCCATCACATCGGCGCCATAACGAAAGGCTTGGCGAAAAAGCTCTAACCCCTGGGGATGGCCGAACAACCCCTGTTGGGGAAAGGCGACAATTTGTACCGTCACCAGGTGGCGATAGCGTTCGCGCACGGCGACTAACGCTTCCAAATGGCTTAACCCCACTTCCGAGTCGATGTGACACTGGGCTCGGAGTGCGGTGATACCATGGCGGGCGGCGAGTTCCAGCGCTTTGCTTGCTCGCTGTTCAATATCTTGGCGGGTGAACGATCTGCGCCTTTGTTCGACCAACTCGTTACACTCTCTTGGAGAACGGAAAGGTTTTAGTCGTCCAGGGCGTTTCCAATCATTCATCAGAGCGATATCCAGGTGGACGTGACTATCCACGAAGGCGGGGATCACTAAGTGCCCTTTGAGGTCAATTTCGATCTCGGCCGGCAGGTCAAGGTGAGAGTCGCGTGCGGCGATAACCCCTTTGTCTATCGCCAGGTCGAAATGGTAGGGATGGTCAAGGGTGATCGCATTGCGCAATAGGAGTTCAACCATGTTTTCTCTCTTCTCAGTGTTTTCTCTCTTCTCAGTGGCTTGAAGACAGGGGAAATGTTAGGAGCGGCGATAAGGACTCTGAAACAGGGGGGGATAGCCTACGATTTCCTTGCTTCCCGGTTGAGCATAGGTATGGCTTTTGCTGGTGCGCAGACCGTATCCCACCAAGCCTTCGGCGAGTTTCAAGGCGCTGACCACGCCGTCAACCACGGGGATGCCTAAGACCTCCTGAAGGCGCTTATCGAGGCCGGCCATGCCGGCGCATCCCAAGCAAATCACTTCGGCGCCATCCTCCGCAACTGCCTTGCGAGCCGCTTGGAGGATGGCTTGAAAAACTTGTTCATCGTCAGAGGATTCTAGAGCAAGAACAGGCATATCTACAGCGCGGATAGAGGCACAACGTTCGCTGAGTCCGTAGTGGTGAACAGCATCCCAAAGCAGAGGCTCCCATTGGCGGTTAGTGGTCACCACACTAAAGCGTCGCCCAAGCAAACAGGCCATGTACATGGAGGCCTCGGCAATGCCAAGCAACGGCTTGTCGGTGATCTCCCTACCTGCGTAAATGGTTGGGTGGTCGCTGTAGCAGGCAATGACGAAGGCATCGTAATCGTCTAGGTGAGTGAGTAAGGTCTCCAGTGTGCCCGGTGCACTGAGCAATTCATCGTAAACACACTCGATGGAACGAGGTCCACTGCGGGGGTTTACTGCTTTTACCTCGCTCGTGGAAGAGGCGTACTGTTGAAGCACACGTTGGATCTTTTCGGTGAAGCTTTCTGAGGTATTCGGGTTGATAAACAGGATTTTCATACCGTCTCCATGTTACATTGCTACTCAGAACCACCTTGATCGGGGAAGGAAAATGGGGCTGCTGGGGCAGCCCCATCTCCCAAACCCGCCACCAGCACGGAGGAGTAAGGATTTGGGTTATTTCGGTGGCTGGATAACCCCTACAGCACTGAGGTCAAATTGACCTTCGAAGCGGCTCAGCGGTAGGCGCTTAAGCAGCACCGATTTCTCGCCATAGGCGACGAAGAGAGCGATGTCTCTTCCGATGGCTGGCGCTTCGATCACCCCGTTTCCACCGCAACCCACCGCCAGTACGTACCCATCAACCGGCGTCTCGCCCAGAATGGGGAGAAAATCGGGGGGTTCGGCGCGATAGCCCAACCAGGAGAACGCCAAGCCGGAATTGAGCAAACGCGGTGCATGATGTTCGAGTTCGTCCATTAGGAACTCGAAGAAGTACTCATCGGTGCCACCCGTCGGTGGGAGCGCATCGGGATCCCATACTCCGGCATGCATGGGATCCGTCAGGTCCATGGTCAGGTGAGCTTTGCAGATGAAAATGTTGTCGCCTTCTGGGCGGGCGTAGAACCTTGGGTACTTCAATGTGGGGAAGGGATAATCCAACTTTTTATTGGGGGGTACGAGGAAGAATACTTCGGCTTTGGTATGCCAGATGGGCAATTCCAACCCCACCATGCGGCTTACATAGCGCGTCCAGGGGCCAGAGGCATCCACGATGACGTCAAAGTCGAAGCTGCCCTGGTTGGTCTCCAACCCAGTCACGCGGTTGCCCTTCATGTGGACTTTCTCGACCTTGGTGTATTGATATACCTTGCCACCATTGGCCTTCATCTTTTTGGCAAAAGTGTTGGCTGCCACCGTGGGGTCGAAATACCCATCTTCGTCTGTCCATCCGGCTCCGAGCACTCCCTCCAGGTTAATGTCGGGGAAATGCTTGCGAATCTCTTCGGGGTCGGTGAGGTACTCGGCGCGGTAACCTGCGGATTGGGCCAGAGCGATGCCGGTTTTCGTGTAGCGCTCAACCTTTTCGTCGGTACAAACCACCAACGTGCCTGTGTTGTGGAAGCCGGCTGACCCACGTTCTTCTTTTTCCATGTTGATATAGGTTTGGAAACCGTACAAGCGCACTTCCCAAAACTCGTGGGGTAGTGAGTCGTCGAAGAGGCATACCGTACCCGCCGATTTGGCCGTTGTCCCTGAGCCAATTTGATCTTTCTCGAAGAGGGTAACGTCAATGAAGTCATAGAGGCTCAGGTTATACCCAACAGCTGTCCCTACAATGCCGCCTCCAATGATGCCTACTTTCTTTTTTGCCATTGGTGTACTCCTTTCTGTTTATTGTTTCTCGGTTGGGGAGCCTTCAAGCGGCTTGTTCTCAAGCCTGACCTCTCCATAGCCAGTTACCAAACCCCTGAAGGCTGCCCCACCAAGCGAGCGTTATCCCTAGGGGATGATGCAGGCCATCACGCCCTTCTGGGCATGTAGGCGGTTTTCCGCTTCGTTGAAGCAGGCCACGCCCCATTTGCCGTCCAAGACTCCATCGGTGACCTCGGCATTGCGCTCACAGGGTAAGCAGTGCATGTATTGGGCGGTAGGCTTGGCCAAATTCATGCGCCGTTCGTCGGCGATCCAGCTCTTGTATTTGGCGAAGAGCTTCACCATCTCGTCCAACTCAGGTTTGGCCGTCACCGGAGGGAGCAAGTCCAAACAGACATAGTTTTTGGCGTAGACGATATCGGCGTTCTCGCAGGCGGCATCCATATCATCCACGACGGTATAGGAACCGCCGTAGAGCTCGGCGTTGGCTTTGATGGCGGCTTCGATATCTGGGTCAATGCGCATCTCCGGCGGGCGGGCGAAGATGATGTCTGCGCCGTACAAGCTGGCTGCGTACATGAAGTCGTGATGAGGGGCGATCGGTTTCTTGGGGGTGGAGCCCCAGGTCCAGGCCACGGCGATCTTGCGGCCGCGCAAGTCGCGCCCGAACATCTCGTGCAGGGTCATCACATCGGCCATGCCCTGGCAGGGGTGGTAGATGTTATCTTCCATGTTGATGACCGGCACATGTGACCACTTGGCGAACTCTTGAATGATGCGCAGACTCTTGTCATACTCCCAGTTGACCTTATCTCCTAGGATGCGAATGGCAATACAATCGCCCATGCGCGAAAGCACGCGCGCCATGTCGGAGATGCGCTCGGAGCCATAGCCGATGTCTTCGCCCTCCAGGACGGGCAAACGGGTAGATTCCGGCACGAGGAAGTTGGCATGTCCGCCCAGCTCGAAGATGCCGGTTTCAAAGCTGTTGCGGGTGCGCAAAGAGGGGTTGAAGAACATCATGAAGAGGGTGCGACCGGGCAAGATGTCGTCGTGCCGCCGGCGCATGGCCTTATCGGCCTTGAGGTGCAAGGCCACATCGAGCATGGTGTCAATCTCTTCGCGGGTGAAATCCCGCAGGGTGATAAAGTCGCGTCCTTTCAATCCTTCTGTGATCATCGTAACTTCTCCTATCTAGGGTTTACCTTGGGGGTGATTGGAAAATCTCCAAAATTTCACGCACGGCTTCCCGCCGCCAGGCTTCCTTGTGTTCCTCGCGCAAACGCCGGCGCAGTTTGAGCGATTCTTCTTCGATCACACGGGTCGCTTCCGCCGGCCGTTCGATCCAATGGCCGATCTCATTGAAATCAGGGTCGAAAAAGACAAAGACCGGGATGGAATGGTAAAGACCTTCTTTACGATAGGGCAGGATGAGATCAGGGTAGCGATCGCGGCGGAAGATGCGAATATCCCAATTCGCTTGTTCAGCGATGCGTAGAAGAACGGGCAGGAAATAGAGCACATCTCCGGACCAATCTTCGGCGATGACCATCACCTTTATACCTTTGGGGAGCGCTGTTATCCTGCGCAGGTGCTCCTCAGAGAGAGATACCTCCTGCAGTTGGCGTTCGTAATCCGCTCGGCGCTCCCCTAAGGAGGCCAAAAACGCTTGGGGGGTTTCCCCTTGTTCAAAGAAAGCCCGATCCATTGCCTTTAACCTGCTCCAAAAAGTTTACGCCACTCGTGTCCGACTTGCTCCATCAGCGACTTCTTCCAGGTGCGGCGCATGCGATGTAGGTGGAACATGCCCAATTGCCACTCGGTCATCCAGGCGGCGGCAAAGTCGCCGCGCACGGTTTCCTCGAAAATCTTTTCGATCTCGGCACGGTTAATGACGCGCGGTCCGGACATACGCACAGCGAACTCGCAGGTGCGGCTGCTGCGCTCGGAGATATATGCTTCGATGCCAATTTCATCCATCACATCAATCACCGAACGCAGCGAGCGGATGGATTTGGCGTAGGCGAAATAGGGTGGGTAACCGTGCTCGACCATGACCTCGAACACGGCCCGCATCAAGGCAATCGTCCCCCCATAGAGCACTTGCTCTTCGAAATTATCACCTTCGGTCTCGGAGTCAAATTCCACTTCCACCACGCCAACGCGGGTGCTACCCACTGCTTTTGCCAGAGCGAGCACAATCTGCAGCGCATCTCCGGTGACATCTTGGTCAACTGCGACAGCCCCATAGATGCCTGAACCCTGCAGAAACTTCTCTCGTACGAGGTGACCGGGCGCGTTGGGAACGAAGAGCACCACGTTGACATCCTTTGGAGGTTGGATGGCCCCGTAGAGAACATTGAAGCCATGGGCAAAACTTAGCGTGCTGCCGGGTTTCAGGTTCTTGTGAATGTAGTTTTTATAGATCGCCGGTTGAGCGGGATCGGCTAATAGGACGTGTATGACATCACCGCGCCGCGTGGCTTCAGCAAAGTCGTAGACCTCAAAGCCATCCGCTTCAGCCTTGTCCCAATCGGGGAATTGGTCGCGTGGACCTGCCCCGATGATGACGTTGACGCCACTGTCACGCATACAGAGTGCTTGGGGGCGTCCCTGAATGCCATACCCTAGGATGGCCACTACCTTGTTCTTGAGTACCCCTAAATCCACGTCCTCATCACGGTAAACTTGGTTTAACATGCTGCTCTCCTTTGAACGAGATTGCACTGTGAAGTGCGCAGAGCGCCTCTCACAGGAATTGCACGTAGTCTCGGTTTACATCCTTATAGAGAAGATAGGCTGATTTCTCCCAGCCGGTGGCGTAGAAGAACTGAGGGCAGAATGGAGCCATGTAAATAAAATCGTCTTTTTGCACTTCGATCAGGTCGTGGTTGAGCCAATAGAGGCCACAGCCGCGGAGCATATAAAGGCCATGTTCCATGACGTGGGCTTCGACAAAACTGAAGTAGACACCGGGATCAAAGGTTTGCAAGTTAATGCCCATATCGAAACCCAGCTGCTCGTATGGGGTGAGGTGCTGCTCCATGTAGGTATCGGTGGGATAAGCCGGCACATCGCTTTCGTGGGCTATGAGAGGCCCGGGCGGTAAGATTCCTTGCACCTCAATATAATTACGGCGGATCCAGATGGCTCGACAGCGTTCCTCTCCCTTATTGGTGAATTGGTAGGGGGTGTGGGGAGGTAGCCAGCAAAAACTGCCGGGCACAAACTTGTGGCGCTTCCCTTGTAGTTCAAAGTTCAATTCCCCCTCGAGGATAAAGAAAAATTGCTCCAATGCCTCATCCCACGGGCGCGCTGTGCCTCCGTTGGGTTCAATCAGCAGTTCGTGCTCAATGAACTTGGCGCCTAGTTGGGGGGTGGCCAACACTTGGGCTAGAACGCCGTTTAAGCCGGGTAGGTGATGTTCCACCCGGTTGGCGCGGGGAAGGATTAGGTAAGCGCCCGGCTTGTGAATACAGCGACATCGCGAGGTAATATCGGCTTCACTCACAATCAACATTCCGTTGGGATTGGTTTTCATCATAGGAGGTCAAACCTTTCTCATAAAGATTTCATACTTCGTCCTGATTCAACCAACGCATGGCTAGCAACGCCAAGAAGCGTGCGGCTTCAACCACCTGGTCAATTGCCACGCATTCATCAGGAGCATGGGCGAGAAGAGGATCTCCGGGTCCGAAAATGAGAATGGGGATGCCATCGGAGGCAAACCAGCGTCCGTCGCTCGTTTGGACATAGCCGCTAAAAGGGCGTTTCTCGCCTGTTAGATCTTCGAGAACCGCTGCAGCCAATTGGGCGAAAGGATGCTCTGGAGGAGTGTCGATGTTCGCGGCTACTTCACCACTGGAAGATAATTCATAATGCAGCGGTTCTACCGTGCGGGAAAACTCATCCAGGTGGAAGCGCAGTTCGTCCATGGCCGATTGGCGGTTTTCCCCTGGTAGAAGGCGACGATCCATTTCCACCTTGCACCAATCCGGGACGATGTTCCATTGTGTACCACCTTGAATGCGCCCGACGTTCAAGGTGGGCGGGGGTAGATACGGATGGCGACGCTCTTCTAAGATAGGGAAGAGTTTCTCTTGCAGCCAGGCGAGGGCGCGAGCCGTTTTGAGCACGGCATTCTCTCCCGCCCAAGGGGTGGCGCCGTGCGCACTCTTCCCATGGACGATGAGATCAATCCCACACGCCACGCGTTCACCCAAAGCAATGTGGTTGTTCGTCTGTTCGCCAACCACCAGAGCATCGGGTTTTAGGTATCCTTCTTTCCGCAGCCAGTAGGTGCCCTTGAGGCCGCCCGATTCTTCGTCAGAGACGATGGTCACTTGAAGTGTGCCCTTGAGTTCCACCCTGGCGCGCACCAGGGCGAGCAGCGCCAACACCTGAGCCACAACACTGGCCTTATCATCCCCGGCGCCGCGGCCGTATAGGTAACCCTCACGCACTTCGCCCCCAAATGGGTCTACCGTCCAGCGAGCTGGGTCGCCGGCCGGCACGGTGTCTATATGGGCATGGAAAACCAAGCGCCGCCCGGGTTGGTGAGGGGGATAGGAAACTAACAAATTGGGCTGATGAGGTTCCAGAGTCCTTCGTTCCAGGTGCAACTTATCTTTGGGTAACAGCTGCTCGATCACCTGTAAAGCCTGCCGGCAATCGCCCGGAGGATAGTCGCTGCGTTGGCGGATGACTCCTTGGAGCAGGTCTACCGTTTCCGGTACAGAGATCTGCTCCAGAAGGTCCTTTTCCAGGGGAGAAAGGGAAGTGAGCTGAGTCATCCTGGAGTTGTCCTCAAAGGAGCATCGAATTATGGGACTCTTCCGTTGCGCAGGAGCAGACGGCCATAGCCCGGTTCGGCGAGCACTTTTCCGTCTTGATAAACCAATTGACCACGCACGTAAGTCTGTTCCACCCGCCCTTTAAAGGTGCGGCCAACGTAGGGGCTGTGCTTATTCTTGTAGAGCAGGTCTTCAATTGTCAGCGTCCACTCGCGCTGCAGGTCAATCACCACCAGATCCGCATCCGAGCCGGCCTGTAACGCGCCTTTGCGGGGGTAAAGCCCAAAGATGCGTGCCGGGTTCGCCGACATCATGCGCACCACAGCCGGCAGAGGTAGTCCCCGTTTGTGAACTCCTTCGGTTAGGATAGCGGGCAGCATGGTTTGAATACCGGAAATGCCTCCCCACCCTTTCCAAATGTTTGTCAGCCCTGGCGCTTTCTCTTCCCACGTGCAGGGGGAGTGATCCGAGGCAATGGTATCCACCAAACCCTCGAAGACGCACTCCCATAGGGCCTCTACCTCTTGGCGAGAGCGAAGGGGTGGTGCGCATTTTGCTACCGGGCCAAGTTGCTCGAAATCGTCTTGACTTAGGGAGAGATAGTGGGGGCAGGTTTCAGCGGTGACGGCGGCGCCGCGCTTTTTCGCTTCTGCAACCGCTCGTATACCGGCGGCAATGGAAATGTGTACGATATGCAGGTTTCCACCGGTGACTTCAGCCCAAAAACAGGCGCGTCGGATAGCCTCCAACTCACTCTCTGGGGGGGCGCGACTCGTACCAAGCGGCGCGGTCAACACGCCCAGCAGCCCGCATTTGCTCACCTAAGAAGCGGGTAACGTATTCGTTCTCAGCATGTAGTCCGATGATATTGCCGCTTCGGCGGCAAAATTGCAAGCCGGCGTAGAGCAGATCGTCGTCAATGCGTTCGAAATCAACCCCGCTGTTGCTCAAGAAAGCCTTATAACCGATCACCCCTTCTTCGTGGAGGGCTGGTAAATCGTCTAGGTTATTGTTCACCAAGCCGCCCCAATGGGCATAATCTACTACGGCTTGGTCCCTAGCCACGGCACGTTTGCGCTCCAACTGCTGGCGGTTGATGGTGGGAGGAGTGGCGTTGAGTGGCATCTCCAACACCGTGGTGATGCCGCCAGCGGCAGCAGCCATGCTACCCGTGAGATAGCCTTCCCAATGGGTGCGACCGGGTTCATTAAAGTGCACATGATCATCTACGAGGCCGGGTAGGATGACCTTCCCGCCCAAGTCTAGGACTTGTTCCGCCTCTAGGACACCATCACCCCGCACCACCTGAGCGATGCTTTCCCCTCTGATAAGCACACTGCCTTGAAAAACCTCGTCCTCGGTAACAATGGTGGCGTTCTTCAAAAGTAGACTAGGCATCACTACCTCACAGAGTTAAGGTACGATACGGGTCCCGGTTTCGCCGGCGAGAGCGCGACTGATATTTTCGGGATTGGTGATAATGGCCATCTTACCGCCGCGCTCTAAGAACCAAATGGAGGCTTGGATTTTTGGGGCCATACTGCCTTTGGCAAAGTGTACCCCCTCAGCGAGATAGGCTTTAGCCTCTTCAAGGGTCATTTGATCCAGCCAACGTTGATCGGGTTTCCCGAAGTTGAGGGCCACCTTCTCGACTGCTGTGCTGATGACCAGCAGTTCTGCCCCTAAGGTGGTAGCCAGCAGAGAGGAGGCATAGTCTTTATCAATGACCGCAGCGATGCCGTGCAATCGCCCGTTTTCGTCGGCAACAACCGGAATGCCGCCTCCCCCCACAGTCACCACGCACATACCCGCCTGAATGAGCAGCTTAATCGCCGGTTCTTCCACAACACGTTTGGGTAGGGGGGAAGGGACCACCCGCCGCCAGCCGCGTCCGGCGTCTTCCACAACATACCAACCCTCTTTTTCCTTTCTAGCTAAGGCTTCTTCCTTATCCATAAAGGAGCCAATAGGTTTGGATGGGTTTTGGAAGGCGGGGTCGTTGGGGTCTACTTCCACCTGGGTCACGATGGTTGCTACAGGCTTGTTGATGCCTCGACGCAGGAATTCGTTATAAAGGTTTTGTTGGAGGTAATATCCGGTAGCCCCTTGGGTGTCTGCTCCGCAAACATCGAGGGGAATCTCATGTAAGCCTTCCACTTTGTGGGCGATCTCCGAGCGACGCAACACAAAGCCTACCTGAGGGCCATTGCCGTGCCCAATGGCTACGGTCCACCCCTTCTCGATCATATCGGCGATGTGAAAGCAGGTCTCGCGGATGGCTTCGTATTGGTCAGCCATGGATTGGCGTCCCTGGTGAATCAGGGAATTCCCACCAATAGCAATAACCGCAATCTTTTCAGACATTTTCGCTTCTCCTTGTAAAGAGATAAAACTTAAATCGCGTCCTCATGCGCACCAAAAGGTTATGATCTTCAGGACATGATAGGGGTGGAAATATCTTCATGGACGAGAATGCCGCCACTCTCCCACGGTTGGGCACTAACGTAACCCGGTGCCGTGATCGTCACCCATTTGCCTCCTTTTCTGATGAACCAGCGGCTGGCCTGCAACTTGCTGTACAGATCGTCGCTTAGCTCACTATTGCTCTTGGCGAGGGCTTCATCCAAACTGGCCAAAGAGAGCAAGACGGGTCTCTTATCGAGTTTGCGATGCAACATTTCTTCAACGCGCTCTTGAAGAGAGACGAAAACCATCCCTTCCGCTTGGATTTGCGCTGCGAGCAGGCTACTGGTATAGGCCTTATCCACCACCACTTCCATACCATGTAGCTCGCCCGAAGGGCTAAAGGAGACAGGCACTCCACCACCCCCGGCGCAGATTAGGATACGCTTGTGACTGACAAGATCGCGAATGGTATTCACCTCAACGATGCTTTTGGGCATTAGGGAAGGAACCGCACGACGATAGCCATAACCAGGGATGAGCACGAACTCCCACCCATGGGTGCTGGCATAGGTTTGGGCTTTATCGCGGTCGTAAAAAGGGCCAACACCGCGCACCGGGTGGTTGACATCAGGGTGTTCCTCATCTACAACGACTTGGGTGATCAGCGTGCAGACTTCCTTAGGGATGTTATTACGTCGTAGCCAGTTGAGGATGGCCTGTTGAAGCATGTAGCCGGTAGCCCCTTGGGTATCCGAACCACACACATCGAGGGGTACGCGATGGATGATGTGACTGGCGGCTTCGGAACGCAGCAATACATAGCCAACTTGAGGAGCATTGCCGTGGGTGAGCACCAATTCGTGGTTGGCGCTCAGGAGAGCGCCGAGAGCGCCCACGACATGAGCAATCTCTTGCTTTTGGCCGGGG
>VSSL01000396.1_pt1 | contig 12955 bp, 10 predicted proteins | sample 4557531 | NCBI WGS metagenome assembly VSSL01 (sample SAMN10986726, study PRJNA523729) | hot springs metagenome | isolation source: hot springs | place: India:Timba, Gujarat | collected 2018-05-31 | reverse complement strand
GGGATATGACTGTGGAGATCCTGTTCATGGAGGGCTATCGCTCTGCTGAAGAGGTGGCTCAGGCCACTAAAGAAGAGCTGGCCAGCATAGAGGGCATAGGGGCCGAGAAAGCCCATAACCTCATAGAAGCCGCCAGGGCATTGATGAGGGATAGGGGAAAGAGCTTGTTGCAGGAGGACTCCAAGAAACTGACTGCCATTGATGGGATCGGGGAGAAAACAGCGGAACTCCTCATGGAGCACGGCATAAAGGGTGTGGAGGAACTTGGGCAGGCAACTCTGGAGCAGCTGACCCAGATACCCGGGATCGGCCCTCGCAAGGCCGAAAGCCTCCTGGAGGCTGCCCGACGCTCTTTGAAGTCCGCTCCAGAGGAGCAAGAAAAACAGGAGGAGCAGGAGACTCTGTAGGCCCTGGGCCCCAAGGTGTGGCTTTCTTACAGGAGTCCAGGCCAAGGGAAGTTTCTTCTCCAGAGTTCTTAGAAGAGGCTACTGAGGCAGAGATCTTTGGAACGGGAATCGTTTTTGGCTTCAAGAGGATCTCTTGGGTATAGGGATGGTGCTTAGATTCGGCCTTGTGTTGGCGGGGGTAATAGACTGGTCATCAAGATGAGGGCAGGCGAGCCTTTATTGCTCTCTGACGCCTCGACGGGGGAAACGATCGCATGCCTATGAAGGTCTTTGAATTGGCAGAGGAATACCAGATCGATCCCAAGTCCCTTTTGAATCATTTGAGGGAATTGGGTGTATTCGTATCAAGTCACATCAGTATCCTAGACGACGATGAAGTGGCCAAGGTCAGGGCCACCATATCCCATGTGCAAAAAAAACAAAAGGTCAGCGAGCAGCGGGTCAAGTCCACGGTGATCCGCAGGCGTCCTGTGAAAGCGGTGGAAGAGCCTCCAGAAACGGTTGCCACACAAGCTCCTGCCCCCCAAGCAGCCCAGACGGAGCCGTCGCCATCAGTCCCAACACCTGTTTCGACTCCGGAACCACAGCCAGTGGAACAGAAGTCCTCGGAGGAGCCAGAGGTACGGGTCGAGCATGAGGCTTCCAGTGAAGTGGCATTACCCTTGGAGCAGCCGCCTGAGAAGCCCCGCAAGAAGAAAAAGGAACGTCATGAACAGGCAGCCATCGTGATCAGGAGGCCTGTTGCCAAAGAGCAAGAGCCCAAGGCGGTTTCCGTTGAGCCCAAAAAGGAGAAAGAGGTTTCACAGGAGCAAAAGCCCCAGGTGGAAGAGCTCCAGGGGGTAGCCAGGCCGGATGAGAAGAAGCCCGAGGGAAAAGCCTTGGAGCCGGAGCCAGCGACGGTACCTTCTCGGCCTGAGGTGGAGCCCCCCCAGCTGGCTCCAGAGAAGCCCGCAAGAGCCCATCCCATGCGAAGGGAAGTTGGAGTGGAGCCTGCCAAGGTTTTGCATCGTCCCAGGCCCGAGCCTCCCCGCAAACCAGCTTCTGTGGCCTCGACTCCTCTGGTATCCCTTGGTCCCGAACTTTCTGCTCCTGTTGCGGAAAAGGAGGCTTGGGGTAAGGCCAAGAAGAAATCCCTAAAAGCTTTTGAGGTGGTGACACAGGAGAAGCCAGGTAGAGGAAAAACTAAGAAGAAAGAGGTCATACAGCTCAGGGCAGAGTTAGAGGAAAGAGAGAGGGGGCTGCCCTTTGGGCCCAGAAAACGCAAGGAAAAGGAGCAAAAAAGGCCTGAACTGACCATTCCCAAAGCTGTCAAGCGCAAGATCCGCGTGATGGAGTCCATCACGGTTGGTGAACTTGCCAAGAGGATGGGGGTCAAGAGCAGTGAGGTGATAAAGAGCCTTCTTGGGATGGGAGTCATAGCCACTGTCAATCAGATGCTGGATCCGGACGAAGCAGCCCTGGTGGCCAGCGAGTTCGGCTATGAGGTGGAGCGGGTGCTAAGCCGGGTGGAGGAGCTGCTGGAAGAGGCGGCGACTCCAGAGGCCGAAGGCAACCTGAAGCCCCGTCCACCTGTTGTGACGGTCATGGGGCACGTGGATCATGGAAAGACCTCTTTGCTGGATGCCATAAGACAGACCCATGTCACCGAAAATGAGGTGGGGGGTATCACCCAGCATATCGGAGCCTATCAGGTGGAGGTGAAGGGGCAACTCATTACCTTCCTGGATACTCCAGGTCATGAAGCCTTCACCTCTTTGAGGGCCAGGGGGGCCCAGGTGACTGATGTGGTGGTCCTGGTGGTGGCTGCCGACGACGGAGTGATGAACCAAACCAGGGAGGCCATTGACCACGCAAAAGCAGCTGGGGTTCCCATCATCGTGGCGGTCAATAAGATAGACAAACCTAATGCTGATCCTGAGAGAGTGCGCCATGAGCTGGCCTCTTTGGGCCTGGTGCCTGAAGCTTGGGGCGGAGATACCATCTTCTGTGATGTCTCAGCCAAGCAACGCATGAACATAGATACTCTTCTGGAAAACATACTCATACAGGCTGAAGTGCTGGAACTTAAGGCAAACCCAGACAGACCCGCCAGGGGCACTGTGATCGAGGCCAGGCTGGACAAGAGGCGCGGGCCCCTTGCCACGGTCTTGATCCAGGAAGGCACCCTAAGGCTCAACGATGCCTTTGTGGCGGGCATGTACTCAGGCAAGGTCAGAATGATGCTGGATCACCTGGGCAGAAAGCTGGAGGAGGCTGGTCCTTCTACGCCTGTGGAGGTTGTGGGAGCTTCGGGGGTGCCGGCTGCAGGAGAGAGGTTCTGGGTTGTGGCCTACGAGAAAGAGGCCAGAGACATAGAGTTGTTCAGACGCGAAAAGATGCGTAGGGAAGGAATGGCTCAAACAGGCAGAGTGGCTCTGGATAGGATCAAAGAGCAAATGGACACGGGGGAGGTCAAGGAGCTGGCAGTGGTGGTAAAGGGAGACGTACAGGGCTCCATTGAGACCTTGAGGGATACTCTCTCCAGGATGGGGGGTGAAAAGATAAAGATAAGCGTGCTTCATGCCTCTGTGGGCGGCATAACAGAAAATGATGTTAACCTGGCTGCAGCATCCAACGCGGTGATCGTAGGGTTCAATGTCAGGCCTGAGCCCCGAGCACAGGCGCTGGCTGAGGAACAGGGCGTTGATATCCGTGTATACAACATAATTTATGAACTCATAGAGGATGTGGAAAAAGCCCTGAGGGGAATGTTGGAGCCCACCCGCAGGGAGAACCTTCTGGGTAGGGGCGAAGTGGTGCAGACCTTCAGAATATCCAAGGTGGGCATGGTGGCAGGCACAATGGTTAAGCAGGGCAGGGTGGTAAGGGGAGCCAAGGCGAGGCTCTTGAGGGACAATGTGGTAATTTACGATGGCAAGATTGCCACCTTGCGTCGCTATCAGGAAGACGTAAAGGAGGTTCTGGAGGGTCAAGACTGCGGAATACACCTGGAAAACTTCAACGACGTGAAGGTGGGCGATGTGATAGAGGCTTACGAAGTGGAGGAGGTGGCCGCAGAGCTCTAAGCGGAGCTGGTGCATCTGCCGGATTCAAGGCAGTCCCTCAGCAGTAAGTGACCCAAGGGCGGGCCCATTGCATTTCTCGGGGGTTGGAGGCAGTGGAAGGCTGTGGGAGTCAGGTATGGTCGTTGGGGTAGGAAGGATTCAGTTACTTCTTTATGATAACCACTCCTTGAAAGGGAAGCGGCAGGTGGTCAGAAAGACTCTGGATAGAGTCAGAAGCAGGTTCAGCGTGGCGGTAGCGGAGGTGGGAGATCAGGATCTGTGGCAAAGCATACTCTTGGGGGTTGCAGTGGTGGGCTCAGACAGCAGGGTAGTTCGCTCGGTCATGGACAAGGTGGTCAACTTCATAGAGGACTTACAACTGAGCGAAGTGGTGGATGTGCAGACCGAGATCTTGCACTTTGGTGATCATGGCTGGTGAGAGAAGAAAGCGAGTAGGTGTTCGCATAAGGGAAGAGATCTCTGATCTCCTTATCAGGAAGGTCAGAGATCCTAGGATAGGTTTTGTGAGCATAACCCAAGTGGACTTGAGCCCTGACCTCAGGGTGGCCAGGGTTTTCTACAGTGTTCTGGGCTCAGAGCTGGATCGTGCTCAGGCAGCCCAAGGGCTTCGAAGCGCACATGGCTTCATCAAGCGGGAGCTGGCCTCGAGGCTTCATCTGAAGTTCATGCCGGAGATCTTCTTCGTATTTGACAATTCTATGGAACAAGGGGAGCGGATGGAGAAGATATTCAGGCAACTGCAGCAGGAGTCAGGAAATGAGTAGCGAGGTGGTCTCTGAAATTGCGAGACTCATCCTAAGTCAGGAAAGGTTTCTGGTTGTTTCACACGTGAATCCAGATGGGGATGCCATAGGTTCCTCTTTGGGCCTGGCGCTCATATTGGAAGCTTTGGGCAAGAAAGTGAAGATTTACAATCGAGAGCCCATTCCCCACATGTACCGCTTTTTGCCGGGTGTTGAAAGAATTGAAAACGAGCTGCCTCAGGGGGCCATGTTCCAGGCCACCTTTCTGCTGGACTGCTCCACCTCCCATAGGGTGGGGGAGAGTTTTGTGAGATTCAAAGGCAAGGGTCACATGGTGGTGGTGGATCACCACCCTCCTAGAGAGCCTATTGAAGGCACTGGGCTGATTCGAACCGAGGCCGCGGCCACAGCAGAGCTGATCTATGACATAGCCCTGCAGCTCGGGGTCACATTGCCCCCCAATGCTGCCACGGCCCTTTACGCAGGGCTCATGACAGATACAGGTTCCTTTCGGTTTTCCAATACCACCCCAAGAGCCCTGGAGGTGGCAGGCGCCCTGCTGGCGGCCGGTGCTGACCACCGGCTCCTGGTGGAGCAAGTCTATGAGAGTTTTCCTCCGGAACGTTTCAAGTTGCTGGGCCTGGCCCTGAACACCCTTCGTTTGCTAAAGGGAGGGAGGGTGGCCCTGGTGTGGATAACCCGCCCCATGTTCCGAGAGGTGGGGGCCGAAGATGAGATGACCGATGGATTCGTGGATATCCCCAGGTCCATAAAGGGAGTGGAGGTGGCGGCTCTCATAAGGGAGCGAGATGACAGCGAATATCGGGTGAACCTTCGTTCCAGAGGCGCAGTGGATGTAGGGGAGGTGGCATCCAGGTTCGGTGGAGGAGGGCACCCCAATGCAGCTGGTTTTACTCTGAAGGGGTCTGCCGCAGAGCTGGAAAGGAGCCTGCTTTCAGCTTTGGAGGAGGCTCTTTGATAAAAGATCAGGTACCTGGGGTGCTTCTTTTGGACAAACCATCGGGACTCACCTCTTTTGGGGTGGTGGATCGGGTTCGGCGTTGGTCCAGGATAAAGAAGGTGGGCCATACAGGCACTCTTGATCCCTTTGCCACGGGACTACTGGTCCTTTGTCTGGGAAAGGCAACCAGGCTGGCCCATTACATCACGGCCTGGGACAAAGAGTATGTGGGGAGCATTCTGTTGGGTGAGGACACTGATACCGATGATGCCACAGGCCAGGTGATTCTCAAGCGGGATGTGGAAGGGCTGACGCGGGAGGATGTTGAAAGAGTCCTGGAGGCATTTCGAGGGGAGATAACACAGCTTCCCCCACGTTTCTCTGCCAAGAAGTTAAGGGGGGTGCCTTCTTATAAGAGGGCCAGAAGGGGCGAGGAAGTGGATTTGCAGCCAGTAAAGGTCCAAATTCACGAGCTGGAGCTCAAAGAAGTGGAGATCCCCCTGGTAAGATTCCGAGTCAGGTGTTCCAAGGGTACTTACATGAGATCTCTGGCCAGGGATTTGGGAAAAGTTCTGGGATGTGGAGGGCATCTGGCCGAATTGAGACGGGTGGCAGTGGGCCACCTGAGGGTAGAAGATGCCTTGCAGTGGGAAGAGGTACGGTCTCTGAGAGGGGAAGCACTGATGGCGAGGGTGTGGCCCTTGGAAAGAGTCCTGTCGCAGTGGAAAAAGGTGCTGCTGAGCTCTCCATGGGCCCGCAAGGCAAGACATGGACAGGATCTGCCTCAGGAGGCTTTCTCTGGGCAACTGCAATGCGATCATCAAGAGGGCGAGAGGGTGGTACTTATGGATGAGCTGGGGAGTTTTCTTGGTATAGGATTAATCATGGGGGAAGCTGCTGGTGCGTATATCCATCCTGAACAAATATGGAGCGGCAATTGAGCCCACTTAGCTTCAGACCCTTCCATGGGGAAGGGCTATACATCTGAACAGGGAGGTTAGGGAAGTGTCACTGGCCATTGAGAAGAAGACGGAGATCATAGGTAAGTTTAGAAGGCACGAGTCAGATACGGGTTCCCCCGAGGTTCAGATCGCTTTGCTCACAGAGCGTATCAATCAGCTCACAGAGCATTTTGCGACTCACAAGAAAGACCATCACTCACGAAGGGGTCTGATGAAACTGGTGGGTCAGCGTCGAAGACTACTGGATTATCTAAAAGCAAAGGACGTGAACCGTTACAGAGGCCTTATCCAGGAGTTGGGTCTTCGCAAGTAAGGCTTCTGATTACTGGTCACGCCACTGCGTCCCTGCCCGCCAAGGGGCAAGAGGGGAGAAAGAAAGGGAAAGATATGGCAGCAAGAGTAGAGAGAGAAATTGGAGGTCGCCTCCTGTCCTTGGAGACCGGTCGGCTGGCTCGGCAGGCCCATGGAGCGGTCTGGGTGCAGTATGGGGATACGGGTGTACTGGTGACAGCAGTTTCAGATCGTACAAGGCAGGGCATAGACTTCTTGCCCTTGACAGTGGACTACCAAGAGATGGCTTACGCGGCCGGAAAGATTCCTGGAGGGTTTTTCAAGAGGGAGGGGCGTTCCAGTGACAGGGAAGTACTTGTCTCCAGATTGATAGACAGGCCCATAAGGCCTCTTTTTCCCAAAGGATATTTTTCAGAGGTACAGGTGATTGCCACCGTCATGTCTGCCGACATGGATAACCTACCAGATATTCTGGCCATAAACGGAGCTTCGGCAGCTCTTGTGATTTCGGATATCCCCTTTTCAGGCCCGGTGGGAGCTGTTCGAGTAGGCCGCATCCATGGAGAGTGGGTAGTCAATCCAGGGGAAAAGGAACTCGAGGAGAGTGACATTAATTTCATAGTGGCTGGCACCAAAGATGCAGTGGTCATGGTGGAAGGGGGAGCAAATGTTGTCCCAGAAGATGAGATTCTAGACGGCATATTCTTTGGACACAGGGCCTTGCAGCCTCTCGTGGAGATGCAAGAGGAGCTTAGGGAAATGGCCGGTGTGCCCAAGAGGGAGTTCAGTCCAGCGGCGGTTGGCGAGGAGCTGGCTTCCAAAGTAAGAGAAATGGCCTTGGAACAGATGGGCACAGCCCTCAGGATTCCTCGGAAGAAGGAGCGCAGAGAGGCTCTGGCAACTCTTCAAGAGAAGGTGTTGGCTGAGCTTTTGGAGCAGTATCCTGGTCAGGAGATGGCCATCCGCAGCCTCATGGAGGAGCTGGAGAGGCAGGTGGCCAGGTCCATGATCCTGGATGAGGGAAGAAGGATTGACGGCAGACCCTTTGATGAGGTGCGTCCAGTCACATGTGAGGTGGGCCTGCTACCTCGTGCCCATGGAGCCGGACTCTTCACCAGAGGTGAGACTCAGGTCATGGCTGTAGCCACATTGGGTACTGCAGAAGATGAGCAACGTCTGGACACTCTCTCCGAGGAAGAAGCCCGCAAGACTTTTATCCTCCATTATCGTTTCCCTCCCTTCTGCGTAGGGGAGACAAAGCCTTTGAGGGCTCCCAGCCGCAGGGAGGTAGGCCATGGGGCCTTGGCAGAAAGAGCCCTTCAACCGGTGCTCCCCCCTTGGGACAGGTTCCCATACACCATAAGAGTGGTGGCCGAGGTGCTGGAGAGCAACGGTTCCTCCTCCATGGCCTCCACATGCGGGACCACCCTTGCCCTCATGGACGCCGGTGTGCCCATTTCGGCCCCAGTGGCCGGTGTGGCCATGGGACTCATCAAGGAGGGGGAGAGGGTGGTGGTATTGACCGACATTTTGGGAGATGAAGATCACCTCGGCGACATGGACTTCAAGGTGACAGGCACTCAGCAGGGTGTCACCGCCGTGCAGATGGATATAAAAATACAAGGGGTGACCAGGGACATCATGGCCCAGGCCCTGGCCCAAGCGCGAAGGGCAAGGCTCTGGATTCTGGAAAGGATGTTGGAGGCCATCCCAGAGCCCCGTTCTGAGTTGTCTCCGTATGCTCCCAGGATCGTGACCATTCACATCAAACCGGATAAGATCCGCGACGTCATAGGTCCTGGGGGAAGGGTCATCCGCAAGATAGTGGAAGACACTGGCACCAAGATCGAGGTGCAAGATGACGGGACCGTCAACATAGCCTCCAGCAGCATGGAGAAGGCGCAGAAGGCCATACAGATAATAAGAGGCCTAACCGAGGAGGCTGAGGTGGGGGGTGTTTATACGGGGAAGGTTAAAAGGGTGCTGGATTTTGGTGCCATTGTTGAGATTCTGCCTGGCACGGACGGGCTCCTGCATATCTCTCAGCTGGATCATTCTCACACAAAGAAAGTTACAGACGTGATTCAGGAAGGAGATGAGGTTCAGGTCAAGGTGATAGAGATAGATGACTCCGGAAAAATAAGACTGAGTCGCAAAGCCCTGCTGGCAGATCCCACAGGACAGTTTTCTCAAGGTGGCGAGCCCAGGGAGGATCGTCCCCATCGGCGGGAGGGTGGCAAAGCACATGGCAGAGAAGATCGTTCTCGCCAACGGCGTTAGAGTCCTTCTGGAGCCCATTGCGCACCTGCGTTCTGTGTGCATGGGAATATGGGTGGCTGCAGGCTCCCGCCTGGAGGGGCCCGAGGAAAAGGGCATGGCTCATTTCATAGAGCATATGCTTTTCAAGGGCACCCGCAGACGCTCTGCCCAGCGGATCGCCTGGGAAATAGACGCCGTGGGTGGGGTGCTCAACGCATTTACCAGCCGGGAATATTCTAGCTTCTATGTAAAGGTAATGGACGAGCATCTGCCTTTGGCCGTGGACCTGATAACAGATCTGTACTTGAATTCTATTTTTGACCCCACGGAATTGGAAAGGGAGCGTTGCGTAGTGCTTCAAGAAATACGTATGGTGGAGGACACTCCTGAGGAGCACGTCATGGACCTTTTTCACGAGGCCATGTGGAAGGGTTCCTCCATGGCCCACCCAATTCAAGGCGAGTCCGAGCAAGTAGCTCGAATGCCCAGGGAGTTCCTGGTGGAGAAATGGGCCAGTCATTATCACCACAAGGAGGTCCTGTTCTCCGTTGCAGGAAACTTCCATGAAAAGAATCTCTTGGAGCTCCTGGAGAACTCGGCCGGGTGCCTGTGCGCAGTTCCCAACTGGCCGCAAAAGAAGACTCCAGAGAGCAATCCAGGCTTGAAACTGGTGGAAAAAGATTTGGAACAAGTACACGTGTGCCTTGGCGTTCCAGCTCCGCACATGACTCATCCGGATCGATATGCTTTTTACCTCCTTAATACCATCTTGGGCGGAGGAATGAGCAGCAGGCTCTTCCAGGAGATTAGGGAGAAAAGGGGGTTGGCCTATTCTGTGTACTCCTTTTTGAGCTCCTATGCTGACACGGGAATCTTGGGTGTTTACCTGGGCACCACCAGGCAGGAACTCAAGGAAGCACTGGAAGTAATCTTGGAGCAAATGGAGGAGTTGCGCGACACTCCAGTGAGCCAGGAGGTAATAGAGTCTGCCAGGGAGCAGGTGAAGGGGGGGCTTGTGCTGGGTTTGGAAAGCTCTGACAGAAGAATGGGCAGACAGGCCCAAAATGAACTTTATTTCGGAAGGGATGTCTCTGTGGAGGAGGTCATAGAAGCCTTGGAAAAGGAGAGCCCGAATTCAGTCCAGAGCGCTGCCCAGCAAGCCTTTGTACCAGAGAAGATGACAGGCGTTATTTTGGGAAGGGCTTCCCTGGCAGATATTCCCAACCCCCTTCGAAATTGGGTGATGTGAGCCTTGATGGACAGGCTCACTCGAGTAAGGATGAGCAGGAAATCAGATTACATGCCAGAGCAAGTGGATGTACAGGTGCAGACCCTGCCGAACCATCAAGGTCTGCCCCTGCCCCAATATGCCAGCGATCTAGCGTCGGGAATGGATCTTTACGCTGCTGTGGAAGAGCAGGTGACTATTCCCCCTGGAGGCTGGGCGCTGATTCCCACAGGCCTGTGCATGGCTCTGCCTCCAGGAATAGAAGGACAGGTCAGGCCAAGAAGCGGTCTGGCAGCATCTCACGGAATAACGGTCTTGAATGCACCTGGGACCATAGATGCAGACTATCGCGGGGAGATAAAAGTAGTCCTGTTGAACCTGGGAACAAGCCCCTATTCGGTAAAGCGGGGTGACCGAGTTGCTCAACTGGTTTTGCAGAGGGTTGTGCGTGCCAGGCTTAACAAAGCAGAAAAACTGAGTGAAACCTTAAGAAGTGAGGGAGGATTTGGCCACACGGGGCGCTAAAGCTGCTTGCCTGCTTATGTTTGAAGCAGTTATAATAGCAACTTGAAATTCTCCCAAGGCTATGACCCCGAGTCGGGTTATCTAGGAAAAGTGGCGGGCTCAGTTTGATGGTCTGATCAATCCTGGAGAACAAGGAAATGGTCCCAGGGCCGTCTTTATAGATAGCGGAGGCAAGCGCAATGGGAAGCGTCATAAAGAAGCGTCGCAAGAAGATCCGAAAGCACAAGTACAAGAAGCTCAGGGAGAAAATGCGTCACCAAAGAAGAAAGCGAGGGCACTGATCTGGGCTCATGATGGGCCCGAGAAGGGAAGGGCTTGGTTTGCAGGGGCTTTGCCTGGAGGATGTCCTCGATCTAAACCTCAGGCTGATCAAGCTGGGAAGCCCGAAGGCCTCAGGTCTTCGGGCTTTGCCTTCCGTTGAGGGGTTCCTGGAGCAGGAATGAGTGGATTCTTCGGACAGGGGATCTGGATATTCCTTCTCTTGTTCCTGGGGTGCTTCCTCTACTTTCTGTGGCTGGTTCACAAGAAGCTGGGCGACCTTAAAGATCGCGGAAAGGAATTCCAGTCAGATCTCGGGGAGGTGTTGCTGCGTCATCGCCTGGCAGTTGGGCGAATGGAGGAGGCCGCAGCACTGGTGGAGGCGGGCAGACAGGACGAGGCCATAGAGATGCTGGAGCAGATCCGTCAGACGATCCCTGGCCTACATGCCTTGGACTTCTTCCTGGGAAAGGCTTACCTAGCCAAGGGGGATCCTCTGAAAGCTTCCACCCACCTGCGAACCTTCTTGGACAAGGCCAAACCTTATGACAGACTGAGCCAGGAGAGGCTCAGCGAGGCGCACCGACTCTTGGATGCAATTCGGCCTAAGGCTTGACTTGTAAACGAGCCTTTGTTATTGAGCCTTTGGGCCTATGTTGTCAGGCAAAGGGGAGTCGAGGGCCTGATGTGGAATAAATCGCAAAAGCTCATCCAAGAGATTCAGAAAGAGCAGTGGGTCAGACAGCTGGATCTGCCGGAGGCGTCCTGGCCCAGGCTTTTTCAATGGATGGAAGAACACCTCTTGACAGACTTCCTGAGGCTATTGACCGGCCAGGTGCATGAAATCCTTGAGATAAATCCGGAGCTTTCGGAACCCAGGATCTTGGAGCTGGCAGCAGCCTCCATGGTGGAGTTTCTGGACGCTCATCATGCTTCGGTCAGGATCTATGATCCCAAGACAGGTCAAATGCTGGCCTATGGTTCGTATCCTTCCCAGGAGGGCCTTCGGGCCACGTACATCAATTTGCAAGGCAGTATAGCAGGCCTGGTGGTCCAAACTGGAAAGACTTACCTAGTCCCAGATGTTGAGCAGGAACCTTTGTACCATGACAAGGGAGGAGCCTTGAGCCGGGGAGTTCACTCTCTGATGGCCATTCCTTTGGAGATACCCAGCTTTTACTCAGAAGAGAGGGACACGGTGGGGGTTGTACAGATTTATTTTCCAGAGAAAAACAGGGACTTTTCTCCCATCGAGGTCTTGGTTGCAGAGCTCATGGCCAGACGTCTTGGCTTTGTGTTTGCGAGAAAAAAGATCCTTTCCCTCAGAAGGCTCAGCGAGAAAAAGGATGCCATAGTACGAAAAATATTCCTTCGTCTGGGTTCCAGGGAAGGGATAAAGATGAAGGATGTGTTCAACAGGGTCATTCCGGAACTGGCGGACATAGTCAACATTCAGAGCTGTGCGCTTTTCTCAGTGACCGAGGATCGAAGGCACGTGGTTCTTGAGGCAGGTTATCCGGAATCCGCAGGTTACCACGGTATAGGCAAGATGTTTTCCATAGAGAGCGAACCTGCATTTCAGATGCTGCTTCAGTTGGGAAGCTTCAACAGTGAGAGCCCTTACGAGGTGGTGACTCCATCATATGTGTTGGTCAGGGACCCACAGAAAAGCAGTCTGATCTCAGAAAATCTTAAACGCATGGCAAAGGTCCACAATATCAATTCCATTCTCTACGTGCCCCTGAGCGGAGAGGAGGAATTGAATCACTTCATGACCTTCGATGCCTTGGAAAAGAGAACCGGCTACACAGAAGAGGAGATAGAGATCCTGCTTTTCTTGGGCAGAGAACTGGTGAAGGCCCAGCAAATGGAAAGGTTGGACGACATCCTTCACGATTTCAAGAATCCGGCCATAGCCACTGCCGGTTTTGCCAGGAGGTTGAAGGGGCTCTTGGAAAAAAGTTGCCCTGGTGGAGGGAGCCAGGAGATAAGAAGGTGTGTGGAGATTCTTCTTGAGGAAACCAGCCGGCTGCAGGAGCTAGCCCTGAGTGTATATGGAGTAGGCAAGGAAGAGGTGGTGAACCTCACGGAGAGACTCAGGCGTCGTGTGGAGATAAACGAACAGGCCATCAAAGAACAACTCAAACAAAATGTGGTGATGAATTTAGGGCCCTTGGAGGAGGATCTCTGGATACGCTGTTATCCTCTTCACCTAGAGAGGGTATTGGACAATCTTCTCAACAATGCCACCAATGC
>VSSL01000394.1_pt1 | contig 12995 bp, 11 predicted proteins | sample 4557531 | NCBI WGS metagenome assembly VSSL01 (sample SAMN10986726, study PRJNA523729) | hot springs metagenome | isolation source: hot springs | place: India:Timba, Gujarat | collected 2018-05-31 | reverse complement strand
TTTGTTAACTAAAATATCAATTAAATTTTAATAAAAAATATGAAAATTTGTAATTTTAATAAAACTACTTGTAAATTCTTTATACTACAAAAAAATCAAAAATTATTTAACTACCACAAAAGATTTAAATACTTCTTTTCCGCTTGAAGTTCGAATTGAAAGATTGTAGAAACCAGAGGAAAGACCGCCCAAATCAATTTCGACGAGATTGTTTCCGCCATCGCTTTCGAACCAACCAAAGCGAACTGATTGCCCAAGAATATTAAATATTTCCACAGAAACCAATTCTTTTGCTTGCAAATCAATGAATTGAATTCTCATACTCGTTTCAGTTTGTTCAAAATGGATTTCTCTTTCTGTTTCTGTTTCAACACCAAGTACTGTTGTTCTAAATTTAAAAGTATCGGAGGGAATTTTTGTCGTGTCGTTGTAGTAAACAATAACTCGCCAGAAATATGTTCGATTGTTCTCAATTCCTGAAGAAACTGAATAGGTTGTATCGCTCGTATTGATGTCGACCAAGGTTGTTTGAAAATCGTTAGATGTTGCAACTTGCAGTTGATATTTGTCAACTTTTCCACAATCACTCCAATAGAAAACGATTGGAATGGTGGTTACTTCAAAATCGTTGAATGGGAAATATAATTCTGGCTTGATAGGTTCGAAAATTGTTTCGAAAGAATAGACTTCCGACCACTTTTCGTTCGATTGGTAATCAACAGAAGCAACTTTCCAATAATATTTTGAATTTGGTTTCAAAACCACCGACGGGTAAAATGTATTGGTTATTCCATCTTTATCCACTATAATTGAGTTTGATGAGAAACTGCCATCTCTTGCAACCATAATATGGTAACTAACAGCCCCATTTACTTCGTCCCAAGCGAAATTGACAACTTTTTCAACATTAGTAGCCCCATTGGGGGGATATTTCAATACAGGTGCGGTAACTTCGGGCAATTTCATTTCGTTGATGTTCCTTCGTAAAATACCGCCATACTCTGTGCCTACGTAAATGTAATATTTGTCGTATGCCAAAGAAAGAATTGTCATATTTGTAATACCCTCGTTGAATTCAAACCAATTTCTACCTTCGTCGAGTGAAAAGTACAACCCACCAGTCTTCGTGCCAATTACAATTGCATTATTAATCTTACGGAAAAGGGAGATGTCTTTTGCTTTCAAACCAAGATTTCTCTGGAACCAATTCGTGCCCAAGTTACTGGAAAACAGAACACCAGTCGTTGTGCCACAGAAAATGTTATCTCCGTCCCAAAACAAAGCAGTAATAGTAGAATAAATCTGCTGATTTTTTATGTTCGTCCAGTTTTTTTCCGTCATCAGTAGAAAGATAGAGGTCGCCAGTATTTGTACCTAAAAGAATTCTTCCGTTACTAACTGCAAGCGAAGTTATTACATTACTAATCTCGGATGTGTTAACTTCGAGCCAAGTCTGACCGTAATCTGTGCTTTTAAAAACAACCGAAGACTCGGAGAGCAGATAGACCACATCTCCATCCACTGCAAAGGAAGCCACACTCCTTTCGGTTAAACTATCAACAGAACGAACCCAATGGTAGCCATTGTCTGTCGAGCGAAACACTCCGTTGGTATCGCTTGCTCCAACAAGCATTGTGGTATTGACAAGAGCGATGGCTTTGAGTAATGTCGTGTTAATTCCTTCGTTTTGCTGGACCCAATTGTCTCCATAGTCGGAAGAAACGTAAATCCCATTGTCCCAAACAACAGCGTAAATCTTATTTTGTGCGACTAATAAGTCGTAAACTGGGGAATTTGGAATACCAGACAATTGTTCCCATTGTGCAAACAAGCCAAAAGAACTTAAAAAGAAAATCAATAAGATTGGTTTGTAGTAATTTTTCATAAAACATCTCCTATTTAAACAAAAAAACTATTCTTTTCCTGGTAATTTTAAATAGTCAATTTCGGGCAATTGGTTTCCAACAATCGCTTCCAGTTCGCCATAAATCCGAGCAGTGTTTTTAATTACTTTTGCCAACTCCTCTTCTCTTTTTTTCCAATGCTTTTCCATCGCTGAACGCTCCTTATCAAGGTCATTTTTCATCGTCACAAACGCCTCGACAATTGCTTGCACTTTATGCAAAAATTGCTCACTACAAATATAATTATAAATTTGTTCCATTTTACTTTCTCGTCCCTTCATCTGATTTCGCACCATTTGAACTTGTATCAAGTGCTCTCGCAAAGCCATCGCAAGGCCAATGTAACTTTCTGTATTGCAAACCCAAACACCGTCGAGCAAACCAACTGATGCAATCTCCTTTGGCAGAGCACGAGAAACAATTACAGCAAGTTCTGCACCGAGGGCTCTTTGGTCCTCTTTCAACTTGGGAATCCACTCGTTGCTCCAATTATTGGTTCGTTTCGATTCCCAGAGTATTACCCCACAAACTTCCCCAAATTTATTGCGAACTTCTTGAATAATATCTGCCCCACGGACACCTTTTGGGACTGGCTCGATGCGGTCGAATGGGAATTTCGAGCGAAGTTGCTCTTCGAGTGCCAACTCTTGCACCTCGCCTTGCAATTGCTGTGACCCAACTTGCAGTTTAAGATTCAACTCTTCAACTTTCTTTTGCAATGTAGATATTGTCTGCTCCCTTTCCCGAAGTTTCAATTCATATTCTAATTGAAAATTTTGCTTCAACATTTCTTGCAATTGCTGTCGTTCCTGGCTAAGCCGTCGTTGAACTTCGAGTTCCAAATTTTGTTCCTTTTGTAGCAATTCGTTTTCCTTCTTTCGAAATTCCAATTCAACTTTTTGAGCATTAGCAAGTTCTCGGTTCTTCTCTTCTAATTCCTTTTGTAATTTCGAAACTGTATCTGTGAGATTTGTGATTAAGTCTTGCATTTGCTTCAATTCGTTCTGTCGTTGCATTTCGAATTGCTTTTTCAATTTTTCGATTTCTAATTGATGCTCCAACTTGATTCGTTCAAACTCCTGCTCTTTAAATCTTTTGATTTGCTCGTCGACTTGGGAACGCATCTGGCTTTCGAATTCAGAGCGAACTTTGTCCGAAATGACTTCCTCGATGGAGAATACAGATTTGCAGTTTGGACAAACTACTTCAAAACCAAATAAATTTGGCATACTCCAAAATTCAGATTAATTTAAAAGGTAATTTAAGAAAAAACAAAAAAACTTTATTAAGAAAAGAAGTAAATCATTAAACTTCTTGTCAAACAGAAAACCTTTTAAAGTAATGCTTAAACTATTTTTATCCGATAAATCGCGTGAAAAGATTGTACCGAAATAAAAACTGATATGTTCTTACTTTAGTCAAAGTTTTATGTTTTACCCAAATCCAAATAATTCCAATCTGATTAAGATAGTAAACTTTCATTTCAACTTTATCGAAATAGCAACTTCTATCATTGTCAAAATAAAATTCCGAGTAATTATACAAGGTTGAATCCGATGGAAATAATTTTTCATACCTTGGAAATTTAAAACCTGTATCTATAATTGTGGCGGAAGAGTAAAAAGTAATTTTATTACCATATGCCTGGTAAGGTTTAGTGCTATAGCTTAAATTAATGATTGCTTCGCCCAAATCTTCTAACTTATAATGGTATTTATACCAGGCTTTCTTGAAAATTAGGGAAAAAATTGAGTCTTTAAGGAGTAGAATATCAACAACCCCAAGTAGTGTCGTATCAAATGTAGATTTGGAAAAATCCCTTGTCCAAAGCGTTTGCCAAATATGAGGAGCCAATTCTTCCCGCACATTGGGACCAACAAACGGATATAAACAATAGGAGTAAATTTTTACGAATTTGTTGGCAAGAAGAATACCAAATGGATAGGTTTTATTATTCTCTTTATCCCACAATTCTGCAAAGTTAAAAACAAAACTGCCTACATCCATTGTTCCTTTGTAGGCAAGCCACATTTCTCTTGGTTTTTCAATGAAATTTCCTTCGTCATCACATTCTCCATAGTAATAAACAGTGTATTCGCCAAAGGAGCGAATATCGGGAATATAGTCTCTGTATGGAGTGTCTGAAACGGGATTGCATTCTTCCTCTTTACACGCATATAATAAGAGAATTGCAAGGAAAAGAAACGTAACTTTTTTCATAAATCACCTTTAAAAAGTTACTAAAAACCTTAAGCAACAATTATTGAGATTTGCTACAAAAATAAAAAATTTTTTTCTTTTTTTGCAATTTTATTTTTATTTTAATTTTGTATAAAAAATATGTTTTCAGAAGGTAAAATGAAAAAATTTTGGTTTATTATTTGGTTCTTATTTGTCCCTCTTTTGGGCAACTTAATTGCCCAGACCTCGATTAATCCATTAATGGAAAAAGAGTCAAGTGAAGAATTTAAAAAGAAGCGAGAAGAATGGCTACGAAGCCTCCATCGCTGCGAGGAGGGGTTACCCTATTGGATTGTTGACCAGAAAACCAAAGAAAATATCCAACACTATTTGGGTACCCAAAAATTTGATGCACCAAGTAGCAATTCCTATGCAGAAGGAAGAATTTTCGGGGAATGGATTGAAAAGGGAAGCGACAACCTTGCTGGACGTGTCCACACAGTTGATTACGATACAAACACATCGGAAATCTTTCTGGCTTCTGCTGGCGGGAACATCTGGAAGGGAACAATAAACGGAAACGATTGGATTTGCTTGAACAATGGGAAGAAATTTGCGAATCCACGAATGGTGAAAATTCTTTCAATTGGGGACAAAAGGCGAATTGTTGTCGCTGCAAATTCACCTTCCGCCGTCTACTTTACCGACGACGAAGGGAATACTTGGCAAAAAGCCAAAGGATTTGAAAACGCCGAGAAATGGGGATGGATAATTCGTGCAGCAGTTACCACCAGTCAAACGATTTATGTTCTTCTGGTAGAGTGGGACTACAAAGTCTGGAAAAGCATTGTCAGCCTTTATAAATCAATTGATTATGGTGTAAATTTTTCACTTGTTCGTTCTGTTTATCTTGACTACAGCACCTCTGATTTAACAGACATTTGGGCACCTCGATACGATAGTAACATATTATATTTGGTAGTAAAGGATACGCTCTACTCCGTCGATGAACAAAACAACTTTAATATGATTAGAAAAATTCCTTTTATCGAAAAATTTATTACTGGAACACAGATTAAAGGTCAAATCAATGGACAACAAACCACTCTTTACCTTGCGTTAAAACATACGAATGTACAAACTATATTCTATTATTCAAACAATGGTGGTAAAACTTTTACCAATATGGGGTCGCTTAATTTCTATCCATTCGAAAAGAACAGTTTCGAAGTTTCGCAAACCAATCCTTCAATCATCTATTTTGGTCAGGTTGAATTCTATCGTAGTACTGATAATGGTATAACTTGGAACAAAGCAAATAAATGGGAGGAGTATTATCCAGATATTGAATCCAAACTCCACGCCGATATTCCTGGCATTGTTAGTTTTAGGAAATGGAATCAAACAGCCCAAAAGTTCTACGAAATTCTGTTCGTAAGTACTGACGGTGGCATCTACGTTTCGTTCGACAATGGATTAACATTTCGAAACCTTTCGCTAAAAAATCTAAACATTAGTCAATACTATTCGATTTACACATTCGATAAAAAGGGAAAAACACTTTTTGCTGGTAGCCAAGACCAAGGTTTCCAAGCGTGCTACGACGACAACGGGAATGTTCTATCCTTTAGACAATTGATAAGCGGTGACTATGGTCATTTAACATCGAGCGATGGTGGAAGACACCTTTGGTCCACTTACCCAGCATTCGCAATGCTTATGATCAACCCACAACTTTCGACGAATATTGTTACCTGGAACTTCCAAGGTAGTGGATTTCTTTGGCTACCGCCAATTTATGCCGACCCCGACAACCCTTATGTAGCGTACTTAATTAGTGGAGACGCCAACAATCCTTCGGGTACACCAGCCTCTTTCATTTATAAACTTACTTACGATGAAACTAAAAATGAAATTTCACACGAGGTTTTGCCTTTTAATTTTGCCATTGATAATGTAACCAGAAAAATATCATCTCTTGCATTCTCACCACTGAACACAAACATTTGGTTTGCATTGACAAATGATGGAAAATTTTTCCGTTCTTTCGACAGAGGAACTAATTGGGAACTAATTGACAACGTCGCTGGTCCTCAAAGCCACTATCTTTACGGCAACAAAATCGTTTGTTCAAAATACGATTTGGGAAAAATTGTCATTGCTGGTTCTGGGTATTCAAATCCAGGGGTATTGATTTCATACGACACTGGGAAAACATTTGTTCCTCTTGGCGGAAACTTGCCTTCGACTTTGTTCTACGACATTGAGTTAAATGAAAATGAATCAATGCTCTTCGCAGGAACGGAAATTGGTCCTTTCGTTTATCATTTTGCAGAGAAAAAATGGTACTTCCTTGGAGGTGGAAATTGTCCAGACAATATTTTTTGGGACGTTGAATACTTACCAGAACTTTCCACAGTTCGCTTTGCTACATATGGAAGAGGAATTTGGGACTTCAAAATCGAAAAGATATTAAAATCCGAAACACAACACACGGATATTCAAACATTAAACCTAAATGTTAAACAAGTTCTGCTTTCAAATGAATATTTTATCGAAATTGATTGCCAACCAAATGATTACATCACAGTTAATATATTTGATGTAGAGGGAAGAAATGTAAGAACACTTTTCGAGGGTATTTCAATAGATGGAAAAATCCATTTGTATTGGGATGGGACAACCGACGTAAGAGCCCCATTAGCCTCGGGAAAATATTTTATTGTCGTAAACAGAAAATTCGAGACAAAGTATTTTGGTGTTACAATCGCAAGATAAAAATGCAAATGCTAAAACATATTGTAATGTTCAAGTTAAAGGAAGATTATCAAGGAAAAGATAAATCGAGTCTCGCTAAGGAAATCAAAGAAGCACTTGAAAAACTGCCAAGCCTTATACCACAAATCAAGCATTACGAAGTTGGAATCAACCAATTGGATGACCCACGAGCATACGATATTGTTCTCGTTTCAGCCTTCGAAAACAAGGATGAACTTGAAATCTATCGTAATCATTCGGCACATAAAAAAACGCTCGAGTTTATACTCGAGCGTGCTTTGGACGCAAAAGTAGTCGATTATTTCATTTAATTGTTCTTACTTTTTAATTTCGATTTCATCAATTACTTTGTCTCTCAAATCGTAAATAGTGAGTTTAATTGAATCTTTACTAACATCCATTATACCATAATGGTAGTCTTGAACCGATTTTTGTACCCAAGGTGCCTCTTTTGGCGTATATAATGGGGCACCACCTCCGCCAGTTACTATATGATAAATTCCATTAACCTGGCTTCTTTGATAGAAATGATTATGCCCATTCAAGACTAAATCGACACCATACTTTTCAAAAATTCGAGTTGTGAACTCTTGCATTTTTTTATTGCCACCGTGTCCCCCAGCAGAATATGCTGGAATATGGAACATTACAATTTTCCATTTCTTCGTTGTTCGAGCAAGGTCTTCTTCTGCAAATTTCCATTGAGGTGAATCTGGCGAAACGTCAGTTTCTGTGTTCAAAACTAAAACGTGGAGGTCACCATAATCGAAAGAATAGTAAAACTCATCGTTCGAGGCAGATTTCGGTGCCTGCAGGAATACTTTGACGAGGTCTGTCTTTGCTTCGTGGTTTCCAAGAGAATTGAAGAACGGTGCTTTTGCAATTAAATCTTGCTCCTCGCTAGTAAAAAACTCATTTTTCCATTCAAAATATTTACCAGAATAGCACAAATCGCCAGTGTAAAGAAGAATATAGGGATTGTGCTTTGCCAACTTTTTCGACTTGCGGGAATGTACTTCTGGGTTCGAACGGTTATCTCCCATTATGCCTATCCGAAAACTGTTCCCTTCTGTCACATAACTTCTAAATGAGAAAATTTCGGATGTATCTTTCTGGTGAACCACCTTATAACTATAAATCGAATTAGGTTCAAGATTGTTTAAGACAACACGATGGACATATGTTACATTGCGACGGTCTTCCGCTGTGCGAAAGAAACTTGTTATTGCAATGTTGGAAAGCGATTTGTCTTTTCCGTAGAACACTGTCACGGGGTCTTGGGTATCGGTTTCAGCCATAACAACAATGGAATTCGGACCAATAGCCTGCAAGTATGGTTTCATCAAGAGTTTTGCTTGGAGAAAAGACAAATTGGCTAATAAGATTAATGCAAAAAGCGGAACAAAAATTTTGCTTCTCATATCTACCCAAAATTAAAATTCTATTGTCGATACTTTTAAATTCATATTGTTAAAGAGCAGTTAATATTCAATCAATCTTTCGAAAATCCAAAAATTTTTGAAATGCAGAAATAATACCTTATTAAAAAAAGTCAAAAATCTGTTATCGTAAATAATTTTTATTTAATTTATTCAATTCACAGCATAATTTACAACTTCTATAAGTGTTAAATTTGACTTTTTTTGGGGAGTGAAATGAAAAAAATATTTTTCCTTTTATTTGTCTTAACCTTGTTTGGTTGCAAAGAAAAAGTACAAGGAAACGGTGATGGAAAAAAAAGAAGCCCTGCCACCAATTGAAGAGCGAATCAAAGCATTTGCTCCTGTTACTATCGAAGCAGATTTAAGCCACTTAACCGAACGGGAACGAAAAGTTGTCGAACTACTTGTTGAAGCAGGACAATTGGCAGACGCAATTTTCTGGAAACAAACTGCACCAGACGCAATTGCTGTTAGGGATTCTCTTGCAAAGTTGGGTACGGAAGAGGCTCGAAAACTCCTTAAACTCGTAAACATTTTCTACGGACCATACGACTTGGTTTACGAAGGTCGTCGTTTCGTTGGTAACGGTCCAGAAGTTAAACCACAAGGGGCAAACTTCTATCCACTCGATTTAACAAAAGAAGAGTTCGAGAAATACATACAAGAACATCCCGAACAGAAAGCAGAACTTGAAAGCCAATACACTATTATTGTTCGTGATGGTAATAAACTAAAAGCAATACCATACCATCAAGCCTATCCTGAAGTCGAACAAATTGCTCGGAAACTCGAAGAAGCCGCAGACTTTTGCGACAATCCAACTCTCCGCAACTATCTCATCCTTCGGGCGAAAGCACTTCGCACCGATGATTACTTCGAAAGCGATATGGCTTGGATGGACATAAAAGGAAGTAAAATTGATGTCGTAATTGGTCCAATTGAAAACTATGAAGACGCACTATTCAATTATAAAACTGCCTATGAAGCGATTGTTATGGTAAAAGACGAGGACGGCACCAAAGAACTTGAAATGTTCGAAAAGAATTTGGATCACTTCGAACACAATCTTCCTTACGACAAGAAATACATCAGAAAAACTGCTGGCAAAGGTAATGTTTTACAAATTATGAATGTCGTCTACTTTGGTGGAGATTGCCAAGCGGGAACTAAAACAATTGCAAACTCTTTGCCAAACGACCCAAAAGTCCACGAATTAAAAGGTGGGAAAAAGTCGATGTTTAAAAATATGATGGAAGCCAAGTTTGATAAAATTCTTAAACCAATTGGTGAAAGAATACTTGAACCAAATTTAGTTCAACTGGTCGACAAAAAATCTTTTACCTCATTTGTCACATTGCACGAGGTTTCGCACACACTTGGTCGAGGTTTTGTTTATGGTAATGATACATTGCCCGTGCGAAAAGCATTGAAAGAGCGATATTCGGCAATCGAAGAATGCAAAGCCGACGTCCTTGGTATGTATAACCACAAATATCTTTTCGAAAAAGGTCTAATTTCCAAAGATGACTTCGAAAAAGCAAAAGTTACGTATATCGCTGGCTTGTTCCGTTCAATTCGATTTGGAGCAGAAGAAGCACACGGTAAAGCAAATCTCATCCAGTTGAATTTCCTCGAAGAGAAGGGAATTATAAAATATTCAAATGGGAAAATTTGCGTTGACTTGAATAATTTCATACCCGCAATTCAAGAACTTGCAAAAATTGTTTTAACTATTCAAGCGGAAGGAGATTATGTTGGGGCTGGTCGTCTGCTGGAAAAATACGGAAAAATGAAAGAAGAAACAAAGAAAATTATTGATTCATTAAATGACATTCCACGCGACATAGATACAGAATATGCTATTATAAGAAAAAGATAAAAGCAACTTTTAGCAACAAATAAAAAACAAATTCAACAACCTCTGTTGGTTTTCAAAAAATAAAATTTTAATTATTTCGATAACCAACATTCAAAAATTTTGGGTTTGAAGAATGAGTCCATCAATTAGAGAGTTAATTCAAAGTATGCTTGCTCCTGGCGTAATGGTTAATGTTTGCGCCCTTATGTTGCTTGTTACAAATAATAAGTATTCTGCGGTTGTCGATAGAATTCGCGACTTAAACGAGGAAAAACGCGAACTAATGGAGTTAAGTCCCGAGGAATTAAAGGACGAACACACCCAAGCAAGGATTTACTCTGTAAACAAACAATTGGAAATGTTTCAAAGGAGAATACCATTTATTGTCCGTGCCGTTCTTTCCTACACAATTGCCGTTGCTCTTTATGTTCTCACTTCTTTATTTATTGGCTTCAATTACGCTTTCGATTCAGACTTTCGAATATTTTCCTTTGTTTCCTTTTTCCTTGGAATGATTTGCGTACTTGTTGGCAGTATCTACCTTGCCCGTGAAATTATTTGGGGCTATAGAATTGTTTCCGTTGAAATCAATACTAACTAATAGTTCAACAAGGAATAAAAAGGGCACTTCGAAAGTGCCCTTTTTGCTTTAAAATCCAAAAATTACTCAGATTTCTTTTCTTCTTCTTTATTCTCTTCGGTATTTTGCATTTCCTCGGTTTGAGTATCCTCGACCACTTTGGTTTCTTCTGATGAAACTTCTTGTTCTGCTTGGGCAACAGTTTCTTCTTTAGCTGGGGCTTCAACAGTTTCAACTTTCGCCTCTTCTTCAACTTGGGCTGTAGCAGTTTCTATTTTTTGTGGTTCTTCGATTGTTTGTTCTTTCTCCGCCTTCTTTGCTTTCTTTTCTTTTGCAGTTGTGGTTTTCTTCTTCGTGGTAGCCTTTTTCTTCGATTTCAAACTAACAGCACCATCTTGGGGGGCACCCCAATCCACCAATTCAATCGCAGCCATTTCCGCTGCATCGCCCCGTCTAAATCCTAACTTTACAATGCGAGTATATCCACCAGGTCTATCGATGACAGTCGGGGCAATCGTATCGAACAATTCTTGCAATACTGCTTTATTATGAATAAGGCGACCAACTATTCTTCTTGCGTGGACATCAACTGTTTGACCTTGGGGCAATTGACCATTTTTTTCGCGGAGCACGGCTCGCTTTGCCCTTGTAATAATTTTTTCAACAAAGGGTCGAAGGGCTTTTGCCTTTGCGACTGTTGTAACAATCTTTTTATGTTCTAATAAAGAAATAGCCAGATTTCGTAGTAATGCTTTTCTATGACTGCTTGTTCTTTTTAATTTCCAACCTTTTTTCAAATGTCTCATTTCTCCACCTTAATCTTAAAATCCATAATCTCTATTGCTCTTTGAAGAAGATTTATCAGGTTTTAAATATCTTTCGACATTCAATCCAAACTCCAAACCATACTGGTGTACAATCTCTTCAAGTTCTTTCAAAGACTTCTTACCAAAGTTTTTCAACTTCAAAAGTTCTTGCTCTGTGTATGAAACAATATCGCCAAGAGTTTTAATGTTATTTGCTTTCAAGCAATTGTATGCACGCACGCTAATTTCGAGTTCATCAACAGGTATTGAAAGAATTCGTTTCAAACGTGCGTGTTCGCTCTCGGGGGTTTCTGTGCTAATCGCACCGACAGTAGTTACTTCGGGCTTTTCTGCAATTTCAAAGGTTAAGAAGAATTGAATATGCTCAATAAGAATTTTAGCGGCTAAACGAACTGCCTCGATTGGAGTTATCGTTCCATCAGTTAAAACATCGAGGACGAGTTTTTCGTAGTCTGTTTTCTGACCAACTCTATATGGCTCTATTGTATAAATAACATTTTTAATAGGTGTATAAATAGCATCAATTGGCAACATACCAATTGGATACTCGGAAATAGGTTGTTCGTCCGCGGGAATATAGCCTTTGCCGTATGCAACTCGAAGTTCAACATCAAATTCTGCATCGTCAGCAAGAGTAGCAATTTGCAAGTTCGGATTAACAACTTGAATAAGCGGACTGCTTCTTTGGATATCATTGGCAGTCCAGGTATATGGTCCTTTTAAGTGCAAATTAACTTTGAATGGTTTGCTTTCGCTCGACCTTATCCTGACTTGCTTCAAATTGAGAATTATTTCAGTTACGTCTTCGAGAACCCCGGGGATACTTTGAAATTCGTGGAGGACATCTGTAAATTTAACCCCAACTATCGCATAGCCCGGAATTGAAGAAATTAGAACCCTACGGAAAGAATTGCCTATTGTCACACCGTAACCTTTTTCCAAAGGTTGCATAATAAAGCGAAGATGATTTGGGTCGCCGGTTTCTTCAATTGACACCGTATCGGGCATTTGAAGCAAGGTAAAAAAATCCATTTCTGACATTTTAAACCAATATTTATTTAACTTACCAACTATCGAATATTAAACGCGTCGCCTCTTGGGCGGTCGACATCCATTATGTGGAATAGGCGTTTTGTCGAGAATACTATGAATTTCAAGGCCAGCCATAGCCAGCGCTCGGATTGCAGCCTCGCGTCCGCTTCCCGGTCCTTTGACAATAACATCAACACGGCGCAATCCCATATCGTAGGCTTCTTTTCCAGCCTTCTCAGCTGCAATTTGCGCAGCATATGGTGTGCTCTTTTTCGAACCTTTGAAACCACTTTTACCAGCAGAAGCCCAGCACAATGTGTTTCCGTACATATCGGTTATTGTAACTATCGTATTATTGAATGTTGCAAGGATATATGCTTTTCCGTGCGTTTC
>VSSL01000393.1_pt1 | contig 13059 bp, 13 predicted proteins | sample 4557531 | NCBI WGS metagenome assembly VSSL01 (sample SAMN10986726, study PRJNA523729) | hot springs metagenome | isolation source: hot springs | place: India:Timba, Gujarat | collected 2018-05-31 | reverse complement strand
TTGCGGCCTATTCCTACATGGCCTTGGTCCCCGTGATCCAGCCGCCCATCATGTTTCTCCTGACCACGAAAAAGGAGCGCCTCATCCGCATGAGCGACCCTCGGCCGGTGAGCAAACGCGAAAAGATCATCTTTCCCATTGCGGGTTTTCTGCTGTGCTGTTTTCTCGCCCCTGCGGCGCTGCCTCTTTTGGGCATGCTGTTTTTCGGCAATCTGCTGAAGGAATGCCTCGTCGCCGACCGCCTTGCCCAAACGGCCCGCACGGCCCTCATCGACATCGTCACCATCATTCTGGGGATCACGGTCGGCGCCTCCACCCAGGCGGACGTCTTTCTCACGGCCAAGTCCGTCGGCATCTTTTTTCTCGGCGCCGCCTCGTTCATGGTCGCCACCGCCGGCGGCATTCTTTTCGCCAAGCTCATGAACCTCTTCAGCCGCGATAAGATCAACCCCCTCATCGGGGCGGCGGGGGTTTCCGCGGTGCCCGATTCGGCGCGCGTCGTCCAGATGATCGGGAACCGCGAAGACCCGTCCAATTATCTGCTCATGCACGCCATGGGACCGAACATCGCCGGGGTCATCGGATCCGCGGTGGCCGCCGGTGTCCTGTGGTCCTTTTTCATGAAATAGGGAAGACGCCGACCTTAACCTGCACACACGGAGGCACGACCATGCTCATCAAAGAATGGATGTCCACCCCCGCCATCACCATCGACCCGGAAGATCCCATGCCGAAGGCCGTGAACCTCATGAAGGAAAAGGGCATCCGGATGCTGCCGGTGCTCAAGAACGGCGAACTCGTGGGGGTCCTGACCGATTCCGACATCAAACGGGCCTCGCCCTCCGACGCCACGCTGCTGGAAATCCACGAACTGCTCTATTTGCTCTCCCGCATCAAGGTCAAAGAAATCATGAATAAGAAGCCCGTGACGATCCCCATGGATTTCACGGTGGAGGAGGCCGCGGAAAGGCTCTTGGAACACGGCATTTCCGGAGCCCCCGTCGTCGATGCCTCGGGGAAGGTGCAGGGCGTCATCACCCGGGCGGATATGTTCAAGGTGCTCATTTCCCTGAGCGGGCTGCGGCATCGCGGGGTGCAGTTCGCCTTTGAAATCGAGGATCGCCCGGGATCCATCAAGGAGCTGACGGACCTCATTCGGAGCGCCGGCGGCCGCATCGCCAGCATCCTCGGCTCGTACGATCGGGCCCCGGCAGGCTACCGCCACGTTTACATCCGAGCCTACGATCTGGACCGCTCCACCTTGGGCGAGCTCACGGAAATCCTGAAGAAGAAAGCCAAAATGCTCTACTTCGTGGACCATCGGGAAAACCGGCGGGAAATCTTCATCTAAAACCGGATCGAAATAACGTGGGGTTTTGGGCCCTTATACTCCGGTGGGGCGCTCCAGGGCGCCCCTTACGCTTATTAAATCCCCAGGTAGGCTTCTTTGACCCTTTCGTCCTCGAGAAGGGCACGGCCGGTGCCTTCCATGACGATGCGGCCGTTTTCCAGGACGTAGGCCCGATCGCAAATGGCGAGGGTTTGCTTGACGTTTTGTTCCACCATGAGAATGGTCATCCCCTTGTTGTGAATCTCTTGAACCAGCCGGAAAATTTCCTGGGTGAGTCGAGGGGAGAGCCCCAGGGACGGCTCGTCGAACAAGACCATGCGCGGCAACGACATGAGGCCTCGGGCGATGGCGCACATCTGCTGTTCCCCGCCCGAAAGGGTCCCCGCCATCTGGTGGCGGCGCTCTTTCAACCGGGGAAATAGCTCAAAGACCCACTCCAGGGTCTCCTTGCGCTTGGCTTTGGCCTCCGATTTGAGGGCGCCCATTTCAAGATTTTCCAGAACCGACATCTCCGGAAAGAGCTGTCGGCCTTCCGGAATGTGCGACAGGCCGAATTGAATGATTTCATAGGGCGGCACCTGGTCCAAGCGCACGTCCCCGAAGCGGATGGTGCCGCGCTTCGGGCGGATGAGGCCCGAGATGGTTTTCATGAGCGTGGATTTTCCCGCCCCGTTGGCTCCGACCAGGACGACGAATTCGTTGGCGTCCACGTGAAACGAGACATCCCACAGCACCTGCACGTCGCCGTAGGCGACACTCAATTGCTCCACCTGCAGCATGCCCGCTAATCCTTTCCCAGATACGCTTCGATGACGGCGGGGTTGTTGGCCACCTCTTCCGGGGCGCCTTCGGCGATGCGCTGCCCGTAATTGATGCACAGGAGCCGGTCGCACAGGCTCATGATCACCCGCATGATGTGTTCCACGATGATGATGGTGATGCCCGAGTCCCGAATCTTCCGGATCAATGCCACCCCGTCAGCCTGTTCTTGGGGGGTTAGACCCGCCATGGTTTCGTCCAGGAGGAGCAATTTCGGCTCGGTGGCCAAAGCGCGGGCGATCTCCAGGCGTTTCCGGTGCCCCAAGGGAAGGCCCTTGGCGGAGCCGTCCTTCCGGTCCAGAAGGCCGCAAAATTCCAGCACCTCCAAGGCCTTTTCCCGGCTCTTGGCCACGGATTCCGTATGGTTGAAGGCCGCCGTCATGACGTTTTCCAACACCGTCATCCGTCGGAGGGGTTTCACCACCTGGAAGGTGCGGCCGATCCCCAGTTTGCAGATTTTCCAGGTGGGCAATCCGTTCAAGGTTTGCCCCTGAAACCGGATGTGCCCCGAAGTAATGGGATAATAGCCGTTGATCAAGTTGAAGACCGTGGTCTTCCCCGAACCGTTGGGGCCGATGAGCCCGAAGATTTCCCCCTCGTTCACGTGGAAGCTCAGGTCGTTGACGGCCCGAAGACCGCCGAAGTCTTTGGTGAGTTCGTGGGATTCAAAAAATGGAGTGCTCATGAACTCTTCCCTGCCGCAGGGGCGCCGCCCCCGGCCTTCGTAGACCACAGCCTCTGGATCTTGCCCCAGTCCCCGACAATGCCGTTGGCCATGTACAGGATGACGAAAATGACCAACAATCCGAACACCAAGACGTGCAGTTCGCTCACCCAGCGGGGAGCCAGCCCGAAAAAGGAGCTGCGGAACGTTTCCTGAAGGAGCACCATGATGAACGCGCCGAGCGGCGGTCCCCAAAGGGTTCCGACGCCTCCGATGATCCCCACGAGGATGGCCATGATGGAGATGTGATGGAGGGAAAAGACCACCTCAGGGTCGATGAAGGCCATGTAGTTCATGTAGAAGGCTCCCGCCAAGCCGGTAAAAAAGGCGCTGACGATGAGCGACAGGCTCTTGTAGCGAAAGGCGTTCACCCCCATGGATTCCGCCGCGTCCTGATCCTCCCGGATGGCCACGAAGTAATAACCCCACTTGGAATGCATGACCCGGTGAATGGCGTAGATGCAGCCGAGAGCAATCGCCAGGGCGAGGTAGTAGTAAGGGAGTTTGCTCCGAAAGCTTTGCATGAGCAAAATCCCCTGCATGCCTCCGGTGAAGCTGCGCCAGACGACGGCGATGAGCCGAAAGATCTCCCCGACGGCGATGGTGGCCAGGGCAAAATAAGGGCCCCGCAACCGAAAGCAGATCCAGCCGATGACAAAACCGATCAAAGACGCCATGGGGCCGCCGAGAAGCATGCCCCACCACGCGGAAACGCCCAATTTGGTGGCGCACAGTCCGGCCGTGTATGCGCCGATCCCGAAAAAGATCGCATGGCCGAAGGAAACCTGGCCCGTGTAACCGGCCAGAAGGTTCCAGGACGAGCCGATGACCACCCACAGGAGCGCCAGAATGAACACGTGCACATAGTAGTCCGACCGAACGATCAGGGGAAAAGCAAGGGCCCCCGCCACGATCACGGCGACTTTCCACCGTAATGCCTTCATGCCGCCTCCGTCCCTTCTAGATCTTGGTCAACCGTTTCAGTCCGCCCGGAAGAAAGATGAGGACCAGGAGAAAGATGACCATGCCCACGGCGTCTTTGAGGGCCATGGACACATAGGTCGCTCCCAAGGATTCCGAAACGCCCAGGACGACGCCCCCCACGATGGCTCCCACGGTGCTGCCCAATCCCCCGAGAATGGTGATGACGAAAGCCTTGAGGGTGAAGGCGCCGCCCAAGTCCGGAAAGAGATAATAAATGGGAAGAAGCAGTGTGCCCGCCGCCGCCACGAGCGCCGCGCCCAAGCCGTACGTAAAGACCGTGATCCGTTCGGCGTTCACCCCCAAAAGGAGCGCCGCCTCCTTGTTTTGGGCCGTCGCGCGGACCGATTTCCCCACATCCGTTTTCAGGAGGAAAACGAAAAGCCCGATGGTGAGCACGACGGCGATTCCGAACGCAATGACCATGGGGAGGTTGAAGGCGATGGAACCGGCATAGAGGGACATGGACGTATAGGCCGGGCGGACCGATTTATAGTCCGAGTGGAAAATCATGCGGGCCAGTTCCGTCAGAACCATGCCGATCCCGACGGTCATGAGGACCTGGTTTTCCGGCAGGATGCTTTCCACCTTGATGAGCGGGTTCAGGAGGTACCGTTGGAGCACCGCGCCCAGGACAAACAGGGCGGGCATGGTCACCAGCAGCGCCACGTAAGGATCCACATGGAAATGTTCGTACAACACGAAGGTGATGTACATGGCGACCATCATGAGCTGCCCGTGGGCCAGGTTGATGATTTTCATCACGCCCATGATCAGGGTCATGCCGATCCCCACCAGGGCGTAAATGCCCCCCATGAGAATCCCGGCGACGACGGTTTGGATAAAAACAGCCATAGGGTCTCATCCTCGCAGGCTGAACCGATTCAAGGGGAACGGGGCGCGAAGCGCCAGAAGCGCTCCGCGCCGGCGAGGGCTATTTCCACACGGCTTCCCAATCAATGGGGTAGACGTAGGGCTTGGTGGCGAGTTCCTTCGGCCACACGAGTTCCAGACGGCCGTCGATCCATTGGACCAGGTAGGTGGGGAGACGGTTTTGGTTGGTTTTCTTGTCGTAGGAAACAAACTTCACCGGGCCGAACACCGTCATCATGTCGGTTTCCGTCAGGGCCTTGCGGATATCATCCGCACTCGTGGATTTCGCCCGCTTCAGGGCGTCGGCGATGACGTAAGCCGCCGCATAAGCTTCGGCCCCGTGGTATTCCGTGTCCTTCTTAAAGGTGTTGACAAACTTGTTGTAGTAATCCATGGCCCCGGGGTACTTCAGCGTCTGATACCACAGGGTCGCCGAAAACACCTTTTCCGCCGCCTTGCCCGCGTTCTTGGGAAATTCCGGCAGGGTGAACCCGGCGGCGCCGCCCACAAACAGCTTCGGTTTGATGCGCAGTTCCATGGACTGGCGCATGAGAAGCGACGCGTCCATGACGTAGGAGATCATGTAGATGAGATCCGGGTTCTTTTCCTTGACCTTGACGAGAATCGGCTTGAAGTCCACACCGCCGTGTTCGTAACCTTCGTCCACCACGACCTGGATTCCAAGCCGTTTACAAATCTCCTTAAACTCCTGGGAACCCGAACTGCCGAAATTGGTGTTTTCATAAAGGATGGCGGCGGTTTTCGGTTTCACCACCTCCGTGAGAAAGCTTTCCAAAGCCTTCGGGTATTCGCTGACGGGCGGGTTCAGACGGAAGATGTATTCCCAGCCTTGTTCCGTGATCTTATCGTCCGATCCGGTATTGACGAGAAAGGGGATGCGATTCTGCTGCGCCACGCCGGCGATGGCGAAAGTTTCCGAACTGCCGTACCCGCCGCCCAGCATGAGCACTTTGTCCTTGGTGATGAGTTTTTCGGCCGCCGATCGGGCCACTTCAGGACGACCGGTGTCGTCTTCGTAGAGGAATTCCAGTTTCTTCCCGTTGATTCCGCCGGCCTCGTTGATTTCCTTAAGAGCCAGGTCGAAGGAAAGTTTTTCGATTTCGCCGAAGTTGGCCTTTGCTCCGGTGAGCGGAAGGATGATGCCCACCCGGTACGTTTCCTGGGCCCAGGCGGAACCGCCCCCAAGCAGGCACAAAAGACCGAGACACAGCCCCAAAGCCAGCAATCTTTTCATCGTGCGTCCTCCCGTTTGATAAAGTTTTCTCCAACCCGATCCCTTACCCATGACGAACTGTGTTTTTCGAACACAAGAGCGGGGCTGATGATTTGAAACGTGAAAGGGTCTTTAGGCTGCGTGCCGCGCATGTCGTCCGCGGTCCGGACGGAGTGGAACCGGTGTCGTGTGCGGGTATGCGCGAAGGATTCGCGGGAAGAGGTCGCTGCCGGTTCACCGATAGCGACTCTATCTGCCGTGGTCACATCTGTCAAGCGCCGGTCCGAGCAGAGGACTTCCCCACCCGTCAGTAGAAAATCGTCCAGCATCGATGATAGGGGCGCCGTCGGAACTCGTCCCGCTGGCCCAAAGACCACAGCCAGTGATCCACGAGGGCGCTCGTCACATGCCGTTCACCCCGTGTCTGGAGGGTCTCTTTGAGCCTTTCCACGGCAAGGATGGTCATGGCTCGAATTTCGATCTCCTCCCGACATCCCGAGGCCAAATGACGGCCGGTATCGATCCGATCCGCCAGGTCTTTTTCATACTCGAGGACGCCCAGTTCCCGGAGGACTTGCGGCAGTTTGTAATCGGCAAAAGCCGTCAGGCGGTCCATGTCCGCAAATCGGCCCGGCCCCTGACCGTGGAAGGCGCCATGGAGATCGGCGGCGAAAATCTGGGCGCGTTTCCAGAAATAGACGGGCATGCCGTCCAATTGGAACTGGTCGCGAAAGCTCGCAAAATCCTGTGCCAGCCGGGCGGCGAGCCGACAGGCGGATCCGTCGGCCCAGGCGATGAGGTTCACGACATCCCCGGACCATTTCTCCTCGAGCACCCGGCCGGCTTCCCGGAGGTTTTCCAGCCGCTCCTGAAAAAGGGGGATGCGTCCCCTGCCTTCGAAGACCCGCTCCAAATCGGAAGGCCTCATGTGCCGCAGAAACCGGGCGTCCGTAAGGGGAATGCCGCTGAGATACGCTTTTTTGAGGGCGGCGGCCAGGCCGCAATAGCCCGAATAGACCGCGCCGTCCAGCGTGACCTCCCAGAGGGGTTCTCCGGGGTCGGGCCAGAAGCAGTGGTTCAGGACGTCCACGACGAAAATCCATCGGGCCGTCTCCAGCGTGCCGTCCCAGTAGTGGAACGGGGCGTGCCATGACGGGAGAGCGCGCAATGTATGGCCCCACCGACTGACGGCCGATTCCAGAGCCGCCTCCTTCAAGCGCACCCATCGAGCCCGAGCGGCGACGGCTCGGACGGAATCCAAAACCGGAAAATCTTGCATCGTCTCAACGCTTCCTTTGGGCCGCTTCCTCCTGCAGCCATTGCACGAGGAAAGGGCGCGTGTTCTTCGACGGATCACTCACCACGATGGCCAGCGCCTGCTTCAGAATCCGGCCCACCTCCGGGCCTTGCGGCACGCCCGCGAGGGCCATGACGTCCCGCCCGCTGATCGCCAGCGCCTTTTCCGTTAAAGGAGGACGCTCCTCCAAGATCCGTCGGATCCTTGCAGCGAGTCTTTCCACCGGCCCCACGGGGTCTTCCTCCGTCCCATGGGCCAAGCGGTCCGCCCGGATGAGATCCAAGAGATCCTCCAAGAGCGGTTCACCGACCCTTTGGATGAGACGCCGCACGGCCCCGTCCTTCCACCGGTCGGTGGAGTGGACCATGTGATGTTCCACCAAGGTCACCACCTCGTCAGCCAGCCTTTTCGGGGTGAACCACCGGGCCAGGATCTCCGAGGCCATCTGAGCGCTCAGCTTTTCATGGCCGTAAAAGCGATAGATCCCTTGAATCTTTTTCCGCACCCTCGGCTTGCCGATGTCGTGCAGAAGGGCGGCCAGCCGCACCCGGAGCCGCGGGGGGCTGAACCCGACGCTGAGCACCGTATGCCGGTATATGTCGTGGCGATGGTAATGGTTTTGTCGCTTTCGCCAGCCCTCGAGAAGTTCCGGAAAGAAAACGGCGGTCAGCCCCGTCCGGCGGCAGAGTTCCAACCCCTCCACCACATGAAGTCCCGCAAGCAGCTTAAAGAATTCGTCCCGGATCCTTTCCGTGGCCGCCCGGGCCAGCGCCGGCGCAGCGCAGCGCATGGCCTTCAGGGTCCGCGGGCTCACCGTGAAACCGAAACAGGCGACCATGCGAGCCGCCCGAAGGGGCCGCAGGGGGTCTTCCCGAAATCGCGCCAAGGGATCCGCAACCCCTCGTAGCCTTCCCGCGGAGAGGTCTTTTTGTCCCCCGAAAGGGTCCAGGAATGCCCCATCCGGATAGGACACCGCCATGGCGTTGATCGTGAAATCCCGACGCATCCAGGTCCTTGAGAATCTCGTCCCGGCCGTTGGCGGCCCATGAGGTGATTTCCACGGCCCCATCGGGGGTGACCGCATGCAGGGTCCCGTGGCGAAGGCCAAACGTGACGATCCGGTAAGGCGGGCTGAGCACTCTCTGGATCGATTCCGGGGGGGCGTTCGTGGAAAAATCCCAGTCGGCAGGCGGTTTCCCCAGCAAGTGGTCGCGCACCGCCCCGCCGACGAGCCACAGGCCGTAGCCCGCCGCCGTGATCCGCCGCGCCACGTCCTTGACCGACTCCGGCATGTGGGAAAAGACGTCCGTCGGGTCCATGGGATCGTGCCCGCTTTCCAAAATTTTCTTGATCTCCGCTTTTTTTGCCTATATTAGAAGGCTCGTAGGCGATGCACAAGGATGCGGTCATCACGGAGGAGGCAGCGGTGGACGCCGTTCGGGTGATGGAAGAAGCCAACCGGATCATCGAGGATTTCCCTCTGCATCAGTATGTGCTGTACGCCATGCTTTTTATCGTGGAGATCGCCATCGCGTTTTGGATCGCCCTGAGTTTGTAGACGCCGGCGGCCGCCAAGACCCGGAGGCGGCCGGAATCGAGCGACGATCGGGAAGATCGCTATGTTAGGAAATCTTCTGCGCGGGCTAGACCTTCTTTTGTTGCTTAGCCACGGGACCCAGGTGGGGAAACCCTTCGTCTTCCGTGTGCGCAGAAGGTGATGCAAGCCGCAAGGACAGGACGTGAAGGCCATGGGTTCCACCCCATGGCCTTTTTTATTTCGCTGCGAAAGGAGGTGATGGACATGGGACTTGGCGGTCCAGTGGATTTGGGTGACGACGTCGGCCCGCTATCGCAAGGCGTCTTGACAAAAAACCATCGAAGGAACCCTCGAAAGAGAAAGGACAATGCCATGAGCCGTAAGATTTACGTCTTCGACACGACCCTGCGGGACGGCGAACAGGTCCCCGGCGCCAAACTCAACCGACGTCAAAAGCTGGAAATTGCAGAACAACTGGCCCGTCTGGGCGTGGATGTCATCGAAGCCGGGTTTCCATGCTCCTCACCGGACGACCTCAAGGCCGTGCAAACCGTAGCGGAACAGGTCAAAGGCCCCGTCATCGCCGGCCTGGCCCGGGCCGTCCCCGCCGACATTGACATCGCCTGGGAAGCCGTCAAGAAAGCCGAACGTCCCCGAATCCACGTCTTTCTCGGCTCCTCGGACATCCACCTCCAGAAGAAACTGCGACGCGATCGGGATAGCGCCCTGCAACAGGCCGTCGATGCCGTCAAATACGCCAAGAAATACTGTGAGGACGTGGAATATTCCACCGAAGACGCCTCGCGGAGCGATTTCGACTACCTGTGCCGCGTCATCGAGGCGTGTATTCAGGCGGGGGCCACCGTGATCAACGTCCCGGATACGGTCGGCTACGCCATCCCCGAGCAATACGGGGAACTCATCCGCAACCTGCGGGAACGGGTCCCGGCCTTGGACAAGGTGATCCTCAGCGTCCACTGCCACAACGATCTGGGGTTGGCCGTGGCCAACAGCCTGGCGGCCATTCGAAACGGCGCCCAGCAGGTGGAATGCACCATCAACGGTGTCGGAGAACGGGCCGGCAATGCATCCCTGGAAGAAATCGTGATGGCCTTGCGGACCCGACAATCTTTCTACGATGCCCATACGGACATCGTCACCACGGAAATCTTCCGAACAAGCCGCATGGTCAGCCGCCTGATGAACATTCCCGTCCAGCCCAACAAGGCCATTGTCGGGGCCAACGCCTTCGCCCACTCTTCCGGCATTCACCAGGACGGGATCCTGAAGGATCGCTCCACCTATGAAATCATCCGTCCCGAAGATGTGGGGGTCAAAGCCCACAGCCTGGTGCTCACCGCCCGATCGGGCCGCGCCGCCCTGCGCCACCGCCTCAAGGAACTGGGCTACAACCTCACGGAAGAGCAATTCGAACGCGTCCACAAGCGGTTTCTCAACGTGGCCGACCGCAAGAAGGAAATATCCGGTCAGGATCTCACGAGCATCGTGGAAATCGAACTCACCAAGGTGCCGGAAACCTACTCGTTCCACAGCCTCCAGATCATGAGCGGCAATACGATGCAGCCTCTGGCGTCCGTGACCCTGATGAAAGACGGGCAGCTCATGACCGATGCCGCGACGGGCAACGGCCCCGTGAATGCCGTGTTTAACTGCATCGAACGCATCACGGGGGTGGAAGGAAAACTCCGGGACTACGATCTCAAGGCCGTCACCATGGGAAAGGACGCCCTGGGCGAAGCCATGGTGCGCGTGGAAATCAACGGGAGCGTGTATTCGGGGGTCGGCACCAGCCCGGACGTCATTGAAGCGAGCGCCCGGGCCTACGTGAACGCCTTCAACCGGTTTTTCGCCAACGGCACCGCCTGAAGAACCGTTCCCTCCGTGCCCCGGCCCTTTCTCCCTTTCCGGGGAAGAGAGGGCCGTGGGCTCGGGGCCCCTTTATTTTTCCTTCGGATTTGCGTCAACCGCCGCCGGGGTTTCCGCCGGCCGCACCGGCTCCACGTCGGGTTGCGGGCAGGCGGGCGGCGGCTCTTCCAGAATATCGCGGTATTCCACTTGGTAGATGTAGAGCATGACCATGGCGAAGGCGAGGATCAACGGGCCGTAGACGACCCCCGCCAGCCCGAACCACTGCACGCCCCCCCAAGATGGCCAAAAAAAATGTAGAACGTGGACATGCCCGCCTGACCCTTCATGAAGAAGGGCCGAAGAAAATTGTCGATGGATCCCACCAGGATGACGGCCCAGAGCGTCAAGAAGACGGCCGCGGCGGTCCTGCCCAGGATGAAAAGGTAGACCGTGGCGGGCACCCACACGAGCGCCGTGCCGACCACGGGGATGAAGGACGTGAAGCCCATGAGCGTCCCCCAGAAGAGACCGGGAATGCCCACAAGCATGAGGCCGATCCCTCCCGCGACACCTTGGGCCACCGCCGTCAGAAAACTCCCCAGAAGGGCCGATCGGGCCACCGCCTGCATTCTTTGCAGGATGCGGTCCTCTTGCTCTTCGCGAAGGGGGGAAAGCGCCTTGATCGCAGCGATCATGGACTCGCCGTCGCGAAGCAGATAGAAGAGGAAGAAGATAAGCAGGAAAAACCGCGTCACGATCGTCGCCGCATCCCCCAGGAGGACCGCGCCGCGGTTGATGAGAAACTGCCCCACGTTCTTGCTCAACGCCAAGAGATGGCTTTCCACCTGCAGCTTGGAAAAATCCACAAAGGTCAGGTGCGTCTGAAGCCAGTTAATGCCGAGGACAACTTTAGGATGGGCGGCGAGCTTCTGAAGATTGCCCTGGCGGATCCACTCCGTCACCCGGCTGATGGAATCGATGCCCTGCGCAATGAGACTGGAGGTGAAAAAAACCGACGGGATGGCGATGACGAAAGTGACCAATGCCACGGTAAGCACGGCGGCCAGGTTCTTTCGGCCGTGAACCTTTTTGAGCATGCGACCGTACAGTGGGCTGAACAGGCTGGCCAGGAGGACGGCGAAAACCAGCGTATGCAGGAATGGCTTGATGATGCCGAAAACCAGGTAGAGGGAAAAGAAGAGAAGAACCAAGAGAAAAAGCCGGTAGCCGGTCTTCACCCTTTCTGGGGAACGGCCCGAATCCTCTGTCTGCATTCTTCAAGCCTCTTACGGCGCGTCGCCGCAGCCCGAACCAAAATGGCCCGGCGGGATCACGGCAACCGCTGGGCCTTGTTTTTGTATGTCTTGGCCATTTCCGGTTGGTTGAGCATTTCGTAGAGGAACGATTCCAGGAGATAGGTTTCTTTCAGCCCCTTGGGATCGTCCGTGAGCAGGATTTCCGCCTTCTTGGCAAACTCCAAGGATCGCTTGGGAACGTTTTTCTGGAGCCACACCTTGGCCAGTCCTAAGAAGGCCAGCCCATTGTATCCGTCCACCTGGACGGCCTGTTCGTAGAATCCCAGAGCCCCGTCGGGATCCCCTTTGGCCAAGGCCCGGTCCCCTTCCTGGACGAGCTGAACGGACGCAAGATATTGCGGCGAAGGCTCCTTGGGCGCCGGGGTCCGCGGCGCTGGGGTCGGTGGTTCCGGAACCTTGCTCAGGTCCTTTTCCTTAATGGGCGCCGACGGCGCAGCCGGCTGCGGTTTTTGTTCCGTGATCTTCGGCGGTTCCGTCTTGGGCGCCGACGGGGGCTGGGCCTGCCAGGATCCGGGCATGACCACAGGGCGCTTGGGCGTACAGCCGAACACCAACGCCACGCTGATCCACGTCAAGAAAATGCGGAAGCCGCTTGGGCGAAACGTCCGCATAGCCGCTCCTTTATCTGGCAAGGTCCCGTGGGTGTTTTTCCGCCTTTTTCGCGTCCGTTCGTGTGCGTTCCCGATCTTGCGCCTTACCCTACAGACAATGCGGCCGTTTCGTCAATTGCCGTGGAGAGGGCACACCGTGGTCGGCACCAAGTCTTCCAGAAAGTAGGCCGGCCTTGTGCTGGGACAACTGGGCGAGGCCGGCTCCTCGGATTCCGTGCACACCCGCCTTTCCACAACCCCCGGCGGCACCGCGAAAGGTTGGGGGGCGATCCACGGGCGGATGTTTTTCAGGAAACGCGCCCACAGGGGCAGCGCTCCCGTCGCCCCGCTCAAGCCGGTGGAGCGATTGTCGTCAAACCCCACCCAGGCCAGGGCCAAGAGATCACTGGTGTCAGCCCACGAAACCAAGAGGTCGCGATAATCGCTGGGTCGGTGCCGGTCTTCCCC
>VSSL01000392.1_pt1 | contig 13074 bp, 10 predicted proteins | sample 4557531 | NCBI WGS metagenome assembly VSSL01 (sample SAMN10986726, study PRJNA523729) | hot springs metagenome | isolation source: hot springs | place: India:Timba, Gujarat | collected 2018-05-31 | reverse complement strand
ATGATAGATACTTGCCTTTAGAGCATACTGCTCTGACTCTTGCTGGTGAATTACTTGAGCTAGCAGAAGAAGCGAAGCCAGGCAAAGGTTATGAAATCGCAAGAAAAGAACTAGTATCAGGTAGAGCGTATAAACAGTTCAAAAAGCTAATACAAGCCCAAGGAGGTAACCCAGATATTAGACCTAATGATATTCCTTTAGGAGATATAAGGTATGATGTTGTAGCATGGAAGGATGGTATGGTAAAGGATATTCAAAATGTCCTTGTAAAAGAGGTCTCACATGCGCTCGGTACTCCTAGTATACGTCAGGCTGGCATATATTTACATAAACAAATTGGGGAAAACGTCAGAAAAGGTGAGGTATTATACACGCTATATACTACTTCAAAATCTAGATTAGAGCTTGCGCAACAAATTTTAGGGATGGATCAAATTGTCATTTATTAAAATATGACAGAAAAAGAGTTAGAAAAAATAATAAGATCAATTAAAGATCTTAAAATACAGGGTAATACAAATATTGCTAAAGTTTCTGCAAAAGCGATTTTGGATTATATTACTAATCTTAAAGTAGCGGATTACAATGAGTTTCTTGCAAGAGTAAAGCACTATTGTTTAGAGTTTGCAAATGCCAGACCAAATGAGCCTCTTACTTATAATGCAATGTCGTTTATTCTTAATGATCTAGATGAATGTCAAAATCAGCAACAAGCTAGAATTAAAGTCATTGAACGTATCGAAAGTTTTTTTTCTTATATAGATGAATCTTATGAAATTATTCGATTAAATGCTGTGAGTCTATTGAAAGGTTATAAAGTCTTCATGACTCATTGTCATTCTTCACTAGCTAGAGACGTATTGATGCGTATTGGTGAGATCAGTGCTGATATTGAGGTGATTAATACTGAAACAAGACCCTTATATCAAGGTAGAATTACAGCAGCTAAGTTAGCTGAAGTTGGTGTCAAAGTAACTCACATAGTAGATTCTGCTGCAGCATCTTTTATTCTTGATAAGCGATATACCAATCCAGAAGTTATATTAGTTGGTAGTGATGGTATAACGATTGAAGGAGATCTAATTAATAAAGTAGGTACTCTTAATTTAGCTATTGCTGCTAAAGCCGCTAATATACCTTTCTATGTAGTAACTCAATCTATGAAATTAGACTTACGGGCTTCAAAACCCGAGTTACTGGAGATCGAGCAAAGAGATCCTGCGGAAGTTTGGAAGGATGCTCCTACTCGAGTCAGAGTTCTAAATCCGGCATTTGACTTCGTTCCTGCTAAGTATATAACGGGAGGATATATTACAGAAAAAGGGCTTATTTCCCCTAAAGAGTTTAAAAATTTAGTGAATATAAATGCTAGCTACGGAGCTTAAAAATATCTGAAAAAAATATTTGAGAAATCTGCTACGCATCTAATTTTACACTAGCTATCTACAAACCAACTTCATCAAAAGTTTATTGATACTTCAATTGTTGTAAGTCATCATAAAAAATGTTTAATCTTTCACAAGATTATCCAAAGGCCCTCAACAAATCACAATAAATATTAATTCTGATACTTCATATTAAGGCTTGTACATCAGCAAAGTTTGCTGATTGTGCTTGTTCTACATTTACATATATAGTAGGAGTACCGGAGACGGACCATTGATTTGCAAGTGCCATATCTTTATTGAGTTGTTCTTTATATTTCCCTGATTTGACGCATTGATTAATAAATTCTGGATCTACAATGTCCTTAATATAATCAGATAATATATTGACTTTATTTACATCGTTACGAACCTCATATTCGACTTTGTTGTAGCCATCACCGACCATTAGTTTATTATGTACTTCCCAAAATACCCCTTTTTCATAAGCACAATAAAATACTTGGGCAGCTACTTCACCATTGCCATGTGTTGGAATATATACCCAAGCATAGCTAGCTTTACCATCTTTAACTAATTTTTCAATTTCAGGTATGGGAGGAGTGTATCCAGGATATGAAGCTAGTTTAGCCGGATCACCTGAAGCAAGACTACAAAACGGGCAGCTTGGATCTGCAAATTCTGTAATGTGTATTTTACTATTTCGGTCCCCTAGAAATAATACATGAGTAGATTTGAGATTATTGAGCGTATCTTCACTGACTGTTACTGGTTGTGGAGGTGCTTGGACGGTTGGTTGTGGTGCTATGTTGGCTTGATTTTTACTCAGTTCTTCCTGCAGTACTTTTCCTAGTGTGGTTTTTGTTACTAACTGATCTCTTTCTAATATAACGTTTGCGGAATATAGAATCGAAGCTGTAATCAAAACACCTGCAAGAACAATGCTAATTGGAACTAGCAATATATTTAATATTTCATCTTGCTGATTCGGTTTAGCTGGGTTATTTTTAGACTTTGACATATAAGATAACGAGTAAAATATATCATTTAATTTTTAAAATTACACGTTCCCTCTCTATATTAATAGAAAATTCGGTAGAGTCAATAGATTGAATAGGTTCTGTATCGTCATCAAGATATAATGATAAAATTTCATAGTTAAAATCTCTGAATCCTACTGTGGAGTTATATTTCAATTCTAGCCATTCATTCCCTTTAATTTGAAATTCTTCAAAGAGTTTGTTGTCAATCGTAATCAAGATTTTTTGTTCGTTGGAAGAATTATTCTTGATACGTATAGTTTTCTTATCTTTTGGTTGTTCTTTTGGACGGTATATCAGATCGAGAGTGTATTCGTTTCTTTTTTGAAATTGATTTTCAGCTATAATAGTGAATCTTTTTAGCCCTGGTTGATTAAATTTAGCGTTCACTATAAAGCGTCCATTAGCATCTAAATACTGGGCAAGTATACCATCCACAGTGACTTTCACTTGTGGGTTATTCGTATATCCTTCAATGACAAATGTTTCTTGGTCTATGATTTCGTTGTTTTTAGGGTTAATGATTACTATTGAAGGAGGTTCATTTACCGATATTAAAATAGAGTAGAAAAAATATAATATCATAATCACAACTATAGCAATCGCCAGTCGGTGGTATAGTCTTATAATTGAAAAAAAATTCGGTTAAAGGCTTAAAAGCTTTTAAGAGCAATTTCAGTGACGATTTGTCATTATTGTTTATAGTCTTGATTTCTCTATCTCTTCTGTATATTGCTAATGCTTTTTCTTCATTAATACCTAAATATCTAGCATATGTCCTTATAAAACTTCTTGCATGTGTTTCACTTGTAAATCTATTATATTGTCCAGTTTCTAATGCATCGATTAAAGCCTCTCTAATTTTGGTAGCTTCAGAAGCTTCTTTTATACTTATGTTTTTATGTTCACGAGTTGTACGAAAGAGATCGCCTAGTGTCTGCATAGTATTTTATATTTCTACTCAAATGTTCTTTAAAAAATATTTTAGAACAAGTTAAATTCTACATAGTATCCTAATATTATAGACTTAATATTATTGATATATTCTATTTCTCCATATCCGCTAGAGTTAATTTAGCTAAATCTAATTTCGTCGTTGTTGTATTTGTCAAGTGTATTTGTGATAAGTTGTCTTTAAGTTTTGATGCACTATTTAAGACTTGATTATAACTTTGCATAACTGTATTTAAATTCTTACCTAGCCTATAAAGATTTTCATCAAATTTTACTAGAAAACGTGAGTTTTCATTAATTAATCTGATAATTTGGTCTAAATTGTCCGCAATGTGGATGGTGTTTAAAGCAAGAAGAATCGTCTGTAAATAGGCAAAAAGAGAAGTTGGAGATACTAAGAGAACCTTTTTCGAGTAGGCATAGTTAATTAAGTTAGATATTTGGTCTTGAGTAGAAGAACTAATCGATATGATATCATGATAAATGGTATCTGAAGGAATAAACATCAAGGCGAGATTGAAGGTATTTTCATGAGGTTTGACATAGTTAGATGTTTCATCGATTCTTTTTTTGATATCTTGTATGAATTCTTTCAGGTATTTCTGTTTTTTGACCTTGTCTTTTTCATCAATCATACGTTTATAATTTTCGGTAGAAAATTTTGAATCAACTGGAATGATTTTTTTATTCAAAAACACAACAGCATCGACAATGTCTCCGTCCGCAAATCTATATTGAAGCTGATATACAGGCTTAGGTAATACATTACTTAGAATTATTTCCAACAGATTTTCTCCTATAATGCCTCTTTGTTTAGGATTTGTGAAAATTTTTTGAAAATCTTGTAATTGCTGTGTAAAGCTCAAAATTTGTTGGTTTGTACTATTAAGTTCAGTTACTTTAGAAACAATATTACCAATCAATTGTTTATTTTCTTCATAAATTTCTTGTAATAGTTTAGTGTTGTATTGATAAGTATTGAAAAATTGCTCATTAATGCTTTTATTATTCATTTCAAGCCTTTGGTCTATTGTTTTTGTGATAGAGTCTATTTTATTTTCTAAAATTTGTATTAAATATGTCGTGTCACTTTGTGATTTCACTGATTGGATTTTTATTACTACATAAATAAGCAAAATAAGCATCAGAACAAATAATGTTATAAGTATTATCAGCATAATGTTATTCATGATTAGACTAGACTATTTATAAGCACCTGGTATTATTTTTATCTTCTAAGATCGAGTATAAAGTATAGCTAATAATTTACAAAACACATTTTGAGCTTATTTATATTTGTCAATGATAAAAAGATTGTTAGCGTTTCGTATCTGCGATAAACTTGTGCAGTTCTCTGGATATAAAGGCACCTTTCCATCCAGCTCCTGAATTTTCCATGAAAATAGACATTGCTATTTTGGGATCGTCAGATGGAGAGAAGCTGATCTCCCAACCATGCACTAGAGGTTGATTATCCTGATATTTTCCTGTTTCTGCAGAACCTGTTTTACTAGCAACTTTGGGATAATCGTTTGATTTTATTCCAATGACAGTGTTTGTAGCATTTGCAGCGCACTCCATTCCAGCGCGAATAGTAGAAAAAGCTTCTTTATCTATATTCAGATCCGTAAAATTAATATTTCGTCGATTTTCATCTAATATGATGGTTTGTGGTATTACTTTACCTCCCGATGCTATTGTACTAACCATTTTAGCAGATGCTATAGGTGTAAGTTTGACATCTCCTTGTCCGATTGAAGCATTGAGTAAGTCTCCTGTGTACCAAATTCCGCCTCTAGCTTGTTTCGTCTGGGGTGTTGGAAAATAGCCAATAGTTTCAGTGCCAATATTGATACCCGACGATGCATTTAATCCTATCTCATCAAATAATTCATAAATGAGCGTTGCTCCTTGCCCTTGTGTTTTTGCATCCATGTCTAAAGCTAGCTTCATATGATAAATATTACTTGAAACGCATAAAGCCTGAGTCATATTGATAGTCCCAAAATTTATTCTATTTATATCTACAAAATCTACACCACCATAATTGAAAACTCCTCCAGTGTAGTAAGTAGTATCCTTAGTTGCAAAATTGTGTTTTAAGGCCGTAAGCTGGGTTAGAACTTTGAATGTAGAACCCGGAGGTTGCGCATATTGTGTGACTTTATTAATTAAAGGTTTACCAGGATTATCAAGGTATTTTTTATAGTCTTCATCTGATATGCCTTCTACAAACTTATTTGAATCAAATGATGGGTAGCTTGCTAGCGCTAATATTTCTCCATTAGTAACATCTTCAACCACAACACCAAAAGATTGAGTTGTAGCAAACTCTGGTTTTTGAAGTGCTCTTTCTATGAGTTCATATAATTTTTGTTGTATTTGAATATCAATAGTGAGATATAAATCAGCTCCGTTAACTCGAGGTCTCAGATTAGTGACAATACGTTTGTCGCCATTATCATAGAAGTCTATTCTTTGTAATCCATTTTTTCCTCGTAGAATTGTATCAAAGCCTCGCTCGATGCCATCCTTTCCAACTACGTCACCATAATCGTATTTACCACTCATATATTCTTCATCAGAAATTTCGCCTACGTATCCTAATATGTGCGATGTTATATGAGGATATAAATATTTTCTTTGAAGATACTTTTCTATTTTCACTAAGGGGTATTTTTGAGGATTGGCTTCTATTTGAAAAATATAAGGATTGTAATCTAGATTTGAGAAAAGTTTGATTTCTCTGATGTTGGGATAACCCGATATTTTTTCTAATTCTTTCTCATAGATTGATTTGACGTCTACTTGGAAAAGTTGCTTGAGATTTTCAAGAGTTAAATCAAGAATCTTTTGATCTTTAAAGTCTTTATTAATATAAAGTTTAAATTTAGGGACATTGTCAACGAGTTTTACACCATTTCTGTCGTAAATGACTCCTCTTACAGCTCGGTCTATGTTCAAATTAGAGTATACATTTTTTGAGATTATATAAAGATCTTTACCTTGAATTACTTGTAAGCGAAACAAATTAAACATCAATAACAAAGCGAGTCCATAACATACTAAAGAAAAAAATAAAGCATTACGATCATGCAATATTTTATTTACATACATTTTGTGACAGAACTCATTATTTAGCTATAATCTCCGTCTGCTATTTTATAGATTTATTCATGCATTATAAACATCAGTTTCGACTGTCGAGGATTTGTCAGAAAATCCTTAGCCCCAACGAATAATTTAGAAGATCTGCTAAATAGCAATTTAAATATATACATTTCAATATCGTACTCAACAACTGTAGTGGTCTCACTTCGTCCTACAAATTCATCTGTTATTTCGTAAAGCACCTCTTCATACTCTCCTAGATTATCGACTAAACCTATTCGTTCGGCTTGTCTACCTGTAAATATACGACCGTCCGCATGTCGTCTTAAATCTTGTTCGGTGATTTTTGAACCTGCACGTTTTCTTCCATCTAAAACTGTCTGAACGAAATACTCGTATGTCTCATCAAGCATGGACTGCACAATTTGATATGATTCAGATTCAGGATCGTCCAGATCACGAAGAGCTTTTTGACTACCTTTAGAATTCGTGATTACAGTATGTTCTGCCCCAAGATTCGTTAATATACCAGTCAAATCAATGTTTTCGTATACTACCCCGATACTACCAGTGATTGTGTCGGGGCGAGCATAGATAGTACGTGTACAATTAGCTAGTAAATAGCCTAGAGATGCACCCATGCTGTCTATAAAAGCAATGACTGGCTTTTGCTGATCTATTGACTTTATTTGTCTACATAGAGGTTCAGCAGCTAGAACATCTCCTCCAGGCGTATTGAATCGTAAAACTATTGCCTTCACAGACGAGTCATCTAGCGCTTTCTGTAATTGTGCTCCAATTGTATAGTTATTCGTAACTTCAATATTCGGGCTTGGGGTGTAATAGATCACGCCTTCTATGTTAATTACTGCAATTTTATTATCGAAAGAAGATCGATTAGATTTGTTTATTGTAGCTACGATTCTTTCAGTAAGTGTAATATCCGAATAATTTGATGATATAGATTGGCTATTATCAAGTTGGAAGGAATTTCGGAAAAGACTTAGTGTAAAACCACATGATATGACCATAGAAATTAGAAATAAAATTCCACATGATAATGCACCAATAGCTAAAAGGGATTTTTTGCTTGCGTTCTCAGACAGAGTCTTGTTCACAGTAGGTACGTAAGTGTAATTCATGCTAGGAGTATTTGAAGGTTGTACTGATGTTTGTACATTTTCGTTCTCCATACTAGTAATCTTATATGAATTTAGTCTTATTGTCTATTTGTTTATATATTTTATAAGATAATCCATCTGATTACGTTTAATTCGATGAGACGGTTTTGCTCAGGTACTTTTATAATTAACAGCTTGTATATGTGACTTTCATTATAAAGTTGCTGACATGTCTTATTCGGCTACAATCGCAAGCCTCTTTTAATTATTTGTATTTATAAATAGCAACGTCTATTATTGATGATCTATCATGAATTTCTTGATGTAAACCCATGATTTAGAAGCGGTTTTTGACAGTAAAGCCAATGGAACCTTTTTAATATAGTACTCAAGGAATTCTATCTTTTTTAGACAAGTGACTCTACCTGTAACTAAGTCGATCACTTCTTCTGACTCATCGTTTATTTCACGGATTCTTTTCAATATAGTACTCAACTGCTACTATTTCAGTCATGGAAGTAGCTTTAATTATAACGTCACCGATCACTGCGTTTAAATCTTTGTCTAGCCAATCAAATAAACCAATTTTTTAGGTATAGCTATCTGTAAATATACGACCGTCTGCATATCTTCTTAAATCTTGTTTCGTCATTGTTGAATTTCCTATTTTTCTTTTTCTGCCATCTGAAACTGTCTTAACAAAATACTCATACGTCTCATCAGTTAGGGATTGCGGGCGTTGAGCAGATTCTGATTGGTGATTAGACAAATCACCTCCTTCTTCTTGAGTACTATTAGAATCATTGAATATATTAGAAAAATCTATGTCTTCGTACATTACTCCTATACCACCAACTATTGCGTCAGGACGAGCATAAATAGGTTATGTACAATTAGCTAATAAATAACTTAACGATGTGCCCTTGCCATCTATAAAAGCAAAAATATGCTTTTCTTTTTGTATCTCAATTGATTTTATCTGCCTATATAAAGGTTCAGCTGCTAGAAAATTGCCTTCTTAGGTATTGAATCTTAAAATTATTGTATTTACTAACGAGTCCTTTTGGGCTTTATCTAATTGTGCTGCAACTGTATAGTTGTTGGTAGCGATATTAGTACCCGTATACTGGTAGTTTTGTATAAAATTGATAGTATTGTCAGTGGATTGAAATATGCTTGATTATAACATAAAAACTTATTTGATTAATTTTTAGGGAATATCTATTAGAGTAATATATATTTTATAATACATCAAGCTAAAATAAATATAAATAAGTAAGAACTTTTATGACATCACAAGAATTAAAAAGCAAGTTTTTAGAATTTTTCATAAAACGTGGACATAAACGTATTCCAAATAGTTCTTTAATTCCTGAGAACGATCCTTCTGCCTTGTTTATTAATTCGGGTATGCATCCACTTGTGAGATTCTTGTTGGGGGAACCTCATCCATTGGGACGAAGACTTGTTAATTACCAAAGAGCTGTACGTACAGGTGATATTGATGAGGTAGGTGAGAAAAATTCGCGCCATTTGACTTTTTTTGAGATGTTAGGGGAATGGTCTTTGGGAGATTATGGTAAAAGAGAATCTCTGACTTGGACTTTCGAATTTCTTACTCAGGTGTTAAAGCTTGATCCTCATCGATTGTATGTCACGGTTTATAAGGGAGATGATATTGTTCCAAAAGATGAGGAGTCTATCGAAATATGGCAAGATATTTTCGGTAAATTAGGAATTGAAGCTAAAGTCGGTGAATCTTTTATTATAGGTGCAGATGCTCCACGTATTATTCTTTTAGGAGAAGATAATTTTTGGGCTGTCGGCAATGTCGGACCGTGCGGTCCTACAAGCGAAGTTTTTTATGATAAAGGATATGGCGAAAATCCAGATCATCGATTTCTAGAACTTGTTAATAATGTGTTCATGTTTTACAACCGTACCAAAGAAGGTAAACTTGAGGAATTAAATCAAAAAAATATCGATGTCGGTTGGGGGCTAGAGCGTATTTTATCAATACTTAATAATTTAGATCAACATGGTAATGTTTTAGATGTGAATTCAGTTTTTGAGACGGATGTTTTTTTAGATGAGAGAAATTGGCTTATAAATAAATGGGGAAAATCCGAAGATGAATACTGGAATGACAGTAGAGTCAGAAAAGCAATAAGAGTTATACTAGATCATATTCGTGCTAGCGTAATGATTATTTCTGATGGGGTGGCACCTTCTAATAAAGATCAAGGATATGTTTTACGTAGGTTAATAAGACGGGCTGTGACTTATGGATGGAAATGTTCTGGAGGATCATCAGATTATTTAATTGATTTAGGATCGATGTTTATTGATAAACTAGCTCAGGATGAAGAATATATATTTATGTTGAATAATAAGCTTCGGACTCTATCTGTATTAAAAAATGAAGTCAACAAATTTGAGAGAGTGTTAAACCAGGGGGTAAAGGAGTTGAGCAGAGTGAATGATAATATCATTTCTGGAGAATTAGCTTTTCGTCTGAAAGAATCATTTGGATTGCCTGTAGAAATTACACTTGAAATAGCTGCATCACAAGGAAAGGAAGTCGATCTTGAAAAATATAATCTTCTGATGCAAGAGCACCAGATTAAATCCAGGATAGGGGCAGAGAAAAAATTTGTTGGCGGTTTAGGAGATTATTCAGAGATATCTATATGCTATCATACTTGTGCACATTTGCTACTAGCTGGAGCCAAGATGTTGCTGCGAAAAGATGTGCATCAAAAGGGGCAAAATATAACATCAGAACGTTTAAGATATGACATTAGTTATCCTGATAAGTTGAGTGCAGAGCAAATTCATTTGCTTGAAGATTGGGTAAATGAACAGATAAATAGAGATTTGAAGGTTGATTTTATCGAAACTACATTTACAAATGCTAAAGAGTACGGCGTTGAAGGTATGTTTGTAGATAAATATGAAGCTTTGGAGATCGTAAAAATTTATAGAATTTATCCGAAAGAGTTTAATGTCCACCCAACCGATCTTGTTCCAGATGATAAAGACAAATATGTCTCTTTAGAATTTTGTGGCGGCCCTCATGTAAATCATACTTCCGAAATTAGTAAGTTTGGACGTTTCAAGATAATAAAAGAAGAAAGTGCAGGGCAGGGGGTTAGACGAATTAAGGCTGTTTTGGTGTAGACTAGTTGTGAGTCTATGTTACGTATAAATGATTTTAGCTGTTTTTGTTTTTTGTATCGAAGTGTAGATTAAAAGTTGTCTGGCTTTGTGTTAGGCCGAATTTCGCAGTACAATTTTGTGCTAAGTAGTTTTTTCAGTTAATTTTCTATACCGTTAGGATAATAGAGAGTCTTATGTTTGTTCGTATTCATAATTTATCAAAACATTTTGCAGATAATACTGTTTTATCAGGTGTCAATTTAATGCTTACAGCGCCACATAAATATGGTCTTATAGGAAGCAATGGATCAGGGAAAACTACATTTCTGAAGATTTTAGCAGGTTTAGAAAGGCATGATAGAGGTAACATTGAAATTGATCCTCCGCATGCAAGAATAAATTACATTCCACAAGCTTTATATATAGATAATTTGATCCAGAATTTACTATCTAGCAATTATGATATTACTGCATTTATATATTTGCTTGCTAGTCATCGTGAATATTTCGATTTATGGAAATCTATTCATACGTCTAAATTTAATCAAGATGGTATTGAAGTATGGGATAAATATATGGAAATAGGGGGATATGAACTTGAAAACAAAATATTTCAATTATGTAAGAAATACGATATAGATCCTGATGCAAAAGTGGTAAATTTATCTGGCGGACAAAAAACACGCTTACAGATAATCAGGCTTCATTTATTTGAAGGCGATATTTTATTACTAGATGAGCCTACGAATAATTTGGACCAGGAAGGCATGGACGAATTTTACCAGTTTATCAGGGAATTTGAGGGTATTGTAATAATGGCATCCCATGATCGAAATTTACTTAATAGCTGCGTTGATAAAATACTTTTGATAGACAATAAATCACTTGTTGAGTATACCGGTAATTATGACAAGTATTACCAGCAAAAAACACTAGAAAGGTTACAGGCCGAAAAACGTCTGAAGGAAAATGAGAAAAAAATTAGTAAACTAAATTTAGCAGCAAAAAGGATTGAACGAATAGTTTCAAAACACATTGAAAGAAAACAGAATCTTCAAAAAGCATTATCAAAAGTAGCAAAGCTTGATAGAAAAACTAAAGCATTAAAAACAAAGTTAATAAAACAAAAATTGAAACTGTATCGTGATAATGATCGAATGCAAGCTAAATATTTGCTTGAGCGCCAAAGCAAAAAATTACGACAGAACCGGCAAGTAATTCTTGATAAAGCCCAGCAAATAGCTGAAAAATCCGAGCCAACGAAATTTGGATGGAGCATGAAGCTAGATTTTGGTACTCAAAAGGTTGAAGGTGATGTCGTCTTGGAAGTACAGGATCTTGTTTGTGGCTATGGTGATCTAAAAATCATTGAAAATTTTAATTTAACAATAAAACCTTCCGATAAGATAGCCTTGATTGGACAAAATGGTGTTGGTAAATCAACTTTATTAAAAACATTAGCTGGTATTCTCAAGCCTCTTTCGGGCACTATAAAAATCGCTCCTACCTGTAAAATTGGCTACTTAGATCAAGAAAATATGGCACTGGATCAAAAATCTATGGTGATAGAGGAATTTCTGAAAGATGCCCGTGATATGAATGAGCAAGAAGCTAGATCATTTTTACATTTTTTCTTGTTTGCGGGGGATATGCCTTTAAGAAAAGTTGGTACATTGTCAGAAGGCGAAAAAGTTAAATTAAAACTCGCAAAGCTACTTTATTCTAAAGCAAATTTGTTGTTTCTTGATGAACCTACTAACCATCTAGATATACCTTCTCAGGAAGCTGTGGAAAAAGCTTTAAAGGACTTTGATGGAGCAATGATACTGGTAACTCACGATAGGACTTTATTACAAAATCTCGGCATTCAAAAGACTATAAAACTTGAGAGAGTGAGGTGATTTGGTTATATTTGATTGCTATGAATTTAGGTAGTTTTCAAAATAGCAATTTAAAGTCAGAAGACGCTACAAATATAAATCTTTCTTTTATTCATGCTGGAGATAATGGTAGTGAAATTGAATTTAAGCCTAAAAAAAGAAAGATTACTCTATTTATGCGAAAATACGGGTATTTTTTACTTTTGGGCATTTTAATAGTAGCTCTAATAGTATTTTTCGGAATATATCAAATTAGGCCGTTTGGTAGTCTACAAGATGATAAACTGAGTAATTTAATAGATGCAGGGGAGTCAAATCTTATAACACCAACTCCGGTACCCACTCCTGTTTTTGTTTCTAACCCAATCAATGGTATATTGATGCCAGAAAATGAATACAATTTAATCAAGGATAGACCTTTTTT
>VSSL01000391.1_pt1 | contig 13082 bp, 9 predicted proteins | sample 4557531 | NCBI WGS metagenome assembly VSSL01 (sample SAMN10986726, study PRJNA523729) | hot springs metagenome | isolation source: hot springs | place: India:Timba, Gujarat | collected 2018-05-31 | reverse complement strand
TGCTTGGCCTCGGCATTAACATGATCCGGCAATCCCTCCAAGAAGAAGGACGAGCGGCTGATTTTGACCCCACGCGCGGCTGGAGCTGGTTGGCCTTTCCGTGGCGACGAGTATAGATGCCTTGGCCGTGGGGTTGACCTTCGGGCTCGTCGGGCTTGCGGTGGCGTTTCCTGCCTTGGTCATAGGGATAACCGCGTTTGTCATGACGCTCATGGGCATGTGGTTGGGCAGAACCGCCGGCGTCCATCTCGGAGAATGGGCTGAAAGGTTAGGGGGATTGACGTTGATGGCCATAGGGGTGAAGATAATTTTTCAAAACGTGTCCTGATAGGGCATCCGCGGAGGCGGACGCCACGCCCGCATCCCGTCGGTCTCTCGATTCCTTGCCCCAATCTTGCTTGCTCACGTTGACATTTCTGCGTAATAGGAAGAAACTACGCCTACGCCCTGTTTCCCACACCCGTCCCAATAAATATCCCCGTGTCGATCATCACGGTATCATTCAGGAGGAAAAAACCTTGATTCTGGACTACCAAGCAAATAGTCTCACCACTGTGGAAGAGATTCAAAACGGATGCTGGCGAATCATTTCAACCGTCAACGACGACCTGTTCGGCGCTGAACTCCTGCTAGAGGTATGGGCCCCCGCGCTAGACATCCGTGTGGCGCGCCTCGATATAAAACGCGATGACCTCGGACAAACTCAGCCGTTCGTCGAACATGTGGAAAAACTCATCGGCGTGCGTGTGGGGCCTGGGATGACCAAGATAGTGAGAAGCCTCATCGGCGGCGAAGGAGGGAGCAATCGCATATCTGAGCTCGTTCTCGAATCCATGGAGATGCTCATCAACGCCATCACTGTTCCGGAATTGAGAAAGGCCAACCAGCTTGGCGGAAAATCGTTTCGAGCCAGCAGCGATGGGCCCAAGATTTTCCTCAACGATAGGGTCATCGCCGCGGAGGCGGCCATGCTCATGGCGGAAAATCCCAGACTCAAGGATAGCTGCGTCGCGTTCCGCGACGAATGAGCCGCCAAAAAGAAAAGGCTTGTGAGTGCGCTATGGCGTCACGGCCTTGTGAAGGAGCGTTGCAACGCCCAAATTCATGGATACACGCCCTCCACTAACTCAAGGGCGACGCCAAGCAATTTCAATGAGATAATGGAGTGATCATATGTTGTCCTACGCGAGAGCCAAGTCCATCGGAGTACAAAAACAGGGCGCGGATGTGCGAGTAGTCAGCGGCGTCCTCGAGGATGAATTGTATGCCATGCAATGCGAAATGCAGGTGCACTGGCCAACCCTTACCATAGACGCAATCCAGACTCGAATGAAACGATTCACCACCGAGAGATGCGTGAAGGCCGAAGGGTATTCAACAAGGCCGAAGGTTGGAAGCTGGAAAAAAATATTGAAGGAAGAATCAAGAAGGAACTTGGGCGGGAAGGCTGTCGGCACATGGCTATTCTCATGGTGGACTGCTGTAGAGCCCTTGTGCGCGGAGAGCTCGCTCGAGAGCTGCGCAACGCCATGGCCGCCCAACCAGACCTCGACAAAGCCGCTTTTGTTCGACAATGGATGAATCAACAGCCTGTATTGGCTGACTATCTCCGAGCGATCTGACAAGCAGGCAAGTTCATAATGAAGATAGACCTCCATATTCATACCACGGCCTACTCCCCATGCAGCGTGATGTCTCCGGATCAGCTCATGACCGCGGCTCTTCGGGCTGGATTGGACGGCGTGTGCATCACCGAGCATCATGTGGTGTGGCCCAAGGATCAGGCCGACGCGCTTAGCCGAAAATACGGCATCGCGGTGTTCCGAGGGGTCGAAATCACCACCACTGGCGGAGATATACTGGTCTATGGCATAGAAGAAGCCCCCAAAGAGATGCTCACGCCCGCGCAACTCAAAAGCATTGTGGAAGCCCAGGACGGTCTGTGCATTGCCGCTCATCCCTTCAGGGGCTTTCTCCTCTTCGGATTTGGAAGGCTGCAGCTCGATGCGCAGAGCGCCGCGAACAATCCCACATTCAGCCAGGTCCACGGCATAGAGGTGTGCAACGGCATGGTTACTGACGATGAGAACAATATGGCCAAGACCGTCGCTGACGCGCTCGGCCTCATCAAAGTTGGAGGAAGCGACGCTCACATCGCAAAAGCAGTGGGAACCTGCGTCACAGACTTCCCACACGATGTGAAGGACGAACGAGATTTGATCAACGCGTTGAGAAGCGGACAGTGCTCTGTCCACAAAATGAAGTAGCGACACGCTCCAGCGCAACGCCACGCCACTCGAAGTTCAGTGAAGTCTGCGCAGGTCCGGCCTGAGGCTCGCTTGCCCATGCCCGCAATTTCTGTTGAGATGACGGCGCGTCGCGGAACCTATACAACTTCTCGAAACTTCCGTCGGAATAAGGCGCGCCGCGGCGTGAATATGATGACTTTCAAAGTCTGCGTCACGGCGCCTGATCTGTCATGCCGGACTCGATCCGGCATCCAGGAAACTCGTAACGAATTCCCACTTCCGTGGGAATGACATGCAGCAGCTCAACATCGCAATTCGCGATCATTTTGGAGAATGGCTCTATGGGAGTTTGCGAGCCCAGCGCTATGCCGATTGCTACGCTCCCGAGGCACCGAATCAGATAAGGATTATCGAACACACATGCAACCGTGTACAGGATGCGGCCGCTGCTGCTCAAGTCGAATATGTCGGATTGGGGCAATGAAGTTTGGCCACTACACGCTCCCATGTCCTGCGCTGCGCTGGAACGGGCGCCGATACCGTTGCGCCCTCTATGAACAAGACCCCGAGCGCTATGAGGCTGTCCTTGAAATTGGGAGGGGATGCTGTCTTGGACCCGAGAAAAGCGGGGAGAGTGATTTATACAACTTCTCGAAACTCCCGTCGGAATGAGGCGCGCCGCGGCGTAAATATGATGACTTTCAAAGTCTGGGTCACGGCGGCTGCTTTGTCATGCCGACTTGATCCGGCATCCAGGAAACTCGTCATGGATTCCCACTTTCGTGGGATTGACATGCAGCGGCTCAACGACGCAATTCGCGATTGTTTTCGTGACCGGATATACAGTGTTGGAAGGACAGGTTATTCGCCGGGGGCGCACAAGGGACCACGCGCGTGTTTGCGTAGCCCTGTTTCTGTAATCCCCGCCGAGGCAGGGATTACAGAACCTCAGATTCCTCTGAATGGGCGACGACCGTTGAAAGTGTAACCAGAAGGGGAAGTCCCGCCTCGGCGACTATCCCTGCACAAGACTCCTGCCTTCGTGAAACGCTTGGAGATTGACGTCCACGAGTTTCGGTTTGAGCGAATCCTTGAGCACCTGTTCGTATCGGTCCGCAGGAATGTCCAGATACTTGGATAAAACACCCAGAAAAATGACATTCACCACCCGCGGGTTTCCAAGCCGCGTCGCGACCGCGTTCCCGTCCACGACCAAGGTGTCGGGTACCTTGGCTTTCACTTTTTCAATGACGCCTTGTGGATAGTCCTGCTGACCGGTGAACACCACCGGCGGCAGGATTTTTGCGTCGTTCAAGATCACTTTTCCGCCAACGGAGAGATACGGAAAATATCGCAGGGTCTCTATTTGCTCGAAAGACAAAAGGACGTCTGCCTCGCCCATTTTGATGATGGGAGAGCTCACCGACTTCCCGAACCGCACGTGACTCGAGACGGAACCGCCACGCTGGGCCATGCCATGGATTTCGTTCTTTTTCACATCGTAGCCGTGCAATGCCGCTGCTTTTCCAAGGACGTCGCTTGCCAGTATGATGCCCTGGCCTCCCACTCCAACTATAAGAATATTGTACACTTTGTCGTTGCTCATGAGGCCTCCTTTACCGCATCAAACTTGCATACTTCGAAGCACGTACCACAGCCCACACATAGCGCTGAGTTGATCTTGGAATATCCCTTTCTCTTCTTTTCTCCCTCTACAGGCTTCTCTATCTTCACGAACTCGAGCGCGGGGCAGCCCGTGTTGATGCACGTCTTGCACCCAGTGCACGCAGCCTGATCGATGCTGTATGGTTTGTCTGGCAATATCCTACCAGTCTTCAGCAGAGCGCAGGGCGCCCGAGATATAATGAGCGACGGCTCGTTTGCTCCCAGTTCTTCCGCAACAATCTTTTCGAGCTCTTTGACCTTGTAGGGGTTGACTATCTTTATCCGTCGGAAGCCGAAGGATTCAGCAAGCTTCTCGATGTCTGCGGTGATGGTAGGTTCTTGCCTCAACGTGTAGCCCGTGCCGGGGTGGGCCTGAGCGCCTGTCATTGCGGTGGTTCGATTGTCCATGATGATCACGGTGGTCGATCCGCCGTTGTAGGCGAGCTCCAAGAGAGGCGTCATCCCTGAATGGAAAAACGTCGAGTCGCCAATAACTGCGACCGCTTTTCCCCTCGCCAGGTCTCCCAGAGATCGATCGAGCCCTGAGGCAATGCCAATGCCTGCTCCCATACACAGGCAATGATCAAGCATTCCCAGCGGCGGCAGCGCGCCAAGGGTATAGCATCCAATATCGCCGGCGACATATACCTTGTTTTTCTTGAGCGCCGTAAAAGTAGCCCTGTGTGGACAGCCCGGACACATGTTGGGCGGCCTCACGGGAATCTCGCCCTCGATGGCGCCAATACTCTTGGCAGAAGAAGCCCCTTTCAAGGCAATTTCGACCTTCTCCGGGGATAATTCGCCGCACCATCCGGTCCGCTCCTTCCCCTCAACAGGGATGCCCATCAGCCTCACCGCTTCCTCGATAAAAGGATCCAGGTCTTCTATCACGACCAATTTCTTTACCTTTGAGGCGAATTCCTCGATCATCTTCTGCGGCAAAGGCCATACCATTCCTAATTTGAGAAACGAAGCCTCGGGCATGACTTCGCGAGCATACTGGTAGTTCACGCCAGAGGCGATAATCCCCAGGGATGGGTCGCCCATCATTATCTTGTTGTACGGGAATGTCTCCGCAAATGCCTTCAGATCCTCAAGTCGCTTCTCCACAATGGGATGGCGCTTGCGAGCCATGGCGGGCAGCATCACGAATTTCATGGGGTCTTTCTTGAGACCGGGTTCCTTGGGGCCTTCCATCCTCTTCTTCGTCTCAACCAGAGACATGGAATGAGATATCCTCGTCATGCTCCTCAGCAGCACTGGCGTGTCGAATTCTTCGCTGATCCTCAATGCTTCGCCAAGCAAATCCTTTGCTTCCTGACTGTCCGCCGGCTCGAGACATGGAACCTTGGCGAATTTGGCGTAGTTGCGAGTGTCTTGCTCGTTTTGAGAAGAGTGCATCTCCGGGTCGTCGCACACCACAATCACGAGGCCTCCGTTGACGCCCGTGTACGATAAGGTCATGAAAGGATCAGCGGCGACATTGAGTCCCACATGCTTCATGATCGCCATGGCCCTGGATCCGCCGTATGCGGCCCCGGCCGCGACCTCCAGGGCCACCTTCTCGTTAGGCGCCCAGCCCGCTTTGATCTCCGGATAACGCTCCCCAATGTATTCGAGAATCTCCGTACTAGGGGTCCCCGGATAGGCTGATGCAAGCCGTACCCCGTATTCATAGGCCCCCGCGCGCTATTGCTTCATTTCCCGAAAGTAATTCTTTCACGGCTGTTCCACCTTTCCTTCTTCTCCAGCATTGGCGCTGTGAACTTTTGTTGAGGATTTGCCAGCGACAATCGTTTGGCGCCGCTCTATGAGAAATGCTATTCCCCAAGACTTATGTGCCCTATCCGCATCCTAATATCGGCAGTACCATGTGTCAAGTTTTTCAGCACTCGGATTTACACTGCGAGGATGGGATGAGAGGCAAGGCCATTTTTGCCTATGATAGAGCCATGATAAAGGGGATGGGTTTCTGCGGTTGCTCTGAACACCTTTCATAATAGTGAACGCAGTCCCGATCCCTCGCAAGAGCCCGCAGCCGCGAGAGGGGCCCCGATCCTCCAATCCGTCTTGGTTCAACCTGCGCCAGAGCTTCATTATGACCTTGACTCTGCGACGAGAATGATATAATAGGATAAAAAGTTTTTTATTTTTCGTATTATAAGATGAAAACCTTAATAAACACATTATATAGACTCTCCGCGGCGCTCCTCACGACCCAACTCATACTCTGCTGGGCCCCAGCGCCGGCAGACTCTAGCCCATACCACCTCCCAAAACTCGACGCGGACGAACGACCCCCTTTCCAGTATCTTTCCAAGTCTTCCAGCGATCAATTAAAGAACCTGCAAGCGTCTGTGCCCGACTCCTATTTATCCCCGACCCTCAACCAATGGTTGAACCTGGCGCTCCCGACGCCTGTGAAGCTGGGGTTAGATGTCGGCGCGGGGTACGATCAATGGGGAGGGATTGCCTACGTTGCGCGCGGAATATTTTTTTGCCCATAAAGGCGTGGCCAGACAAAAACGCATCTTCGTGTCAACCCCGCGTGAACCTCACGAGAACGGACGAGACGTTTTTCCCTATGCGGAGGTGTTCGGCAGCTTCTCACCTCCGATGCGCTCGTGGGGTTTTACGCATTTCATGACTGGAAGCGATCTCGAAGGATTCATCAGGATTTTTGAAACAAGCAGGAATGGGCGTTGAATTATCGCTGCTCCCCGGCTACCACTCGGACGTGTCGCTCCGTATCAACGCGTATTTTCCCGTGAATCAAAGACGTGTGATCTCCCGGAACAGGAATCACTTCATCGAGGAGTCCCTCCCCACCGGCGCGGACGCCTCGCTCTCCGTGCTGCTACCAGCTTTCTCTGAAGCCCTCGATTTCAGAATTACCGCGCAAGCGAATTCATATCGTGGGGCGTCCACCAACATTCACGGCTATCGATGCGCGCTCCAAACAAATTCCCGTAATGGCCTCTTCCTCGCTTCTTTCGAAAAGGGCTACGAACGATTCACGGGCGATTATTTCAGGATCGATGGGTCGCTCAACCTTGCCTTTGATTGGATGGCCTTGTTGGCCGGACAAAATCCGTTTTCCGCGCCATACGCGGCGAGTTCGTCGAGATATGATCGAAGACTGTCCGACGCCCTTTATGAACGCATTGTACGTCGTCACGATCTCCCCATGGACCGTCAGGAAAGGCCGTTGGCCCTCGCTGCCGTTGTTGCGGGCGAGACAGTGGTTTTCCACGGCAGCTTCCCGGAACTCCCTAACTCGCGCGTCACCGTCCAAATCTCCCAGAGCCCGTGGAAGGACTACGGCGAGGTCGTCACGGACGGCAAGGGCACGTATCATGGACGGCTTGTTCTTGCCCCAGGGAAATATCGTATAAGGTTGGTGCACAAGGCCACCGGCGTCACATCGGAAGATCAAGTCGTCTTCATCGGTCCGCAGCAGGATTAGCCCGAGGCAACCCTTATGTGCGGCATTCTACATCGTCCTCCTGTACTGACCGCCGGCTCGGAACAAGGTCTCGGAGATCTGCCCCAGGCTGCAATATCTGACCGTCTCCATCAGCTCCTCGAATATATTTCCATTTGACAAGACCACCTGGAAAAGCCTTTCAAGCGCCTTGGGCGCTTCTTCCTTGTTCCGCTCCTTGAACCTCCGCAGCCTCTCGAGCTGGGACTGTTTTTCTTCTTCTGTACCTCGGGCGAGTTCCAGGGCGCATTGTTCCATATAGTCCCCGTCCTTACGCAGGAAGGTGTTGACGCCGATGATCGGATACTCCCCCGTGCTCTTGAGCGTCTCGTAATACAGAGATTCGTCCTGAATCTTTGTCCGCTGATACCCCGTTTCCATGGCGCCCAGCACGCCCCCGCGTTGGGAGAGACGATCAAATTCCATAAGGACGGCTTCTTCCACAAGGTCTGTCAGTTCTTCAATGATGAAGCTTCCTTGGTTGCAATTGTCCACTCGGGACATTCCCCATTCCTTGTTGATGATGAGTTGGATTGCCAAGGCTCGACGCACCGATTCCTCGCTCGGCGTCGTGATGGCCTCGTCGTAGGAGTTGGTATGAAGCGAGTTGCAGTTGTCATAAATGGCTATCAGGGCCTGAAGCGTGGTGCGAATGTCGTTGAACTGAATTTCTTGGGCGTGGAGCGACCGGCCGCTTGTTTGAATGTGGTATTTGAGCTTCTGGGATCGTTCGTTGGCCCCGTATTTGTCGCGCATGGCTATTGCCCAAATGCGCCGCGCAACTCTGCCGATGACCGAATACTCAGGTTCCAGGCCGTTTGAGAAGAAGAAGGAAAGATTTGGGGCAAAGTCGTCGATGTGCATGCCTCGCGACAGATAGTATTCCACGTAGGTGAATCCATTGGCCAAGGTGAACGCGAGCTGAGTAATCGGATTGGCCCCAGCCTCCGCGATGTGATACCCGGAAATCGACACCGAATAAAAATTCCGTACGGAATTCTTGATGAAATATTCTTGAATGTCGCCCATCATCTTCAGAGAAAAATCGATGGAAAAGAGACAGGTATTTTGTCCTTGGTCCTCCTTGAGGATATCTGCCTGCACGGTGCCTCTGATATTTTTCAGCACATCGGCTTTAATGGCTGCCCGCTGTTCCGCAGACGGCTCTTTTCCATACTCATTCCTGAATTTGTCCAGCTTCTGGTCAATGGCCGCGTTGAAAAACATTGCCAGCATCATCGGGGCCGGTCCGTTAATGGTCATGGAAACCGAGGTGTTGGGGGCGGAAAGGTCAAAGCCGGCGTAAAGCTCTTTTACATCGTCCACCGTGCAAATGGACACGCCCGAGGTGCCGATCTTTCCATAAATATCAGGGCGCGGATCAGGGTCTCGTCCATACAGGGTGACGCTGTCGAATGCGGTGGAAAGCCTTTTCGCTACGCTGTTTGCCGACAAATAATGGAACCGCCTGTTTGTCCTGAACGGGTCGCCTTCGCCGGCAAACATCCGTGTGGGCTCTTCGTCCTGTCGCTTGAAAGGAAACACCCCTCCGGTGTAGGGAAACATGCCGGGAAGATTTTCTTTCAATCGCCAACGCAAGATCTCGCCGGGATCCTCGTAAGAGGGGAGAATGACGCGCGGCAGCATGGTGCCGCTCAGCGTTTTTGTTTTGAGCTTCGTTGGGATCTTTCGGCCGCGAACAGTAAACACATATTCTTCCCCGGAATATGCGTTCTTCAGGTCCTGCCACTCTCCCACGAGCGCCAGCGCTTGTGGATCGAGATTTTTCTCTATTTCATCTTGGAGTTGACGTATCTGCTTGATGGATTCGGCATCATCCGGGATTCCCGCTCGATTCAGCGCCATGCTTGCGCCGTCAAGCTGCCAGAGACGGCGAATGAGCTCGGACTGTTCTTTGCCCCACGCATGGTACTTTCTCACTGTCTCGGCGACTGCCGACAAATACCCACTTCTCTCTGTGGGTATGATTACAGTCCGAGAAGAAGGCATCCTATCCGGACGTTCTTCGAGACTTGTGCGCCAATTCACGCCTGTCTTGGAATTGATGGCATCGATGAGCCCCACATACAGGCTGGTCACCCCGTCGTCATTGAAACGCGACGCGATGGTCCCATACACAGGAAAATCGGTCAGGGGTCTCGTGAATTCCGCCCTGTTGCGCTGGATTTGCTTTCGTACATCGTGGAGCGCGTCCTCGGACCCGTGCCGATCAAATTTGTTCACCGCCACGAGGTCGGCAAAATCCAGCATATCGATTTTTTCCAACTGCGTCTGGGACCCAAAGTCGCAGGTCATGACGTAGAGGGACACGTCAACCAGGGGGACTATTGCAGCGTCGCCTTGGCCTATTCCTGCGGTCTCGACGATGATGAGGTCCATCCCCGCAGCTTTCAACACCATCAACGATTCCTGAAGATGGGCCGGCACCTCTGTCCCGAAGCTCCTCGTGGCCATAGACCGGTAATATACCCTCTCGGAGTTTATTGAATTCATCCTTATGCGGTCGCCCAAGAGCGCTCCGCCGGTCTTCCTCCTGCTGGGGTCCACGGAAATGATCCCAATCTTCTTGTCCGGCTGATCGTTGAGAAATCGCAACACGATCTCGTCCGTGAGCGACGACTTCCCTGCGCCGCCTGTTCCTGTAATGCCCACCACGGGTACACGGCGATTATCGATCTTCTTTTCCAAGGCCGAGAGGATAACGGGTAAATCACCATTTCCAGAGGCCTTGGCAACCTCCACCGCAGTGATCGTCCGAGCGATGACGCGCCAATTGTCCCAGGTGAGGCCCGAGAGATCGCCGTCCAGTTTTCCGTCGCTCAATGGAAAATCGCTGAGCCGGAGAAAATGGTTGATCATGCCTTGGAGGCCCATGACGCGTCCATCGTCTGGGCTGTATATCTTGGCGACGCCATAGGCCTCGAGTTCCCTTATTTCCTCAGGCACTATGACCCCGCCGCCGCCTCCGAATATCTTGATATGACTGCATTCATACTCTTTGAGCAGGTCCACCATGTACTTAAAAAATTCCATGTGACCGCCTTGGTACGAACTCACCCCAATGGCCTGCACGTCTTCCTGAACTGCCGCGGTCACTATTTCAGCCACGGACCGATTGTGGCCGAGATGTATCACCTCAGCTCCTGATGATTGCAGGATCCTTCGCATGATGTTGATGGCCGCGTCGTGCCCATCGAACAACGACGCAGCGGTTATCACGCGCACGTGATGTACGGGTTGGTAGATTTCTTCTGTCTCGCTCATGGCATAGCCTCTGCACCGAGTTGCTGCTTAATGAATGAGGCGGGCGCATGGATATCGGAGCCGCCTGGGAAGACCTCTTTAACCCCCATAGCCTTCAGAGCCGGTATGTCACGGCTCGGTATGACCCCTCCGACCAATACCATGATGTCATCAGCGCCTTTTTCCTTCAAGAGTCGGAAGAGCCTCTCGCAGATGGGTAAATGCGCACCTGACATGATGGATAATCCGATCACGTCAACGTCTTCTTGTATCGCCGCTTCGACTATCATTTCAACGGTTTGATGCAGCCCCGTGTAAATAACCTCGAAACCAGCGTCTTTGAGCGCATGCGCGATGACTTTGGCGCCCCTGTCGTGTCCGTCCAACCCCGGCTTTGCAACCAATACTCTCGGCGTCCTCTTCAAGGTCAAGGCCACCTCCATTCTGTTTTACATCGAGAGAATCAAGACTTACTGCGTGGCGCGCTCATTATAGTCGATGGAAAAATTTGTTTCAACAGCAATCATCCGTGGGATTGGCCTCTTGTCTGGCTATGAAATTCTGTCCATTTTTTTTCATCTGAGTTATATCTTTTTTGGAGCCAGAGAGACGCAGTGCCCCATGCCTCGTCGGGCGCCTCAGACTCGAAGGCATAGGGGTGGAAAGGACAACCGCCATGGAACGACGCCAAAGGGATGATGTCGTGGTTATCACTACTGATCGCCGATTTGATGCAGCGTCCGCGCCAAAACTGAAAGAACTCGTCATGGAAACAGATCGGCCGGAAGGTATGAAGCTGGTTATCGACGTGTCCGACACCTATTTTATCGACAGCAGTGCAAGCGGCGCCCTGGTAGCTTCGTGGCGATTTGTCAAGCGGAATAACGGCGAGATGAAGATAGCCGGGCCTTCACAACATCTGAAATCCCTTTTTCGCCTCGTGCGTCTCAGCCAAGTGGTAGAGATGTATGAGACTGTGGATGCGGCGGTGGCCTCGTTTGCCGACAAAAAAGACGTCACTGGGGGTCTGGCGTCCAAAGACTAGGGCGCGAGGAAGCATGGCGCGTTTTTCTTGCGCAAAGTTGTTGACGGGCGACCTTTTTATAGATAAGCTACTATATAGGAACACTTCCTATATCAGTGATTTTCACATCACCCACGCGAGAGGAGAATGCCCATGACCCATCACAACAAAACCCTGACCACAGCTTTTGGCATACCAGTACCCGATGATCAAAACAGCATGACTGCGGGGGAGCGCGGCCCCGTCCTCCTCCAGGATGTGCATCTGCTCGAAAAACTTGCCCACTTCGATAGAGAAAGAATTCCCGAACGTGTGGTCCATGCCAAAGGAGCTGGAGCGCATGGCTATTTTGAGGTCTTGGCTGACGTCACCAAGTTCACAAGGGCAAAATTCTTGTCTCAGATTGGAAAGAAGACGGAAGTTCTCGTTCGTTTTTCCACCGTGGGTGGAGAAAAAGGGTCGGCAGACGCTGAACGAGATCCAAGAGGATTTGCGGTGAAATTCTACACCGAAGAAGGCAACTACGATATGACCGGGAACAACACTCCCGTGTTTTTTATACGGGACCCGCTCAAATTCCCGGATTTTATCCACACCCAGAAAAGACATCCCGCAACTCACCTCAAAGATCCAAACATGTTTTGGGATTTTCTCTCGCTCACCCCTGAATCTATTCACCAGGTAACCATACTGTTTTCCGATCGAGGAACGCCAGCCACGTATCGCCACATGAACGGATATAGCAGTCATACTTTCAAATGGTATAACGCCGACGGCGAATATTTTTGGGTAAAGTATCACTTCAAGACAGATCAGGGTATTCGAAATCTTACCCGCCAGGAAGCGGAACATCTCAAGGGCAAGGATCCTGATCACGCCACGAGAGACCTGTATGAGGCGATTGAACGAGGAGATTATCCCTCGTGGACTCTTGAAATGCAGATTATGACTCCCGAGCAAGCATCAGACTATCGCTTCGATATATTCGATATTACCAAGGTATGGCCACACTCGGACGTTCCACCCATAACCGTAGGAAAACTAGTTCTGAACCGCAATCCCGAGAATTATTTTGCTGAAATCGAGCAGGCGGCTTTTTCACCGGGCAACCTCGTCCCCGGGATTGCAGCTTCGCCAGATAAGATGCTTCAAGCCAGGCTGTTTTCCTACCATGATACCCATATTCATCGACTGGGACCGAACTATCATTTGATCCCGGTAAATGCCCCGAAATATGCGCCGGAACGTAGCTACCAACGAGATGGCTTCATGCGCGTCGATGGAAATGGGGGGAGGGGGGCCAAACTACTGGCCAAACAGTTTCGGAGGCCCGGCTCCAGATCAGAGCTTCTCCGAACCGGCCTTCGATGCCTCAGGCCGCGCTGCCCGGTATGCG
>VSSL01000390.1_pt1 | contig 13094 bp, 15 predicted proteins | sample 4557531 | NCBI WGS metagenome assembly VSSL01 (sample SAMN10986726, study PRJNA523729) | hot springs metagenome | isolation source: hot springs | place: India:Timba, Gujarat | collected 2018-05-31 | reverse complement strand
TTTTCATCCTTTGAGCCGTCCGGACACCGCTCCTTCTTCAGGCTGTTGCCGTGCAGGTCCAGGATGTAGATTTCGTTGAAGGTCTTCATCAGCGACTGGCGCATTCCCCGGAAGGTCGGGTTGTCAAGGTAGCTGTGATTGGTGATGAAGCCGACAATTCCTTCGCCTGCCTGACTGATCTTCCACTGGGCAAAGCGGATAAACTTGACATAGTCATCCTGGAGCCATTTCGGGTTTTTCTCCTGCAGGGGCTGGTCATCTACCCTGTAATAGCTCTGGACTCCATCCCGGTCCTCCTTGAGGAAGTTGACCATTTCCGGTTTCATATTGGCGGAGATGCCGGAATAGGGCGGGTTGCCGATGACGACGAGAATCGGTGTTTCCCGCTTGACCCGCACCGCCAGACTGGATTCGGTGGAAAGCGATGCCATTCCGGGCAGGCGGGTCTCGGGCAGTGCCTCCATCTCCAGCGTGTTGGTCAGGTAGAGTCTGACCCGCTCGTCCGGTTTCAACCGGTAGCCCAGTTCCTCCAGCAGGAATGCCATCTTCAGATGGCCCACCGCATAGGGTGCCATCATCAGCTCAAAGGCGTAGAAGTTCTGCAGGATGTGCTCGCGGATGAAGTTTTCCTGTGCCCCTTCACCATACCGCTCGGTAAACTCTTTTACCGCCAGCTTTGCTGCTTCGGCAAGAAAGGTCAGGGTGCCGGCAGCCGGATCAAGGACGGTGACTGTGCTGTTTGCCAGTCCTTCCTGCCGGTCGAAGCGGTCCTTGAGGATTTTGTTGACGGAGCGGACAATATAGGAGACCACCGGTTCAGGCGTATAATAGACCCCGCGCCTTTCCCGGGTTTCGGGGTCGTATTCGGCAAGGAAGGTTTCATAGAAGTGGACAACCGGATCACCGCCCCTGCCTTCATGGAAATACCGGTGCAGGATGTTTTTGACATCGGTAACCGAGAGCACTTCTGCAATGTCGTCAATAATCCATTCCATCGGTTCGGGCAGGTCGCCGAGTGAGATATAGCGGAAGATGTCGCGCAGGATGCCGATCGTGGGCGGGATGCTGTCATAGGCAAGCCGACGGTTGAATTCGCCGGTGGTGCGGGTGCGGGCAGCAAACAGTCCGTAGGTGATGGTCTGGGCATAGAGGTCGGCAAAGTCCTCATGGGTGAGGGTGGTGATGAGATACCGCCGGAAGGCTTCGTAAAATCCGGCAAGGGTGCCATTACCGATGCTGATTTCGTCTGCCAGCTGGCGGGCAATAACTTCGTCTTTGAGAAACCGGGTGCGCCGGGCAAGTTCCCGGGCAAGGGTTTCGGCATCAAGCACCCGGGGCAGAGAGAAGGCGAAGAACTGTTCCAGCAGGAGGTTGAGCTCATCGGGCTGTTCCAGCGGGGGCACGAGTCTGAGCCTGTGGGCTGCAAACGGTCTGCCCAGAAGCGACTTCTTTACCAGTTCACCGTGGCGGTAGAGCCGGAATTCAAAGAAGTTAGTCAGGAGCAGGTTGGGAAATGTCTGGCGGTAGCGGGTTAACTGTTCGGAGTCCTCAATCCGGTCCAGGTTGTCAGTGGTGGGTGGTTTGGCTTCAATGTAGCCGACGATGTGCTGTCTGCCATCCCAGACCCGGAAGTCCGGGTTGCCGGCATCAGTTCCCTTGGGTTGAGAGGTGATGTGGATTTCACTGCGACCGGATTCAGCCGCCCATTTATTCAGCAGTCCGGCAAGAATCGGATAATAACTTTCTTCCCGGGCATCGCCGCGGGTGAGCAGTGCGCTGAGGTCTTTTAGGTATTTGCGGAAGTGGACCGGCTCAAGCATCTGTTTAGTATTGCCCAATCCGGACCGGATGTCAATTCCGGACATAATTTTTACTTTCATCCGGACTGTTGAGCTCTAATGTTCCTTAACAGTTAGAGCCATTTTGAAGGGCAGATTTCACAGCCGGCAGGGAGAGGCTGGCGGGTCAATTCGGTTAAGTGATTTTTTTGCAAGGGGTTGGCGAGTAAGTTTTAAAACCGGATAAGAGCAGAGGCTATACCCCGGGCAGTTCCCCTTACCGTGCAGGCAGGGAAGATGCTGGTAATTGATGATAGCGGTGGGTTTGCCGTTATGGTGGTGCCGGTGGCACCGGACCGGAGTGCAAAGTCAGGTTTGACAAGCAGGTTTTCTGTCAATATCCTTATTTAGACAGGCCCGGTCTATGAATCAGTTTCAATCCCCACTTGAACCTCAGCCGTTAAGGTTTGAGCCGGATGAGAAGCGGCTTGCCCGGCTCGCCCGTTTCCGCCGGATTGTGCTGTTGAGCACGCTGGGGGTGATGGTGGTGGCACTGGTGCTGGTGCTTTTAATGCCGTCAAGGGTGATGGTGATGAGCGGAGAGGGGACGGCACTACCGGAGTCAGAACCGGTTTCCCCGGCACCGGTCGCCCGTTCCGCCGGTGATAATGAGCCGTCAGCGGTGATTCCCGCGCCGGCAGTCAGCCGGGCGCCGGCAGGAGAGCCGGTAAGGACAGATCCGCAGGCTGAGGCATGGGGGCTGGTGCGGACGGTTGATTCCTGCGGAGGTCTGGCACGGGAGCAGTGGATGCGGGCAGGCGGAATGGTTACTGCAATCACGGTCCGGCTGGAGAATGTGCCGGAGATTCTGAAGCGGATTGGAATTGCCCGGGCGATAACAGACAGTGCGCAGGCACGGCTATCGCAGGCTGAGGCAACGCTGGAGCGGTTGAAGGGGCTGTTGCGGGTTTCCGGAGTCGCTGGGACGCGGATTAATTCCGCCTATGCGGCTGCCCGGGAGTATGTGAGTCTGATAAGCGAGGAGGCTGGTGACCGGCAGGGCTGGCTTGACAGCTATGAGCAGGCAATCCGGGCGCTGGGCGATAATGACTCTGCCCAGTTTGAGATCAAGATGAATGTGGCGGGCGCCTACGAGCGGAAGTCGGATGTCCGGCAGAAGCGGCTCAACCGGGCAGAGGCGGCGTTGCGCTCCGCGGCTGAGGGGCTGAAATGATGCGGGTGTTGGAGTTTTCAGGATGTTTGACAATTTTATCAACGGAGGTATGATGTCCTATGTTTGATTACCGTCTGGTGCCGATTGAACCGAATGATAAAAAGATTGTGCTGGTAATTCTGGACGGGCTGGGCGGTCTGCCATTGAAGGATAAGACTGAGCTGGAGACCGCCTGGGTGCCGAATCTTGATCAGCTGGCGGTGAAGTCGCGCTCGGTAAGATGGTGCCGAGTTGCGCGCGGGGTGACTCCGGGTTCCGGTGCTGCCCATCTGGCGATCTTCGGGTATGACCCGGTGCAGTATCCGGTTGGCAGAGGGGTGCTGGAGGCGCTGGGGTGCGGTCTGAATCCCGGTCCGGGGGATCTGTGCGCCCGGGCAAATTTTGCCACCGTGGATGAGAACGGTGTGATTACCGACCGCCGGGCAAAGGAGAACGGGGAGCGGATGCGGGATCAGGAGTGCAGGGAGCTGTGTGAACTGCTGGAGGAGGAGATTGCCGAGATTGACGGTGTGAAGGTAACGATTGTGCCGGGGAAGGGACACCGGTTTGTGGTGATGTTTTCCGGTCCGGGGCTGGCAGATGGTTTGAGCGATTCCGACCCGGGTAAGGAGGGAAAGGCACCACTGTCGGTGCAGGCGCTGAAGCCGGAGGCGGAGCGGTCGGCGCAGGTTGCCAACCGGTTTATTGAGCGGGCAGGAGAAGTGCTGAAGGGACGGAAACGGGCAAATTATGTGCTTTTGCGCGGGCTGGCACTGCCACCACGACTGCCCGATTTTCAGGAGCGTTATCAGCTGCGGGCAGGGGCAATCGCCGCCTATCCGATGTACCGGGGTCTGGCAAGGCTGGTGGGAATGCGGGTTCTGCCGTGCGGGGAGACCTGGGAGTCGGAGATTGAGACGCTGGAAAAGAACTTTGCCCATTATGACTTTTTCTATATCCATTTCAAGGAGTTTGATCAGGCGGGTGAGGATGGAGATTTCGAGCGCAAGGTGGAACTGCTGGAGCAGTTTGATGAGCGGATTGTGCCCCGGCTGGTGAAGCTGAAGCCGGATGTGCTGTGCATCACCGGGGATCATTCCACCCCTGCAGTGCTCAAGGGGCATTCGTGGCATACGGTGCCCCTGCTGATTCATTCACCCTGGGTCCGGGTCCATTCCTATGCTGAGGAGTTCGGGGAACGGGCGTGTATCCGGGGAAGTATCGGGCTGATCTTCGGTATTGAGATCATGCCTATGTTACTGGCAAACGCCCAGCGGTTCGGGAAGTTCGGGGCTTAGCGGTGAAGCACTGGGCGATCATTTCGGTCTGGGACAAGAGCGGTCTTGAGGAGCTGGCAGGGGCGCTGACTGAAGCAGGGCTGGGGATTCTGTCAACCGCACGGACCGCAGCGGTGCTGCGGGATGCCGGTATTCCGGTGACCGAGATTGCGGAGTGGACCGGTGCACCGGAGATTCTGGGGGGCAGGGTCAAGACGCTCCATCCGAAGGTGGCAGCGGGAATTCTCTGCCGGCGCACCGAACCCGGAATCGAGCCGGTGGATGTGGTGGTGTGCAATCTGTATCCGTTTGCTGAGGGTCTGCGTCAGGGGCTGAAGGTTGAGGAGATGGTGGAGCTGATTGACATTGGCGGGGTGACACTCCTGCGCGCTGCAGCCAAGAACTGGGAGTTTGTGACTGCGGTGCCGGCACCGGAGTATTATCCGCTGGTGATTGAGGAGCTGAGACAGAACCGGCAGGTGCGGCGTCAGGTCCGGCTGGAGCTGGCAGGTGCAGCGTTTGAGCTGACCAGTGAGTATGACCGGCTGATTGCCGGCTATCTCAAGCAATTGTTGACAGACCGCCGGTAAATTTAGTATAATTACTGTTGTTTGCTGATTTTTCACTTTTTAGGAAAGTTTAACTGTTTTTCAGGAGGATAAGTGGCACGAATTGTTGGTGTTGATCTGCCGGATGGCAAGAAGGTGCTTTATGCCCTGCCCGCAATCTACGGGATCGGGCTGTCATCGGCAAGGAAGTTATTAGCCGCCACCGGCATTGCCCCGGATAAGAAGGTCGGAGAACTCTCCGATGAGGAGCTGGCAAGACTGCGTCAGGAGATTGAAAGCCGGTTCAAGGTTGAGGGTGAACTCCGGGCAGAGGTGGCAGCGAATATCAAGCGGCTGATGGAGATCAGCTGTTATCGCGGATTGCGGCACCGGGCGCGCCTGCCGGTGCGCGGTCAGCGGACGAGGACGAATGCCCGGACCCGGAAGGGACCGCGCAAGACTTCAGGCGTGATCAAGGTAAAGTCAAGTGCACCGAAGGAGTAAGAGGTGGCAAGGAAGTCTTCAAGGAAACGGGCGTCACCGGTGTGTGTGGCGCATATCAATACCACATTTAATAATACAATTGTAACCATTGCCGAGCCGGACGGTTCGGTGATCTGCTGGTCGTCTGCCGGCAAGGTGGGTTTCAAGGGTGCGAAGAAGGGAACACCCTATGCTGCGGGTCAGGCGGCAGAGAGCGCCGGCAAGGAGGCAGTGGCGCTCGGGGTGCGCAAGGTTGAGGTTCAGGTGTGCGGACCCGGACCGGGCAGGGAGGCGGCGATCCGCTCACTGCAGAATGCCGGGCTGGACATCATATCCATCCGCGATGTCACTCCGATTCCCCATAACGGGTGCCGGCCGCCGAAGCAGCGCCGGGTGTGAGGTTTAATTGACTGTCAGGTGGAAAGGATTATAATCACAAACAGGTTATGGCAAGAGATATAGGACCTAAATGCAAGCGCTGTCGCCGGGCAAGGGAGAAGCTGTTCCTGCGCGGCAACAAGTGTATTTCGGATAGCTGTGTGCTGATGAAACGCGGTGAGGAGACCGAGAGTGCGGCGCGACGCCGGATTTCAGCCTATGCGATTCAGCTGCGGGAGAAGCAGAAACTGCGGATGATGTATGGAATTCTGGAGACTCAGTTCCGGAACTATTTTGAGCGGGCAGCCAAGAGCCCGAATACCGCCGCTGCACTGCTGACCCTGCTGGAGACCAGGCTGGATAATGTGGTTTTCCGTTTGGGGTTTGCCGATTCCCGGGCTCAGGCGCGGCAGCTGGTGCGTCACGGTCACATCACCGTTGACGGCCGGCGGGTAGACATTCCTTCCTATCAGGTGCGACCCGGTCAGGTGATTGCCGTCGGCAGTGAGAAGGGAAGGAAGCTGGTGAATGCGATTGTCGCCGCCAAGGAACCCGGAGTGGTCCCATGGCTGAGCGCAAATCATCAGCAGCTGACCGGACAGGTTCTCAGACTGCCGAATCAGGAGGATTTGAAGGATGTTCCATGTAATATGCAGTTAATCGTGGAGTTTTATTCAAAATGAGACTGAAACCTTTTATCATGCCGGAAAAGTATGAGCTGGAAGCCGCTACCGCTTCCGACAGTTACGGGAAATTTATCATTGCGCCGCTGGAACGGGGCTGGGGCACAACGATCGGAAATGCGCTGCGCCGGGCGCTGCTTTCTTCAGTCCAGGGGGCAGCGGTTGTTGAGGTGCGGATTGACGGAGTATCGCATGAGTTTACCACCATTGATGATGTGGTGGAGGATGTGCCGGAGATTATTCTGAATATCAAGAAGCTCCGGTTCCGGCTCTGGTCCGAAACTCCGAAGCTGTGCCATCTCTACGCAAAAGGGAAACGGGAATACTATGCCCGGGATATGACCGTGCCACCGGAGCTGGTGGTTGCCAATCCGGATCAGAAGATTCTGACGATTGCCGACAGCCGGAAGTCGCTGACGATTGAGATGGTGGTGGAGAACGGCCGGGGTTATGTCCGGGCGGAACGGCTGAAGCGGGGCAGGACCGCACCCGAAGGCACGATCTTTCTTGACGCCTTCTTCTCGCCGGTGAAACGGGTGAATTACTGGGTGGAGAGTATGCGGGTCGGTGACCGGACCGATTTTGAACGGGTGGTATGCGAGGTCTGGACCGATGCCACTGTGACTCCGGAGGAGGCGCTGATTCAGTCAGCAACAATTCTGAGAAACCACATGGCGGCGCTGATCCCGCAGGAGAAGGAGCCGGAGTTCATCCAGGAGGAGAAGGTTCTGAAAGACCAGGACCGGCTGGCGGAACTGCTGGCAATGGATATTGATGAACTGGAGCTGTCCAACCGGGCGCTCAACTGTCTGAAGCGGGGCAGATCGAAGCGGACCGGCGAGCGGATTTCAATCCAGACCGTCGCCGATCTGGTGCAGAGGAGTGAGCGGGAGATCATGGAAATTGAGAACTTCGGCCGGAAGTCACTTGAGGAGCTGAAGAAGGTACTCGAGGATCTGGGGCTGACGCTGGGAATGGACATATCCGGTATCCCCGTGCGGGCACCAGCCGAGGAAAATAAGGAAGAGAAAGAGCAGGAGTAAAAGGAGCGGCTGTGCGACACGGTGATCGAGTGAAAAAACTGGGCAGAAAATATGAGCACCGGCGGGCGCTGATGCGGAATCTGATTGCCGCCCTGATCCGGTATGAGCGGATCCGGACTACTGTGGCGAAGGCAAAGGAGGCACGCCGCCACGCGGAACGGCTGGTCCGGTTTGCGATTTCCGGGACACTGGCAGACCGGCGGCAGGTGGCAAGAATGGTTTCCGAACCGGCGCTGGTGCGCAAGCTGTTTAATGAGATTGCACCGCGGCTGGCGGACCGTCAGGGTGGATATACGCGGATTCACCGGCTTGGATACCGTCACGGCGATTCTGCCGAGATGGCGTATCTCGAGTTTGTCGTGCGGTCTGAAAAGCCGGCTGCGGAGGAGAAGGAAAAGAAACAGCCGAAGAAGCAGAGGGAGACAAAGGCGAAGGGCGCTTCAAAGAAACCGGCAAAGAAGCAGGAGTCAGCATAAGCCGGGCTGGGTGATGCAGCGTAAACTGCTGAAGTCAAAGATTCAGGGGCTGAGGATTACCGGTAAGGAGCTGTATTACGAAGGCAGTCTGCAGGTAGACGCAGCCCTGCTGGAGGCTGCCGGAATTGTCCCGGGAGAGATGGTTCAGGTTGTTAATGTAAATAACGGGGAACGGTTTGAAACCTATGTGATTCCGGCAGGCGCCGGTTCGGGTGTATGCTGCCTCAAGGGAGCCGCTGCCCGGCTGGGTGAGGTTGGGGATCAGGTGATTGTGATGAGTATGGCTTATGTTGATGAGAGTGAACTCAGCCGGCACCGGATCGTCCGGGTGAAGGTTGACGAGAAAAACCGGATCGTTAAAGAGGAAGCTGATGGCAAATAAGGGGAATTGCGCTCCCCTGATTTGCTTGATTGATCAGAGTTATCCCATTATACTTGTTCTGATAATTACTCTCTTTTTTGCGGTTCCGGCATGCCGGCCTTCCTCGGCAAAGGCGGAGGTTGAGGTTCCCAAGGTGAAGCTGGAGGTGCTGAATGGTGCGGGAGTGCACCGTTTGGGACGGGCAGTGGAGCGGGAGCTGCTCGCCCGGGGGTTTGATGTCTATCGGGTAGGTGATGTTGACAGCAGTTGTGAACAGACGATGGTGGTGGATCTGCGGGACCCAGAAGGAATGAACGCCCAAGCCATTGCCGCGGCACTGGCGGTCCGGAGAAAGCTTTTCTGGTTTTATCAGCCCGAGGTGAAACTTCCGCTCGTCCGGGTTGCGGTTGACTCCGGCAGTTTTTATGAGGTGCGATTGATTCTCGGCCGGGATTACCGGCAGTTTTTTCCGCAGGCAATGATTTTATACTGATGGCAGATTCAATGAAATTTGCCGAGCGGCTGGCAAGGCTGATTGACCGGAAACTGGGAGAGGATATTCTGATTCTGGATCTCCGGGCGGCATCAGCACTGGCAGATTTTTTTGTGATCACTACCGCAAATTCTACAGTTCATGCCCAGGCAATCGCCCAGGCGCTGCTGGAAAAGAGCAAAAGCCGCGGTTTTGCTCCTCCGCATCATGTGGAAGGAATGGATTCGGCGCAGTGGATTCTGATTGATTATCTTGATGTGATTGTTCATATATTTCTCGGCGAAGTGCGGGAATTTTACGGGCTGGAACGGCTGTGGGGTGATGTGCCGCAGAAAAGGCTGGATAACCGGAAAAGATAGGCCCGGAGATATGGGCAGGAGTTTCAAAGGAGGTGTGATTTGAATTTAACATCATTGTTACGGGCGGACCGGATTAATCTGGATCTGAAGAGCAAAAAGAAACCGGAGGTGCTGCGGGAGCTGGTGCTGATGATACGCAGTGGCGACACCGCGGAACAGCTGCTGCAGACTTTGCAGAAGCGTGAAGAGCTGGGGTCAACCGGGATCGGCAAGGGGATTGCCATTCCCCATGGCAGGTCGCTCTTGCTGGATAAACTGGAGATTGCGGTTGGCAGGTCAACAAAGGGGGTGGAGTTTGATGCGGTTGACAAAAAGCCGGTTCACCTCTTTTTTCTGGTAATGGCACCACCGCAGGACCCCGGCAACCAGTATCTCATTACTCTGGGCCGGATTGCCCTCGTGTGTCAGGAGCTGACGAAACGCAGGCAGCTTTTTGATCCGCAGACTCCGGAGGAGTTCATAGAACTGGTGCGCAGTCTTGAGGAGAAGGTGAAATGAACCCCAAGATCGAGGCGCTGCGTTCGCTCGAGGAGTTTGATCATATTCTGCGGGATATTGAAAGTGATAAATATCCGGATGACAGTTTCAAGGGGTTGAAGGCGTCAGAGCAGTTTATCAAGATTGCCGAAAAGGAGCGGGCAAAACTCACCAGAAAGATCGACCCGAAAGTGCTGGCGCAGTACGAGCGGATCATGAAACGGTATGGTGGCCGGGTAGTGGTGCAGGTGATCAGGGAGTTCTGCGGCGGATGTTATATCCGGCTTCCCTCGGAGCTGGTGGTCAGGTGCCGGACCGAACTGGTTACCTGTCCCAATTGCGGACGGTTTCTGTACTGGGTTAAGTAATAACTGCGATCACAGCTGAGTGGTACATCTCCTTCTGTTTGTTATCATCAACGCATTTGATTTTCTTCTGCTCAGCGGAACTGCCAGCGGCATTGCTGCGGGCACCGGGGTTGCCGACTGGCAACAGGCACTGGTATATAATCCGGCACAGACGATGCCTTCCGAGCGGGCAGGACTGAGTATAGTCTATGCCCGTCCTTATGGCGTGCCGGAGTTGAACTGTGCGCGGTTAGGCGCCGGATTCGCCATCAACCGTATAAATCTGAATGCCGGGATGCAGCTGCTGGGAATTGAAGGGTATGGGGAGTATGATCTGGGGGTGGGGCTCGGACTGGCGATAACAGGTGAAGTGAACACCGGAGTTGCGGTCCACGGACTGCTGATGAGGATGCCGACGGCAGGATGGTTGTTTGTGCCCTCTTTTGACGGGGGAATTTTATGGTCAATATCCAAGTTCCGTCTGGGAACAGCAGTTCAGAACTTCAACCGGCCCAGGTTTGATAATGGCGATGAGGTGCTACCCCGGCTGCGCGTCGGAGTTGCCTGGGAGCCGGTGGAACCGCTGCTGCTGGCAGTAGATTTTGGAAAACAGGGCGAAAGTGAGCGGTTACTGGCAGGGCTTGAAATCCGTATTCTCCCGGAATTAAAGGTGCGAGCCGGTATGGAAACCGCACCCTGGTGTATCCGTGCCGGTTTCGGGCTGAAAGTCAAGCATTTTGGGGTGGATTATGGATATCACTACCTGTCGGAGCTGGGGGGAACGCATATTATCGGTGTTAACTGCACGTGGAATTAATTCTGCTTTTTGTGTGCTGGGGAGTTGTTTCTCAGGAACTGATTCCGGACTGGCCTGTTACTCCTGATGATGATGAAATCTATGAGCTGGTTGAAGACAGTATTACCGGTGTGGAAAAACGGCCTGGCGCGGGGTTGCACAATTACCGTGCAGTCTGGCGTCTGAAGACAGAATCACTTGCGGGAGCACCGTTGTCATTGGGCAGTTTTCTGCGGCTGCAACTGCAGCGGGAAAATTGTGCCGGGGTGGTGGTCATAGAAAAGGATCCCGGTGAAACCGGCTGGACCGATTTCTGGGGTGCTGGGTTGACATTCAGACATAACCGGTGGCGTTTTACTGCCGGTGATTATGTTCTGAACTTTGGCCGGGGACTGATTCTGGCTGGCCCCGGGGTTCGTTCCGGTTTCGCTCAGCTGGAGACGCTCCGTGATGATGTACTTGCCCGTTCAGCCCAGGAGAATCGTAATTGGCGTGGGCTGAGATTAGATTATCAGACCGGCGGGCGGTTTCTATTTACATTTGCCGGCAGTTACACCCGGCGCGATGCTCAGCTGAATCCGGATGGCACGGTTGCTAAACTGTTGTTTTCCGGTTATCACCGGGATTCTACGGCTGTTGCCGCAAAGGGGAGTACCGGTCAGGTGTTAACCGGGGTGATTATGCAGCTGAAATTGAGTGATGTCTGCCGGGCAGGAGTAGCGGTAAACGGCACCCGTTATGACCGGATGCTGGTATCAGAGGATACGTTTTATTCATTTTCCGGACAGAATCTGGCCGCAGGCAGTGTCTTTTGTGCGCTCGGCAGCTCCCGGCGCGGCGGCGAGATTGAGTTTGCCCGTTCCTTTCCCGGCGGATTCGCCGGTGCCGTCCGGGTCAATCTCCACGAGCAGGACTGGAATGTGGTGCTTAACGGCCTCTTAACCAGTGACCGGTTTTTCTCACCAGCAGGACGCAGCCCCATGCTGACAAACCGTAAGGCAAGAGGTCAGCTTACCGGTCGTCTGGGCTGGAGAAACAGAGGTCTGACTCTGCAACTAGGGGGAAACACCTATTATGACTATATGATGGATTCGATTCCCGCCCGGCTTGAGATTGCTGCGGGATACGAGTTCGGGAGATTTGGATTTGATATCAAAACAGCAAGAAAATTCCGCCTGGAACAGGAACGTTTCCGTGAGACCCGCCTTGAGCTGAAGTTTGAGAGGCGTCAACTCGCGGTGTCTGTTTACGGTGGCGATGAATATCATGATTATTCTGTTTCCCGTGCCCGTGTCGCCGGTATCAACCTGAAATTGAATCTGAATCCGGTGGATCTGCGGCTGGCCGGCGCTGTTGGTTCGGTTCGCGGCACGGGAATTACATTTGCAGTTCCTGACCCCGGTGTGACGTACACCGAGGCAAGTTACAATTTTCGTTCTTCCGCAACGAGGCTTGCACTGGCGGCAGGAATAAAACTGAGCAGAACGGTGAGGCTGGCAATCAAGTTGGGAATGACACATCACCGATGCTGGGATCAGGATTGGGCAATGCAGCTGGAGTTACTGAATTAGGATGCTGGATTATCATATTCATCCCGATTTTTCCCCTGATGCTCAGGGCAGTATCGAGCAGTTCTGCGAGCGAGCGGTAGTGATCGGAATGCAGGAAGTCTGTTTTACTACTCATTATGAGCCGGACCCCGTAAGGGCAGGGATTGAGCGGGTCATTGTTCAGGGTAATCCGGTGGCGGTTGATTCTGACTGGCCCGAACGCTACCTGGCAGAGATTGAACGGTGTCGCAGGCGGTTTCCAGAGTTGACAGTTGTCTCGGGCGTAGAGGTGGGCTATGAACTGGGACTGGAGGGGAAGATTGCCAATTTTCTCAGCCGCTACCGGTTTGATTTCGTCTTGGGGGCAATACACTGTCTTGATCATGTGGCGATTACATCGCGGAAGGAGCTTGATGATTTCCAGACGCGTTTAAAACCCATGGGTGCCGGCTATCTTGCCCGGCGCTATTTTGAATATGTCCGGGCAGCTGCCGATTCCCGATTGTTTGACTGCCTGGCACATCTTGACATCTGGAGAAAATATATCAGTTCCGGGATCGGTGCTGAATTTGAATCTGCAATTCAACCGTGGGTTACCCCGATGCTCGAGGCGATTGTCCGGAGCGGTGTGGGGCTGGAAATTAACACCTCCGCATTGCGGCGGGGAGATAGTGAACCTTATCCGGCAGCGGCGATCGTGTGGCAGGCAGTAAAGCTGGGGGTCCGGGTATTTACCATCGGTTCGGACGCGCACCGTCCGGAGGAGCTGGGCGATAGCATAGACTGCGCTTATCAGCTGCTGACAAGTTTCGGAATGAAGCCGGCACGGTTT
>VSSL01000389.1_pt1 | contig 13096 bp, 9 predicted proteins | sample 4557531 | NCBI WGS metagenome assembly VSSL01 (sample SAMN10986726, study PRJNA523729) | hot springs metagenome | isolation source: hot springs | place: India:Timba, Gujarat | collected 2018-05-31 | reverse complement strand
CAATGTGCTATGGGCCCTCAGCAATTATGATGGAGATGTCTTCTCTGATGTCGTAGCCGCTGGTTTTGGGAGTCTGGGGATGATGAGCTCGGTTCTGGTCTCGCCTGATGGAAAATATGAATTCGAAGCAGCCCATGGCACGGTCCGGCGCCACTATTACGAACACCTCAAGGGAAATCCAACCAGCACCAATTCCGTGGCATCCATATTTGCGTGGAGCGGAGCCATCAGGAAGCGGGGCGAGTTGGACGGCTCCCAGGCTGTGACCCTCTTCGCAGAGCTCTTGGAGAGGGCCACCTTGGGTTGTGTGGAGGATGCAATAGTGACCAAGGACTTGGTGCCCTTGATCAAGCCCAGGCCTAAGACTTTTAAGTCAACCGAGGGGTTTATAGAAGCCGTGGCCGAGAGGCTCATTGTCTTGCTGGAATCGAATCAGACCCTATTGAATTCCAAGGGTTGAGTGTGTAAGCATCTGTGGGGTTGGAATGCTGGTCCTAGTTCTTTCTCATCTCGACATGGTATGAAGTGGCTATGAAATAACGAGGCCAAGACAATATACGCCCTGGGGCATCACCCACATCCAGATCATAAGCCAGCGCGCAGTTATGCCATAGCCCAATTGTGGCCAGCCTGGAACAGGGATAGATAATCAGCTCCACCACCATGGCTAAGAAACCATGTGTCTTCCTCCAGAGCATTGGTGAAGGATCTCATTTTGGAAAACCCTTTTATGACTTGACAGCTGAGGAATCCATGTGCTTTTATTCGATTACAGCTCGGGGCAACCTTATTTCTCGTGCCTGAAGCCCACGCTCTTTTTCGGTTGCGCAGGGTGGAAATGGCGCATGCTCCTTTGGATTCTCACTCGGTCCTACCCCAAAGGCTCTACTCGCTCGTCTCAGGTTGCCCAGCCGCAGGATTGGATTTAGGTCTTAGATGCACATGAGTTAGGCTCGAGTTGGGCCCGAGCCGGACACACCGTGGCGGTTGACGGGATCTATCCATCTCCCAGGGACATCTTCCACATAGGAGGACGACTTGGAAACCGTGGCCATTACACTAGATGGGGTCCCGGTAAGCGGGCGACAGGGGATTACCATACTGGAGCTGGCCGGGGAAGTGGGCATTTACATTCCCACCTTGTGCCATGACCCAAGTCTCAAGCCCTCAGGGGCCTGCAGGATATGTGTTGTAGAAGATGAGACCTCCCATAGACTGGTGGCCTCCTGTGTTACACCCATCGCATCGGGCATGCGCATTCAGACTCGCTCCCCCATGGTGCTGGAGGCCCGCAAGGTGATCCTCAAGCTCATGTTGGCCAACCATCCGGAATCCTGCCTGGTTTGCGACAAGGGAAATCGCTGCAGATTGAGGCAACTGGCCAGCGATTTTGGTATAGGGCTGGTGGATTACGACCGGATGAATTCCTTGGTGGGAATTCAAGAGGCCAACCCCTTTATTCAAAGGGATCTGAGCAAGTGCATCCTTTGCGGCAAGTGTATAAGGGCAGACCAGGAGCTGGTGGTGGTGGGAGCATTGGATTATCTCCATCGCGGGTTCAACACCAGACCAGCCACCTTGATGGAGCTTCCCCTGGAGCGTTCCGAGTGCACCTTCTGCGGCACCTGCGTGGCCATCTGTCCCACAGGCGCTTTGACAGAGCGAGGCCGTCCCCACCTGGGAACCGTTGGAATCAGGACCGCCACTACCTGTTCCTATTGCGGGAGCGGATGCTCTCTATGGGCTTACGTAGTGGAGGATCGCCTGGTGCAGGTTGAGCCCAAGGCCCAAGGATCTGCCAACAAGGGCGCCCTCTGCGTGAGGGGACACTATGGAAGCGATTACCTGCACCACCCAGAGAGGCTTCTGCACCCTCAGCTCAGGAAGGATGGAAAACTGGTGGAGGTGTCCTGGCAGCAGGCCTTGGACGAGGTGGCATCCAGGCTCATGGAGATATCCAGCCGCTACGGGCCGCACTCAGTGGGTTTCTTCGGCTCAACCCTTTGCACCAACGAGGAGAACTATTTGTTCCAGAAACTGGCCAGAGTGGGAATAGGCACCCCCAACGTGGACAACGGGGCAAGGCTCCACTGCGCAGGTAGCCTCTTGGGCATGCAGGAAAGCCTCGGCACCTCAGGTGCAACCCACCCCTTGGAAGAGTTGGAGCGGGCCGATGTGATACTGGCCTTGGGAGCCCAGCCCCTGGAATCCCATCCAGTTGCTGGTTACGCCATAAAGAGGGCCGTGAGACAAAGGGGGGCCTTGCTCATATACGCTTCACCCTTGAGGGACTCCTTGAGCCGTATGGCCAGGCTCTGGCTCTGCCCATGGCCTGGTTCTGAGGACCGCCTTGTACTGTGGCTCCTGGCCAGAGTGATGAGGGCAAAGGGCAGGGCCTTGCCCCAGTGGATGGAGGCCATGGGTCCGGACTCCCTTTTGGATGGCACCATGGTGAAGGTCGAGGACATGGAGCAGGCCACTGAGATCCTTTGCTCCACATCTCGGGTGGGCATAGTGTTCGGTCGCGGACTGTCCGGGCTGCCAGGTGGGAAGCAGGCCGTTAGGGCATTGGTCCAACTGGCCTTGGAGCTGGGATGTCTCGGGATCAGTGGAGGAGGGATCTATCCCCTGGATAGGGGTTGCAACACCCTGGGGGCATGCGACATGGGCACCCTGCCAGAGTTCTTGCCTGGATGGAGGAAGGCCTCGGATCCCAAAGCCAGAGCTGAGCTGGGCGAACTCTGGGGCCAGGATCCCCCACAGGGAAGGGGTTTGACGCTTCCGCAGATGCTGGAAGCGGCCCTCAGGGGAGATTTAAAAGCCCTTTACGTAATGGGCGAGAACCCCCTGGAATTGCTGCCCGCACTGGCAGGGGAGGCCATGTCCAGCCTGGAGTTTCTGGTGGTGCAGGATATCTTCCCCACCAGGACTGCTCAGATGGCTCATGCTTTGCTTCCCGCAGCGGGGTTCCTGGAGAAGGAAGGCACGTACACCAGCCTGGAAAGACGAATCCAGAGGCTGAGGGTCTGTTCGTCCCCACCAGGAGGAGCAAGGCCAGACTGCTGGATCCTCACACAGTTGTTGGCGCGCATGAGTCTTAACCCGCAACATGAGTCGGCCGTTGAGATCATGAAGGAAATCTCCGAGGTGGTGCCCCAGATGAGGGGGGTGCGATATTCTCTGCTGGAGACTGAGCCCGTATTTTGGCCTTGCACGGAAGCTGGTGCCACTGGGGAGAGAATCCTGTTTCGGGGTGGTGTTCCCTCCTCGCATGCAATTTTGGAGGAGTCTTGGACTCCCTCCATGGAGAACCCGGACCCGGATTTCCCATTCCTGGCAGTGGAGGGGGAGTGTCTTTTCAGAGCAGGGGGAGCATCCCGAACAAGTAGATCTGCCAGGCTCAGGGCATTCAAGGCAAGGGGGGAGGTCTGGATGAATCCGGCAGATATGGCCTCACTGGGCTTGGAGCAGGCACAGGAGGTTCGCCTGGTCTCAAGGCAAGGCAATCTGCTGGCCACAGCACATCCCAGGGAAGAGCTTCACCCCGGGTTGCTGTGGGTTGTACCTGGGGCCGGTGGCCCGGCCATGGCTGCTTTGGCTCCTTGGAGTTTGGATCCCTCCTCTGGATCAATCCCCACTTTCAGGGCATGGGTGAGAGTGGAGGGAGTCCCCTGACAAGGATTCTTGGCCGGGGCAGGAAGTATGAGGACCTGCGCCCCAGGATTTTCACAGCCCTCGTGAACCATGGGGCGAAAAGCTCAGGCAGGGAGGGTTCAAAATGGGCAAAGACCAGCAGTTGGATGGGATCATGGGGGGGTTTTCAAAATGTAGGGAATCTCTGATCCCGCTTCTACAGGGGGTGCAGCAGCATTACGGTTATGTGCCACCCGAGACCCTGGAGCCCATTGCCCTCTATCTAGGGCTTTTCCCAGCAGAAGTGCAGGGTGTAGTGACCTTTTACGCCCAATTCTCCCTGACCCCCAAGGGCAGGAACATAGTGCGCGTGTGCAGGGGAACAGCCTGCCACGTGAGGGGTGGGAGATCTATCTTGACAGTGGCCGAGGAGAAACTGGGAATAAGGGACGGCGAAACAAGACAAGACCTTCGCTTCAGCCTGGAGACAGTGGCCTGTCTGGGTACCTGTTTCCTGGCTCCGGTGATGATGGTGAACCGCAACTATTATGGCAAGCTCGTTCCGTCCCAGGTCCAGTCCATCCTGCGACAATACGAGTAACCCCGATGGAGGGCTCAGGCCATGGCCAGGTTGGGTAGCGTGGAGGAACTGGCTGGACTCAGAGAACGCCTTCGCCATGGGCAGGATCCAGGGGCAATCCGTCTTAGGGTCTGCATGACGGGCTGCAGGGCTTACGGGGCACTGGAGCTGCGAGATGCGCTCCTGGAGGAGGTTAACCTGGCAGGGCTAGGAGGCTCTGTGGAGATCAGGGAGACTGGCTGCCATGGCTTCTGCGCCCGGGCACCTGTGGTGGCAGTGGATCCCAAGGGATGGCTCTATCAGCAGGTTAGGCCAGAGCATGCCCGCCGGATAGTGGAGGAAACCCTTTTGGGGGGAAGGCTCATGGAGGAGCTCCTCTACGGGGATCCGGAAACTGGCGAGAGGTTCGCCACCTGGGACAGGATCCCCTTCTACCAGGGCCAGAACAGGAAAGTACTGGCCCTCTGCGGGCTGGTGGACCCCAGAAATGTGGAACACTACTTGGTCCATGACGGGTACATGGCCTTGGCCAAGGTGCTCAGGCAGATGAGTCCGGAGAGGGTGATCCAGGAGGTAGAGCTCTCCGGGCTTCGAGGAAGGGGAGGAGCTGGATTCCCAACGGGCAGGAAATGGCGAATCACAAGGGAGGCCAGAGGGGAGCCCAAGTACATCATATGCAATGCTGACGAAGGGGACCCTGGCGCCTTCATGGACAGGGCAGTGCTAGAAGGAGACCCACACAGCGTGATCGAGGGGATGCTCATAGGGGCTTATGCCATGGGAGCCACGGAGGGCTTCATCTATGTGAGAACCGAGTACCCCATAGCTGTGGAACACCTGCACACAGCGGTCTCCCAGGCAGAGGAATTGGGGCTTCTGGGGGAGAGGATACTGGGAAGCGATTTCTCTTTCAGGATGCACACCAAGGAGGGGGCCGGAGCTTTTGTCTGCGGTGAGGAGACTGCTCTTATGGCCTCCATTGAGGGCCGCCGCGGTATGCCAAAGGCTAGGCCCCCCTTTCCCGCCCAGGCAGGCCTATGGGGAAAGCCCACCTGCATCAACAATGTGGAAACCTTCGCCAATATCAGGTCTATCATTCTCCAAGGGGCCCAGAGTTACTCCTCGGTGGGGACCGAATCCTCCAAGGGCACCAAGATCTTCTCCCTGGCTGGGAAGGTGAACAACACTGGCCTGGTGGAGGTGCCCATAGGGATCACCATGAGGGATGTGATCTTCCAAGTTGGAGGGGGCATACCCAAGGGCCGCAGGTTCAAAGCAGTGCAGATGGGCGGTCCATCGGGTGGGTGCGTGCCTGCTCGCCATCTGGATTTGCCCATAGATTACGAGTCCCTTCAGTCAGTGGGATCCATCATGGGCTCGGGTGGCATGGTGGTGATGGACGAGAACAATTGCATGGTGGACATAGCCAGATTTTTCTTGAGTTTCACTCAGTCAGAATCCTGTGGGAAGTGCGCCCCCTGCAGACTGGGTACAACTCAGATGCTCTCCATCCTCAACAGGATCACCCGGGGAGAGGGTAGGCCAGAGGATCTCCATCGTTTGGAAGAGATCGGGACAGTGGTCAAGCGCTCCTCCCTTTGCGGCCTGGGGCAGACCTGCGCCAATCCGGTTATGACCACCATAGCCCATTTCAGAGAAGAGTACGAGGCCCACATAAACGAGAAGCGATGCCCGGCGGCCTCCTGCGAGCACATGATCATATCTGCTTGCCAGCATGCATGCCCAGCGGGCATAGATGTGCCCAATTATGTAGGATTCATAGCTCAGGGCAGGTTTGCAGAGGCAGTAGATCTCATCAGGGAGAGAAATCCTTTCCCCTCTATCTGCGGCAGGATATGCCATCACCCCTGCGAGACCAAGTGCCGAAGAGGTGAGTTGGACGAGCCAGTGGCCATCAGGGCTCTCAAGAAATTCGCTGCTGACTGGTACTTCCAGCATGTGGAGAGAACTCCTGAGCCATTCCCTTTACGCTACCGTCAGAAGGCAGCAATTGTGGGTGCCGGGCCAGCGGGCCTCACCTGCGCCTATTTTCTTCGCAAGATGGGCTACCCTGTGACCGTTTTCGAGGCACTCCCTGTGGGTGGAGGGATGATGGGAATAGCCATACCGGATTTTCGGCTCTCCAAGGAGGTGATACAGCGAGAGATCAGGTACATAGAGGCTAGAGGAGTTGAGATCAAGTACAACTCCCCTGTGACCACCCAGAGAAGCGTGGAGAATCTGCTCCAAGAGGGCTTCCACGTGGTGTTCATAGCTGCCGGAGCACAAAGAAGCCAGATCATAGGGATCCCTGGGGAACTCGAGGGCATAGATGGACTCCATTATGGATTGCGTTTTCTCAGGGATGTGAAGGTCGGCAAGAAAGTGGAGGTGGGATCCAGGGTGGCAGTGATCGGGGGTGGCAACACGGCCCTGGATGCGGCCCGCACCGCAAGGAGACTTGGAGCAGATGAGGTACACATATACTACAGGAGGACCCAGGATGAGATGCCGGTGAGCCCAAGGGAACTCCAGGAGGCCATGGAGGAAGGCATCAGGATACACTGTCTGGTGAGCCCCACAAGAATAGTGCACGAGAACTGGAAGGTAAAAGGCATAGAGTGCGTTAGGATGAAGGTGGGCGAGGCAGACCAGACCGGCAGAAGAAGACCCCTGCCCATAGAGGGGAGCGAGTTCTTCGTGGAGGCTGATACTGTGATCCCGGCAGTGGGGCAGGCCCCAGATTTATCCTTCCTGATGGAGGACACGCGTCTTGAGAGAGTCAAGTGGGGCTCCCTCAGAATAGACCCCAACACACTGGCCACGAATGTGCCTGGGATTTTCGCAGGAGGGGACCTGGTCACCGGTCCCACCACGGTGATACAGGCCATAGCCTCGGGAAGGCGGGCCGCCATCGCCATGGACAAGTACATGAGGGGAGATCGAACCAGAGTTGAGATCCGTGACGAGAAGCTTGTCCAGGAATCCGAGGAGGCTCCTCTTGCGGAAGAAGGGGCCCCTAGGAAACGCATGGAGATTCCCCTGGTCCCTCCAGGGGAGCGCCTGAGGGGTTTCATGGAGGTGGAGCAATCTTATTCCGAACAGGAGGCCATGGAGGAAGCTCGCAGGTGTCTGAGGTGCGACAGGGATTCAAGGGATCGAACGGCTCGAGGCTGAGTCTCCTGTGCTGGCCAGGCACCGAGCCCATGGGGGTTCCACCAAAGGGGGCGTGAGATGATAAGATCCATAACTAGACAAAAAAGCCAGGAAGAGATCACGGCTCTGCTGAGCCAGTTGGACAGGATCTTCATCGTTGGCTGTGGAACTTGCGCCACCCTTTGCCGGACAGGAGGGGCGCAGGAGGTCGAGGAGATGGCCAGAAGATTGAGGGAAGCCGGAAGACTCGTCACGGGCTCCATTGTAGTGCCCGTTGCCTGTGACGAGATCTCCCACGAGGCCATGGAACAGGTGAGTGATCAGATCTCTCAATCCCAGGCAGTCCTGATCCTGGCCTGCGCCTTTGGAGTCCAGACTCTGGGCCGTCAGATCCAGATCCCGGCGATTCCTGCCCTGGATACCCTTTTCATTGGCAAGGAGCGTGGAGTTGGCCTGTTTGAGGAGATATGCACCCAGTGCGGGGACTGTATCTTGGGGGAAACAGGTGGCATATGCCCTGTCACGAGCTGCCACAAGGGTCTGGTCAATGGCCCATGTGGGGGCACCAGAGAGGGCAAGTGCGAGATAGACCCTGATAAGGACTGTGCCTGGACAGTGATCTACCAGAGGCTCAAGGAACAGGGAAGGCTGGATCGGATGCGCAAGCTCCATCCGCCCAGGAACCACCAGGTGAGCCTTAGCCCAGGAAAGATCCGCATCCCCGTCGGCGAAAGGGGGGATTGAAATGGCTTCTCGATTCAGGGAAATCCTTCAATCCGGAGAGTTTGTGGTCACCAGCGAGATCGGCCCTCCCAAGGGAACAAATTTGGAGCCCATGCTGCACCACATAGAGCTCTTAAAGGATAAGGTCCATGCCCTCAACGTGACGGATCACCAAAGCTCGGTGATGCGCTACCCTTCCCTGGGTGGAGCCATGCTCATCAAGGAGAGAGGAGGAGAGCCCATTGTGCAGATGACCTGCCGGGACAGAAATCGTCTGGCTCTTCAGGCCGACCTGCTTCTGGCCCACAGCCGCGGGATCAACAACGTGCTGTGCCTCACCGGAGATGCGGTGATTGTAGGGGACCACAAGGAGGCCAAAGGGGTCTTTGACCTGGATTCCAGCCAGCTCCTCATGGCCATACGCACCATGGAACGGGGAAAGGATCTTGGGGGTAATGACCTGGATGGCGCTGTGGATTTGTGTGCTGGAGCCATAGTGACCCCTGAGGCAAAGCCTCTGGAGCCCCAACTCATCAAGTTCGAGAAGAAGGTGGAGGCAGGAGCCGAGTTCTTTCAAACCCAGGCCATATACGACCTGGAGAATTTTGAAAGATTTATGGACTACGCCAGGCCCTTTGGAGTGAAGATCCTGGCAGGCATCATACTTCTCACATCCTGGCGCATGGCCGAATACATGAACCGAAATGTGCCGGGAGTTTACGTGCCTCAGCCCCTCATAGATGAGCTCAAGGCAGCTCCCACTGGAGAGGCATTGAAGGTGGGAATAGAAATAGCGGGCCGAATGATAAGGACCATAAAGGAGAAAAGGCTCTGCGACGGTGTGCACGTGATGGCCATAGGCAAGGAGGAGGTGGTTCCAAGTATACTCAGGGCTGCGGGTTTGGATGGAGATTCCACCTGAGGCCCGGTTCTTGCTAGTAACAGTGATTGAGGCCCTTGCCAGAAGGCATGCTGGGGGCCCTAAGATCCCAGGGAAGGAGGAGAGCCATGGCCAAGATCCTTGTGGTGGATGACGATCCTGATCAGGTGGAGACGGTCACCATGATGCTTGAGAGTAAGGGCCATGAGGTCCTTACTGCCTATGGAGGCACGGAGGGTCTCCAGAAGGCCAGGGCAGAAAAACCGGATGCGGTGGTATTGGATGTCATAATGCCGGACAAGGATGGATTCGAGGTCTGCAAGGAAATGAAAAGCGATCCGGCACTCAGGGAAATCCCAGTGCTGCTTCTCACCTCTGTGGCATCCAAGATCAGCGAGACTCGCTTTACCCCTCGCATGGCCATGGAGACTGAGGCTGATGATTACGTGGACAAGCCCGTCAAGCCAGAGGAGATAGCAAAACGCGTGGAAAAGCTTCTGGCTCGCTGAAAAAGGGCTCCGCGAACAGAGCATGGAAACTGCACACTCCTTAGATAAGCCCCTTCTTCTGGTCGTGGATGATGAGGGCGTGATGCGCGATGGTTGCGCCCGCATCTGCCAGGCCATGGGCTGCCGGGTATTGGGAGCCCAGGATGGAGAGCAAGGGCTTAGGCTCCTCAGGGAAAACTCCGTGGACGTGCTTCTCCTGGATCTCATGATGCCTGGCATAAGCGGTATGGAGATCCTGGAGCGTCTGGTTGGGGATGATTCGGCTCCCGTTGTGATAGTCATAACAGGTTATGCTACGGTGGAGCTGGCTGTCCAGGCCATGAAAAGAGGTGCCTACGACTTCATAGCCAAGCCCTTCACACCCGATCAGCTCAGACTGGTGGTGGCAAGGGCTTTGGAGAGAAGGGCTCTTGCCCAAGAGGCAGAAAGATTGAGGCAAGAGCGAACTCGCAGCCTCAGAGATGTGGCCGAGGAACAGAGCCGCCTTCGAACCATAATACATTCCATGGCAGATGGGGTGCTAGTGACAGACATCACAGGTACAGTGGTGCTTCATAACCCACCAGCCACGAGGCTTTTGGGAATTGGAAACCAGGGGCTTCTTCACAGACCCATAGCAGAGGTGGCACCACCAGAGCTGGCCTCCATGGTCATGGAGCTCACTGGGGCTCCTCCAGCAACGGCCAGATCCGTGGAACTGCGCATGGAGAGGGGTGTGGACTTGCGCGCCCACGCAAGTCCCATTCATCTGTCCGAGGGCGAGTCTCTGGGGGTTGTCACCGTGATTCAAGACATAACCCCCCTGAGGGATCTAGACAGGATGAAATCAGAGTTTGTGGCCTTGGTGTCCCACGAGCTTCGCTCACCACTGGCAGCCATCCAGCAGCAATTGGACGTGATGCTTGCAGGTATGGCCGGAGATCTGAGCCAGAAACAGAAGGAGCTCCTCCAAAAGGCTGGCCGCAGGGTCCAAGGGCTCATGAACCTGATCCGGGATCTGCTTAATCTCTCCAGGATCGAGTCGGGAAGGATAGTGGAAAAGAGGGAGGCCTTGGAGTTGGGCTCTGTAGTTCGGGAGGTGGTAGAGGGTTACCTGGAGATGGCTTGTGGAAAGGGGCTGTCCCTGAGTCTGGAGCCCTATGATAGTCCCTTGTGGGTGGTGGGAGATGCGGGAGCAATGATGGAGGTTTTCTCCAATTTGATCTCTAACGCCATTTCTTATACTCCCGAAGGGGGCAGCGTAAAGATCTGCGCGGCCAGAAAGGGCGGCTATGTGTGCGTGGAGGTTAAGGACACTGGGGTTGGAATCCCGCCTGAGTGCATCCCGCGTATCTTCGATCGCTTTTACCGGATCAAGGACGAGCGAACTCGCCATGTGCCTGGAACCGGATTAGGACTCCCCATCGTGAAGGCCATTGTGGAGGCCCATCTGGGGGCGGTGGAGGTGGAAAGCATCCCCGGTTGCGGGAGCACTTTCAGGGTACTGGTGCCAGAAGCAGTAAAACCCCTCTGCCAACCCCGGGACATCACCCAGAGCGTGGCCAGCGCTTCCTGAGGAACTCTGTGGCCGTACCCGCTACCTCAAACATATGTATTCGGAAGGCCCTTGAAAGACCCACCGAACATTGGGAGTTCAAGCCTCGAGTCCTGAATTTCCAGGAATTAGCCCCTTGGATTTCCTCCAGTTGCGAAGAGCCCTGGCGTGCTCCAGATAATGACCGTATGTGTCCAAGCGAAGCCTTCTCCTAAAGCGAGTCTCCTTCACAATCTGCTCCTCGGGCACCCCCCTTATGAAATCCAGTAGCCTGCTGTGGACAAAATCGCGCCTCTCGATCACCTGGGATAGGCAAAAAGCCTGGCTCCTGAGGCTCATCCTGGCGTTGAAGGCGTCTATGCCTCCGTAAAGAACCGAGTATCTAGGCGGCCTCCCGCCTTTCAGGATCAAGGGAAGATGGGTCAGGGCCTCCTCCTCCCAGCAGGTCACATGCGCTATGACGTCCTTGACAGACCAGGTGCCTGCCACTCCAGGCTCCAGCATCTCCTGCTCTGACAGACCTCCATAGGAGTTTTTCAATTCTTCCCAGGCCTTTTCCAGCCTCATGAGAAGCCCTGCCCTATCCATCTGCACTTCCTTATCTCAGCCCATCCTCCTTCTTGGCCTCTTCCTTTTTCAATCCGCCGATCCTCGGGTGCGGCCGGCCTGAGTCAGTGACCACCAGGGCCACCACTATCTCATCCTCCCTGGGCGCATCGTACACCCTCACGGGCATAGCGTCGAAATGTGAGCGCACAAAGGCTGCATCCTTGAAGTGCACCGGTACGTCTATCTCCGTGCCAGGCACACCGAACTTCTTGGCCGAGGGGATGATGGCCTTGCCTCCTCCCACGGCTGCCCTGAAGGGCGTGCCCAGTTTGGGATGAAGGATGGCCGCAGCATGCTCTAGCTCCCCCTTGCTGCCCACGATGGCGGCTTTTCCGTAGCTTTCTACTCTTTCAGGAGGCACCCCCAGGGCTTCCACCGCCTTCCTGCCCAGGAGTTCCCCAAGCTCCTCGCCTGCCTCCATGAGCTCTGTAAGATCCTCCACAAACTTCCCTGAAAAAGGATTTCTGATCACGGCTATGGCCGCAGCCCTCTTGACCGGAGGATTTACTGTGGCGCCTCCCTCTTCCCGAATCTCTTCCAACAGGGTGACTATTTTCCTTATGTCCATCTCCTTTACCTCCTCCATCTCATGCTTGTTCCAGCAATTTTCCAAGCCCCACAGAACCCCAAAGGGATCCAACGCACAAGAAGGCTCCCTTTATCACCCCCTTGGCCCTCAAGCTCTCGGCCCTGGCAAGTCCCTGCTCTAGCCCCTTTGAGGCCACCTCCCTGGGCAGCTCCCCAACCCTGAGGGTCACCTCAAGCCCTGCTATGTCTGAATCAGGATCCAGTTGCTCGGCTCTTACCCTTTCCACCTGCTGGCAGGGCACCCACGTGGCATTGGCCACGGCAGTAGCTGCCGCATCGGCTACAGAAGCTCTCTGGGCAAGTACTGTGGCCGACCAGGCTATACCCCGGGTCAGGCTCCTGCCTCCAAGACCGCTTGTGGCCACCCCCCAAGAGGGACTTGACCCCTCAAGCCTCAGGCGATGGGTGAGTCTGCCCTTTTCCACTCTGGGACGAATGCCCACCGCCACAGTCTCCCCCTGGGTAAGTCTCAAGGCTACATCTCCTCCGTTTTCCACGATCACCCTTGTCATTCCCCGCCCAGCCAGAAGGTCTGCAACACTGTCTGCTATGGTGCCTGCCACAGATGCCATGGGTGTCAGGTCCGGATCCCCTACCATGGCAACACTCTCCCACATGGCCCTCCCCAGGTACTGCAGCCTCTCTTTGCACACAGAGCCCCATGGATCTTTGAGCAGGTAGCGGTCGGCTGACACCTGCTCCAAGAAGCCAATGGACTCTCCTGCTGCCCTGATAGCCTCTTGGGGCTGGGCAAGCCTGCCCACCCAGGCCCAAATCCTGAGCCGCATGGGGCCACACTCGGCCAAGACCGAGCCATCCCCCAATAAGGTGCTGATCTGCTCATAGCCCATTTGGTTGCAGAAGAAATCTTTCCTGGGAGTCCT
>VSSL01000388.1_pt1 | contig 13114 bp, 7 predicted proteins | sample 4557531 | NCBI WGS metagenome assembly VSSL01 (sample SAMN10986726, study PRJNA523729) | hot springs metagenome | isolation source: hot springs | place: India:Timba, Gujarat | collected 2018-05-31 | reverse complement strand
TGCGCTCCATGCCCTGTCTCCTGAACTGAGACAGGCCATGGAAATCTCCATCGCCAACATCAAACGCTTTCATGAGAAGCAACGCGAGCAGGCGGGCTGGCAGACGCACGTGGCGCACGGGATCTTGGCAGGCGAAAAAGTTGTCCCCATTTCCTCAGCGGGTCTCTATGTCCCTCGAGGAAAGGGCTCGTTCCCCTCCATGATGATGATGGCGGGAGTTCCTGCGAAGGTTGCGGGCGTAGAACGGGTCGTCGTCGTGACGCCCCCAGACGCCCACGGCGCCGCAGACAGAGCAACGCTCGCCGCAGCCCGCCTCATCGGCATCGATGAGATTTACTGTGTAGGCGGCGTCCAGGCCATAGCTGCGCTCGCCTTCGGAACTGAAACCATACCAAAGGTGGCAAAAATTGTGGGGCCCGGTTCGGGCTATGTCATGGCCGCGAAACAACTTGTTTCTCCGTATGTGGATACGGGACTCCCTGCTGGTCCGAGCGAGGCCATCATCTTGGCAGACGACGCGGTTGATGCCGAGACAGCAGCCGCAGACCTCCTCATAGAAGCTGAACACGGCAGCGACTCGTCCGCGTTTCTTTTGACGACGTCTGCTGCATTGGCCGAGGCTGCCCTGCAATTGATCCCATCTATGGCGTCGAAACTGCCGGAGCCCCGGCAGACGTTTTGCCGACACGTATTGGAAAAGAATGGAGGAGTTCTGCTCGCCAAGGACATGCATGAAGCCATTGATTTTATCAATGAATTCGCTCCAGAGCATCTGCAAATCCTAACCAGAGACCCTCTGTCGGTTCTCGATCACGTGAAATGCGCTGGCGAGGTGCTCCTGGGCTATTTCACTCCCGGGACGCTTGCAAATTATTCGCTGGGCCCTAATGCCATTCTGCCCACCTCGGGGTTTGCGAGAACCTGGTCGAGTCTCTCAGTGCGGGATTTTACGAGAAGAATGTCCTTCGCAATGGTCGATGAAAAGGCGTTCAGGGACCTCGCGCCCCACACGACCCTGCTCGCCCAGTACGAAGGATTTCCTGCTCATGCCGCGGCGCTGACCCTTCGGTTGCAGAGGCTCGCGGGAGATGCCAGTTCACATGGGGAGTGAGCTGTGCTGCTGCGGGGATCACGATTGCTTTGGGAATGGGAAGCTGAACTGCATGTACGCTCAGACCTCGCCTCCTGTGAGCGGCTTCGTGGGGACACGGGCTCAAATCAGGTCGAAAAGCCTCCTGTCTCGTCCTTTGGGGCGCCATCCACATGTGTGATTTCGAGTGCAGCGAGAAATCCTTCATACGAGGGCAAAGGTTTCTCAGTCGCAGTCGCTCGCCTTGTTCGAGCCTTGCTCGGCGGAAATGACAAGAGTGCGGCTTTCCTTGCTGCCGTGGAGATTTTCCAAAGAGCCTCAGAGCTCGACGACGCGGACGTCATTATGAAAAGAATTTTCGGATTAGTGGAGCGTGATTCATGGGAAACTCGATGATGCAAGACGTGAAATGTGAGAGATTCCAGGGTCGTGTGGCTGCGGTGACCGGGGCAGGGCAGGGGATCGGTGAGGCAACCGCTTGCCGGTTGGCAAGAGAGGGGGCAAAAATAGCCGTTTTCGACTGGAACCAAGAGACCGCATCCCGTACGTGCAGAGCCATCGCAGATCTTGGAGGGATTGCGCATCCTTTTACGGTTGACGTGGCCAATACGGCTGAGGTGGCTGAAGTGGTAAAACAGGCGCTCGAGACCTTTGGCGCGATAGACGTTCTCGTCAACAATGCGGGGTTTGACAGACCTGGCGGCTTCTTGAAGGTGTCGCCCGACGACTTTCAAGAGGTGTGGCGCGTGCACGTATTGGGCGCGGTCAACTGTTGTCGAGCGATCGCGCCGATTATGATCGAGCATGGTGGGGGAAGCATCGTCAATGTGTCATCCATCTATGGACGAGTCGGTTCAAAGGGAGAGTCCGCGTACAGCTCAGCCAAAGCTGCGCTGATTGGCCTGACGAAATCCCTTGCCCGTGAATGGGGTGCAAAGGGTATTAGGGTCAACGCCATCCTCCCCGGCCTCACCGATACCCCCACCATAAGGGAACGCATGCACCCCAAATTCAAGGAAGCTATTCTCTCCGAGACGCCGCTGGGAAGGATCGCAGACCCCGCGGAAATCGCCGCTGCAATCGCATTTCTCGCATCTGATGATGCGGGCTTTGTCACCGGCGCAGCCCTTGAAGTAACGGGCGGTTGGAACGCCTAGAGGGTAAACCGATTCTCGGAATGAATCACGCATTCGACGACGCGTCCGTCGCTTTGAGGTCTTTAGGCCGTGTCATTTCGAGCGGCGCGAGGAATCTTGTCTCGAAAACCAAGATTTCTCAGTCGCCGTCTCTCACTTCGTTCGAACCGGCGCCTTCGAAATGACATTAATTGACTTGTCGAGTCTGTGGCCGCGGTTTTCCAAGCGCCTGGCGCTACCTGACGTCGACTCCATTCCAACGGAAATTTCGAGAATCAGTTGAATGGCTGGGTGCGGACGCAATTCCGTACTCGTTCAAGCCATTTCAATACTGGTAGGCCTGCTGGAGAGTCGCTCCGAGAGGAGGAGTTTTCTCTGGACAAGCGTCTGGGCCTCGAGTTGAAAAGGGCCGCCGATATGGCTTTGACTGGCGCCGCGCTTCATAACGAGCCTGCATCGTTTGGAATCTCTCTTCGGAAAATTCAGGGAGTTGAGAGAAGGTGGGATCGAGAGTGTTTCCATTGCGGAATCGCTGCACCAGAAAGGCGTCCACATCTCCTAGACTACGTCGGATTTCCTCGAGTTCTGCCTCGGCAACGAGCCCAGGTACGACGGTCACGCGGAAGACCACTTCAACGGAGGACCTTTTGAGTATATCTATGCTCCGTTGAATGGTCTCGGGATTGACGGTCGTACCCGCAACGCGAGAATAACGGCGCCGGTCCAAAGGCGCCTTCACATCCATATAGACTGCGGCCACCAACTCGTCTTCTATAAGGCGCTCGAGCAGCCACGGATTGGAGCCGTTGGTGTCGAGTTTGACCGGTATGCTGCGTTGGCGCAACAGAGAGAGAAAATCCGGCATGGCTCGCCGAGCTGTTGGCTCCCCGCCGGTCACGGTGACGCCGTCAATCCACCCACTTCTCGATTCGATGCTGGCGAGGACGGCCTCGACAGAAAGATCCTCCAACGTATCCGGCTGAAGGACCAGGGAGCTGTTATGGCAGTAAGGACATCGAAACGTGCACCCGCCGAAAAAGACCACCGAACAGATTTTGTCCGGCCAATCCACGAGCGACGTAGTCGTGTAGCCTTTAATGCCAAAATAAGCGTCGTCTTTCATCTCAAGAAGCCTTCCTCTCCCCGTGACAGAAAACATACCAGATGCTTGGCTTTGGAGCAGATACGCATCCGAATCGTGCGTCAGCCCTGACTCATACCGCGAGTCCTTCTAGATGCTTGCGAATGCGCCCCACGCCGGTGATAATTTCTCGACTCTCGGATACCAATATCGGGAGCTGTTTTTCCGACAACGAGACGCACTCGTAGTAGGCAAGCATGGCAAGCGCCTCGGGATCGTCGCCATCCAACTGCAGCACTTTGAGCCCGTCGATGGAATCGAGGTTTATGTTTTTCTTCACCCAATCACATTTTCCGCAGCCTTGTTTCGTGAACAGTACCGTCATCATCTATCTCCTACAATAATGTGCAATACGCCAAAGGATCCCTATCCACATGGGTTCTACCGATCAGTAGAGGCGACCATTCCGGTAGCGATCCCGCAGTTCGCCTCTCTTTCCCTTGTTCCAGCTCGAGACCTTGGTGAAGTATCCTGTGATGCGCGTAATTTGTTCAACCTGGTCCGAACCGCAAAAGGGGCAGGCGTCGTGCAGTCCCCTCACGGTCCTACCGCAGGACACGCATGTCGTCTGCTCCGGCGAAAAAGCCACTTGATCGTTTTGGGTCATGCGGAATACTTTGACCACAAAATTCGCCAGAGACTCTGGACTGGGGTGGCTTTCCCCAAGCCACACATGCGTGAGTGAACCCGCTTCAATGAGAGGATGGAACAAGCCTTCTTTTTTGACCCGGTCTATGGGGTCCACGACTGCTCCCACATTGAATAACGTGGAATTGGTGTAGTAAATCTCGTCAAGGGCCAAATTGCCTTTGACTACCCGCTGCGCCTGCGGATACAGCTTCATGTCGAGTTTGGCAAAGCGATAGGCCGTGCTCTCCGCCGGCGTTTGTTCCAACACAAATCTCATGCGATGTTTCTTGGCCAGCCGCGCCGCGACCAGGTTCATGTGGGCAATCACCCGCAGACCAAATCTCAGGGCATCCTCGCTCTCGTGCAACTCCTCGCCTGTATGATACTGAACCATCTCATTGAGGCCGACCATGCCGATAAGATACGTGACCCGATGCATCCGCAGGTACGGTTCGCCGTCGCGATCCATGGTCAACAGCGCCAGCGGACCGATCTCTCCCAAGGCCAACAAACGCTCTATAAATGCCTTTTTCTGGAGATGAGCTTCGGCGGCCAGCGTGATTCGGTCTGTCAACAGTTCAAATAACCTCGTATCGTCCCCGCGGGCTTCATACGCGATGCGAGGGAGATTGATCGTCACATTCTGCATTGCTGAATAGCGCATTTTCCAAGGTTGCACCGCGTCGTCAAAATCGCTTTTTTCCAGTTTGAAGGACAGGCGGCAACATTCAGATATCTTGGCTGTTTCGCCTCTGTCAAAGACGTAGTACGTGTTCCCCTTTTCGGTCGCAATATCACAGATGTGATGGAGGAATGCTTCATGACCGGGCGTGGCGAAAAATTTCTCCGTGATGTGAACCAACGGCTTTGGGAAAAAGAATGGCCTGCCTAGTCCATCTCCCTCTCGATATATGTCGAAAAGCGTCCACACGAAATTCTGGGCCTCCGGCAGATAATCGGCGTAGGTGAGACCAGTGAATTCGCCGCCCGGGCCGATTGCGGGAACGTTTTCAAAGTGCTTGGGCACCTCCCAATAGAGGTTGATGTCCGTAAAGATTGCCTGCCCGCCTCGCGCCACGGCCTGTTGAGAAAATTCGAAGATGAGCATCTGGGCCAACTGCCTCACCTCATTTTTGGGCAGTCCTCGCAGATACGGCGCAAAAAACAGGTTCACCGCGTCCCAACCGATAGCCCCTGCAAAATGGCTCTGCAACGCTGCAGCAAATTTTACCATGTGAGCGAGCAGCACCTCGGGATGCTTTGCGGGCTTGGCCATGGCCAACGAATTGGGTAAATTCAAACCGAATTTCTTTATATATTCAAGGGATTGCCCCGAACAGTAGGGACGATCGACAAATCCTAGATCGTGCAGATGAATGTCCCCCCGCATGTGGGCATCCCCCACCGCCTGGTCAAATACATTCAACAAGGCGTACTCCTTCTTGATGTTCTCGGCGAGGGTGAGGTTCGTGGCCTCCGGCCCATGAGGGACGTTTGCGTTCTCCTTGTTCGGTCGAGTGATCAGTTGATCGACGTCGTAGAGCGGAACCCCAAGCCTGGTGTGAAGTCTCCGAGCTCCCTCGAGCCCCCGCTCGATGAGCTTCGCGTTGACCATCTCTCTGACCAGCGGCGCGGTGATCACCTTGATGCCGCTCCGCTTTATGTCGTTTTCCACCTCGAGGCTGATGTCTTCCGCGGTTCCCTCGTCGATAAACGTTTCCCTGAGCAACGCATCGACAATTCGGCTCCGATCCCACCCATCCATAGCCTCACTCGAGGTGCGCACAAACAGAGCCAGATCAGTGGTTTCGTCGAACCTCAGCGATTCCTTCTTGAAGTCTTTCATTTCAATCAAGCTAGCCATTGCAATCTCCCCTTTCTTGCTCATTGTGACCCAGGGCGTCCTCCGCCGCAAAGCTCGGCGACGTGACGCGGCGCCAAATTTCACCTTCCCACCATACAAACGTTTTATTTACGAAATGTTAAAACAAAAAGTAAATGTATCACCCTACATCCGCGCAGCGCCCCGCTCCTTGACATTGCTCCGTACAGAAACAGGCGCCTCATAGGGTACCTGTTTCCTACCCGTCCCGGCGTTTCGTACGTTGCGCAAGCAACGGGTCTGATTGCGTGGTATGCGGCGATACGTCCAAGACGGTCTGTCATTCGACCATCTTGTGGTATCATGCAATATCTCCACAATATGTAGTGTGTCAAGGAGAAAAAAAGAGGCAGCGGCGACCAAAGGGCCTAGGTCTCTGAGATTTCACGAGATATTTTTTTATGACATTATTTCAAATAATTATGCGTAAAGTCTCGAATTGACAGCCCCCTAGATCTTGCCCCGCGCTGGTCAACAGCGCGCCGCGCTCGTGACTTCCTGAGTTGGCGCTCGCCGATGGCGTCTGGCTATGTTATTGCTCAAAACTTATCAACAAGTTGCCTCGGTTGGAATGAAGCTCCCCTGGCCTTCTTGTCATTGAGAAAACGCCAACCTGACGAAGCGATTTCACTTTGCTATGGATCACGGAGAGCCCCCCCTCTCGAGTTCGTGGCGTTCATACAGCGCGGCTCCACGCAGACGGCAAGACACACGCGCCTCGCTCCGATCTTGCATGGCAGGCAGCCCCAAAAGACATATTTTGACGATTGCGACAGAACTGTCCTACTCCGCGATCCTGACATCCGGCGAGCTGCGGAGGACGAGGTAAAGAAATTCTTCTTCGGTGTATGGACTCGTGGGGAATGGGCGGTTCCAATACTTGCGAATCTCCTTCACAAGTTCAGCGATAGACAACGTCCCGCCGTGTGCGACGAGGATCGCATTCGTCACGGTCATGAGCGGAGTTCTCGCCTCAGACCGAGTATCGGAATTGATTTTGGCGACCTCGGCAAGCGTAGGTATGGTTTCTGCCTCTCCTAAATAGGTTACCCGAAACTGACCCAGTCCATTCTTTCCACGAATAGGCAGCGCCGTCGTTGGTCTTGGAATGTTTTTTGCCGAGACGATCCCTGGAAGCGATTCTCTTTCATGCTCTTCCATTGAATTACTCCGTTCCGTTGACCTCATATTCTGAGCGCTCGTCAGAGTCTCTTGTGAGTTTCCGCTCAGGGCCGCGGATTGCGTCCGCGGCGCGAATGCTTACCAGCGGCGATGCATGCGCGCTTCGCCTCATTTCATTATCGTGACCGCAGCATGATGCGGCGCCTTTGCGCCGAGCACGACCCTCGGCGCTTCACAGTGCTCAGTCGCTTTCACTTTAAGACGTTGCGGCTTCTGTTGTCAATCCCCGGTCAGCGTCGGGGAAAGCGACGAGCTCTTTTGAGCCTCGCGTCCACTCTTGCAAGAGATTGGGCAACGCAGACAAAAACATATCCGGCGCCACGGTGTCAAAAGTATGAAAGACAGAAATTCAAATAAGACTTTACGATATTGCAATGTTACGCAACCAGCAAAAAGCATCTTCTGTATATTCTCTGTTACCCCACGATATGACTAAATTGAAATTTATCGAATATTTGCGCGTCATCTGTGGACACTGAGTTGATTACATGGTAGAGAAGTGTAGCCTGCGAGTCTCGCAGGCGAGAAAGCAACTTTTGTTTTCTCCGGATGATCCCAATGCAAAAACCGCCCAACCCTTTTTCTCAGCTTTATGAACGCCCTCATTCTAAAAAGAAGGGCGGCTCTTTTTTTGGCGCCATATCCAGGTTTCTTCTGCTCGGATTCCTGGGCGTGGTATGCGGCGTTACGGGCATGGCGCTGCAGGGGTACTTTTATTTCACAAAGAGTCTTCCGAGCATCGATAAACTGAACAATTACTCCCCGCCCATTGTCACCCGTTTTTACGCCGATGATGGGGAATTGCTGGCAGAGTTCGCGTATCAGCGGCGTTTTGTCGTGCCCATAGAACAGATCCCGAAGACCCTGCAGGACGCCTTCGTGGCGGCTGAGGACAAGAACTTTCGCCGACACTCCGGGGTCGATAAAGAGGCTATTCTCCGAGCGTTGAAAAAAAATCTCGTCTCAGGGTCCCTCAAGGAGGGCGCGAGCACCATCACGCAGCAGGTGGCAAAGACCTTTCTGCTCACCCCTGAACGGAAATTTACCAGAAAGATCAAAGAGGCCATTCTATCGACCCGGATCGAGGATTCCCTTACCAAGGAACAGATACTCTATCTTTATCTCAACCAGATTTACCTGGGCAGCTCGGCCTATGGCGTCCAAGCGGCGTCTGAGGTTTATTTTGGGAAGAATGTATGGGACTTGACGTTGGCAGAATGCGCCATGCTGGCAGGCTTGGCCAAGGCGCCTTCCATGAATTCACCGAGGAGGAACCTAAAAAAGGCCGTTGAAAGGCGCGGGTACGTTCTCAAACGAATGTTGGAAGACGGATATATCACCCAGGAGCAGTATGAGCAGGCAATTGCCGAGGAGCCCCATATCGTCACAGTAAGCAACCCCAACGCCACGTTGGCAGCAGATTTCGTAGAGCACGTCCGGCGCTATGTCGAGAACAAGTATGGGGCTGACTATCTCTACAAAGAAGGTCTTCAGGTGTACACCACCGTTGATCTACGTCTGACAAAAGCGGCCAAGGACGCAATGGGGCATGGCCTGCGCGAACTCGACAAGCGGCAGGGCTATCGCGGACCCCTCAAATCTCTGACCGCGTCCGAAATTGTGGAGTTCCTCCGACAGAAGAGCGAGGAGATGGAGAGGCCCATCCATTTCGGCGACATCACCGAGGGCGTGATCACCCAGATGGACAACGAAAACATATACGTGCGCATGGGGTCGTATCAACGGGATGGGGTCAAAAAAGATTACGTCGGTTTCGTGAAGATCGATCCAAACCCGAAATGGTGGGTGCGTACGCCTTACTTACGGCCGGAACTGAGAACCCGGAATTTTTCACCCGGCGATTTGCCGCTCCAGGTGGGAGATGTGGTATTGGTGCGCGTCCTTGACCCTAACATCAAGCGCAGGGAACTGTACCTCAAGAAGTATGGACAATCTGATCCAGAGATGAAGAATTACAAGAATTATACCGAGGATATGGTTTCCTTGTTCCCGCTGGAGTTGGAACAGGAACCCCTCGCGCAATCCGCTTTGATGTTGAGGGAAATCGCACGGGGTACGTGCGCGTGGTGGTTGGCGGGTACAGTTCGGGCGATTCCAAGTATAACCGGGCGACCCAAGCCAGGCGACAAGCAGGCTCCTCGTTCAAACCCGTCATTTATGCCGCCGCCCTGAACAAGGGGTTCACCTGCTCTGATATCATCCTCGATTCCCCGTTGGCCATCACGGTCCCCGGCACCGGAGAAGTGTGGCGGCCTAAGAATTATAGAGGGGGATATGCCGGCCCGGTCACCTTTCGAGATTGTCTCGTCAAGTCCAGAAACATACCCACTATAAAGATACTCCAGCAAATAGGCGTCGATTACGTCAAAGGATACGCCAAGAAATTTGGGTACGTATCTCCATTGGTGGAGAATCTCACGTTGGCGCTCGGTTCAACGGGCGTCTCCCTTGAAGAACAAACAAACGCATACTCGGTGTTTCCCAACAAAGGGTATTTTGTGCCCGGGGTTTATGTGAAAAAGATCGTTGATCGCAAAGGAAGGGTCCTGGAAGAATATGACCCGCCCGTGCTTTTGGACGATCCCGCCCCGAGCGAGCAGACAGATGTCAAGCAAGTTTCCGTGGATACTCGCCAGCAGCGCAAGCCCGGAGAAAACTATCCGCTGACATCTCTGCCCGCGCGGCGAGCCATAGACGAAGGAACCGCCTATATAATGACTACCCTTCTGCAGGGCGTCGTCACTGACGGAACCGGCACGATTCTCAAAAAAATAGTCGGTCGCCCGGATATAGCGGGCAAGACCGGCACCACCAACGATTACATCGATGCATGGTTTGTTGGCTTCAATCCTGATTATACCTGCGGCGTGTGGGTCGGGTTCGATTCAGAGATATCTCTGGGCGATGGCGAAACAGGAGGCAAGGCGGCAGCCCCGATATGGGGATATTTCATGAGGGAAGTCCTGAGAAACAAAGCGGTCCGGGAATTTGTCCCGCCTTCGTCCGTTGAATTCCGGAGGGTCGATCCCAAAACCGGCCTCGTCACCGCCTCAGGAAACGGCGTCCAGGAGGTTTTCAAGGTGGGGCGCATCCCTGCAGAAAGCCAACCAAGATTTTTTAAGGGCGCGAGATGGGATGCCACCGGTTCGGACCTCGACCAATTTTAGCGCATCACGCGGCCTTATCTCTCTCTGATTTGTGGTCTGCTACGATGAGGTGAAAAATTCATCCATCCATGGGATCAGCGATTTCCGCAGTGGAAAGAGGCGTCCGATTCCTCTGCGCCTCATGGCGGATTGCAACGCCCCAAGAGACGCCTCCTTGTTGACTGGTCGCGACAAGGGCCTTCTCGGCCACAGTAGCCACAGGGGAAAACAAGGGCCAGGAGCCGCAGGCGTCGCAGCGCCCTGTTTCCCCCGGCCATGAGAGGCGGTTTTCACAATTTGTCGTGAGACGGCTTTCCTCCGCTCGCAATGACGCGTCAAGAACAAGACGTCATTGCAAGGAAAGGCGGGCGACGACGCAGTCTCACCTCACAGCAATCGACCGGAAAGGCTTGCGTCCAGATGAGTGATCCACTTCGAGATCTGCTGTAGGGGCGCAAAATACCAAGAGCTGGTTGACATAAAGAAAGGACGGCGCATATCTACATGTAGGGCGCGTCGAGTAAAAGACGCGAGATGCAGCGTGCGCAAAGCGTGACCATACCAGAAAAGAGGGCGAGGAGCCCTCGAGAGGGTTAACAACGAATGGCAGACGAAACAGACAAGAAAGATTTTGCGGACCAGGGTAACCAAACTGCGGAGCAAGTGAATCTTGCCGACATTCCAGACGAGATACCTTTGCTCCCAGTTCGAGATGTGGTTATCTACCCCTACATGATACTTCCCTTGATGGTGGGTCGAGACAAGTCTATCCGTGCGGTTGAGCAGGCCGTCAACCATGATAGACTCATTTTTTTGGCTACCCAAAAGTCGTCCACCAAAGAAGACCCTGCGCCTGAAGACATTTACCGTATCGGCACCGTGGCCATGGTAGTCAAAATGCTGCGACTACCGGATGGCAGGGTAAAGATCCTCGTCCAAGGGGTCACCAAGGGACGAATCGTCGATTACGTGGCTCAGGAAGACTTCTTCGTCGTCAAGATAGAGAAAATCACGGAGCCTCAAGTCGCAAACATCGGCCTCGAAGTCGAAGCCTTGATGAGGTCTGTGAAGGAAAATTCCGAGAAAATTCTCCAACTCAGGGGGATTGTCTCGCCTGACGCGGTCGCGATCCTTGAATCCATCGACGATCCCGGTCGTCTTGCGGACCTCGTCTCCTCCAATCTCAAGCTCCGCGTCGAGGAGTCGCAGTCCATCCTGGAAGTCATCGATCCGATAGAACGTCTGCTCAAGGTCAATGAATTGCTTTCCAAGGAAATAGAGCTCTCTGCCATGCAGGCAAAGATTCAGACCCAGGCAAAAGAAGAAATGGGCAAAACCCATCGAGAATATTTCCTGAGAGAGCAGCTCAAGGCCATTCAAGCAGAACTCGGGGAAATAGACGAAAAGACCAAAGAGATCGAGGAATTTAGAGCGAAAATAGCCAAGGCTCGCATCCCCAAGGACGTGGAAAAAGAGGCCGAGAAGCAGCTCGGTCGGCTTGCTCAGATGCACCCGGACGCGGCCGAGGCCTCGATAATACGCACCTATTTAGATTGGATTGTAGAACTCCCGTGGTCAAAATCCACAAAAGACAGACTCGACATCAAGAATGCCAAGAAGATCCTCGATGAAGACCACTACGACCTTGAAAAGGTGAAGGATCGCATCTTGGAGTACCTGGGCGTAAGGAAGCTCAATAAGAACATGAAAGGTCCTATTCTCTGCTTCGTGGGTCCCCCCGGCGTGGGAAAGACCTCGCTGGGCAAATCCATCGCCCGGGCATTGGGCAGGAAGTTCACCCGCATGTCCTTGGGCGGGGTCCGAGACGAGGCTGAGATTCGAGGGCATCGCCGGACCTACATTGGGGCGCTGCCCGGTCGCATCATTCAGGGGCTCAAGAATGCGGGGTCGAACAATCCGGTATTTATGTTGGACGAGATTGACAAGGTCGGCGCGGACTTTCGCGGCGATCCCTCGGCCGCGCTGCTGGAAGTGCTTGACCCAGAACAAAACAACGCATTCAGCGATCATTATCTCAATGTGCCCTTCGATCTGTCCCGGGTCATGTTCATCACCACGGCCAACTTGGCTGACCCCATCATCCCGGCCCTCAAGGATCGAATGGAAATCATCGAGCTGTCTGGGTACGTGGATGAAGAGAAGCTGAAGATTGCAAGAAGATTCCTCATTCCCCGTCAGATCAAGGAAAACGGAATTAGCGAGAAGGACTTCAACATCACCGACGAAGCCATTCTTGCCATCATCAATCAGTACACGAGGGAATCCGGCCTGCGCAACCTGGAACGAGAAATAGCCAATCTCTGCAGAAAGATAGCCCGGAAGATCGCGGAAGGGGAGAAAAAGATTCCTAAAATAACGGTAAAGAATCTCTCCAAATTCTTGGGCGTACCAAAATACCTGCGCGACAACGAGAAAAGAACCGACGAGGTAGGGGTGGCCATAGGACTCGCGTGGACGCCGTATGGAGGCGATGTGTTACAGGTGGAGGCCACGCCGTTGGAAGGGAAGGGCAACCTCCTCCTCACAGGTCAACTCGGCGATGTCATGAAAGAATCCGGTCAGGCGGCAATGTCCTATTTCAGGTCGCGAGCGGCCCATTTCGGCATGAAAGAGAAGTTCTATTTTTCTAAGGACATACATGTCCACGTGCCGGCTGGCGCCATACCCAAAGACGGTCCATCGGCTGGCGTGACCATGGCCACAGCGATTGTCAGCGCGCTCACCGGCATCCCTGTGCGTTCGGACGTCGCAATGACAGGAGAGATCACACTGAGGGGGCGCGTGCTCCCCATAGGGGGCTTGAGAGAAAAGGCCCTCGCAGCCTTGAGGTCTCAGATCTACACCGTAATAGCTCCAGAACAGAAC